>Ga0075418_10005669_pt1 | contig 14126 bp, 4 predicted proteins | sample SoiMetdeltSBSDD2_FD_81776 | JGI IMG/M metagenome (GOLD analysis project Ga0075418, IMG submission 81776) | Bulk soil microbial communities from a Populus tree surrounding site in Tennessee, USA - Soil MetaG P. deltoides SBSDD2 | ecosystem: Environmental > Terrestrial > Soil > Tree plantation...
GCGACACTTGCACCTCCCTGACACCGGACCGTCAAGGATTGGGCTGAAAGCCCATGTGGCGTGATTTTTGAATTTTGAAATGCCAAAGCATTTCATGGCAATTCATGTAGGTGAGCGCTCTCGAAGTGCAACGAAGATAGTCGCGCAGCACGCCTGAGTCATCGCCGAGGGAACGACCGAGCCGTAGGGTTGATAATTTTGTCCCATTTCCTCTCTGCCTTACTCGATCGTATGCCCCTATATATGGGTGGCCTGAATCCATAGATCAGCAAATTCTGCATCTACTATGAATCTACTGTGAATCTACTTTGAATCTACTCTGCCAAATTCCCCGTTTTTTACAAAACCAAAAATCGGCCCGTCCATATTTGGGGGTCAACCTTGCATAAAGTTAAGGGTCATTATTAGCAACCTGACGAGGACGACTCATATCGGTAACCCAACCATGGGCCGGTGCGATTTGCCACACTTGCGCCTGTCCCATAGGGACAGTGCAGGTGAGCAAATCGTCAACGAACCGGCTCATTCCCTTCGGTCACAAGCATGCTCAAAATGGTTTGTGTCCCTGTTTTGCCGCAATAAGGTCGTGACATGTCTATGGGTCAAGCGATTGAATATGCGCGTGGAATATTTACTTTATGAACGTATGCACGTCCCGCGTTTGAGTGGATATTCCTCTGTAATTCATCGAATGGTATCATCTGAGGAAGGAAACGGGAAAATGATGAATTTCTTGGTTCCGTCGTTACTTCGAACTTAGCGCTAATGCGATGGCTTGCTCCGGTGTGGATGAGAGACCGACATTCCACGCTTCCGCTGCATCAACCTCTGTCAAGGCCTGGCGGGCTGGGGCCAACCGCTGATCCAATTTGGTTTGTTCATCGGAAGATAAGGGGGCACCAATCGATTTGCGAATAGCCGCCGCGCCCGCCACGATCTGCAGGACATTTTTAGGCTGGTCACCCCGCAACGAAAGCATTCCACCCAGATCTTCCAATACATAGGCGACAGCCCGTTGATCTCCCAGTTCCTTGTTTAGCAACAGGCTTTCCTCGTAGTACTGGTAACTCGTCCGATAGTCACCTTGGTCGCGCAGGGCATTCGCCAGATTGTTCAGCGTGTTCGCAATCGCCCATTTATCACCCATCTCTCGCTGGAGAGTGAGGGCTTCCTCCAGCCGACTGCGGGCTTCAAACAATTCTCCTTGATCCAGTGCGATAAAGCCAATGTTGTTCAGTGAGTTCGCAATATACAATTTATTTCCAACCTCCCGACGGATATTGAGGCTTTCCTCCTGTAATGCTCGGGCACTGGCAAGATCCCCTTTTAATTGAGCTACCAGGCTCAAATTGTTTATGATGTTAGCAAATTCGGGGCGATGATTGAGCGTTCGCCGAATTTCCAGGGCGCTATTATAAAGTCTTTCGGCTTCATCAAATTTCCCCTGCTGGGCATCCAACGTTCCGAAACTGGTGAGTATCCTTGCTACGCCACCCTGGTCCTGGATTTGCTCAAAGGCAAGACGGGCTCTTTCATACCACATGGCCGCTTCGGAATATCGGCTTTGTTTTCTGAGTATTTCAGCAATGGCAAACTGAGCCAGGCCTTGTTTTTGTTTTTCCTGATATTGTTCTGCCAGTGTGAGAGCCTGCCTATATTTCTCGTCGGCAGCTGGCCAATTCCCTTCCAATTCCAACACTTGTCCCAGCTTCAACAGGACGTCCAGCTGCTTTTCATCGCTGATGAGTGGCAGCAGGCGCTCGTAATAGCTGACGGCATCGCGATTAGCGTAATTGGCTTGAGCCTGTTCGCCAGCCCTTAACAAATACTCACACTTCTTTTCCTTATTTTCGCTATGACCAAAGTGATGCGCTAACAGATAGACATATTGAGTAAGCACGCTTTCATAGGTCTTTTCAATGTATTGGCCAATCTGTTCGTGAATGATCGCGCGTATGGCAAACGGCAGTGTTTCGTAGGCGATCTCCTGGGTAAGGACATGCTTAAACAGATAAGCGAGTTCTGGCTCCGGCGTGTCCAGGATGGTTAGTTCGAGTGTGTTTAAGATGTCCAGGTCTTGCCGCACTTGCTGCTCATTTCCGAACTGAGATACGCCCCACAGCATGGCTACATGGAAAAAACGCCCAATGACGCTGGCAACTTTTAGAAGGGTCCGTTGGTTTTCGCTTAACTGGTCAATACGACTCAGAACCAGACTGTAGAGACTGGTCGGTAAATCAACCTGTTGTAACACATCAGGCCGTTGCGGATTTATGCCACGGTCGTGCAGATAGTTGATGAGCTCCTCGATATAGAATGGATTACCCTCGGCTCGCGCGCTGATACGCTCAACGAGCGCGGGCAGCATCTCCATCTTTTCACCGTAAATTTGCGCCAGCTTCAGAGATACTAACTGCCCAACCTCCTCCGTCTGGAGATTGGTCAACGCAATCTCGGTAAAATGAGCCAGCTGACGAACGCCCACCGTGACCCATTGCCTTAGTTCAGGCGGCCGATAAGCAAAGGCAATCAATACTGGCAGGTCGGTGACGGCTCGACTGATCACATCCAACAGATCATGCGAAAGCGGGTCGATCCACTGGCAATCTTCCAGAACCAGCAGTAGTGGCGTCCCGCTTGCGCGGCTGCGCAGGCAATCCACCAAAAGTGCTTCCAGCGACTCCTTGCGAAGTTTTGCGCTAAATGTTGCGGTCAGTTCGTTATCGGGAATTTGCAAGTTGAGCACCGCACCCAACAACGGCAAACGCGGAAACAGGGCAGGGTTGATTCTGAAGAGTTCCCGCTCCAACTGTTGAATTTGTTCAGCTAAAGTCCAGGCGGGGTCCAAGCCAAAGAAGCCGCGCCAAATGTTCTGCCAGACCAGGTAGCCAGTCGTTGTTCCATACGATTGGCACTCGCCGCTATAGCCACTGATGTTCCGTCGTCGTGCAATCCGAATGACTTCGACCATCAGGCGAGTCTTTCCCATGCCTATTTCGGCCGTGATACCCAAGATATGACCATGTCCCGTAGAGACTACATCAAATTTTTTCTCTATCAACGCCAACTCGGCCTCACGTCCAACCATGGGCAGGGCATACTTGGATTCGTACAAATGGGTAACTCGACGTTTCTGTGCAGCAATCAAACGGAGTACCGTCACTGGCTGGGATTTGCCCTTCACGCGCAGCGGTGAAAGCGTCTCCCAAACGAAAGCATCCGCGCTACCTTTTTGAACTCTAGACGTGACGAGTGCTTCGCCGACCGATGCATTTTGCATCAGCCGGGCGGCCAGATTTACGTCATCTCCCAGCGTGCTATAGGCGCGACGATTGGTACCGCCATAAGAGCCGGTTCTCATTCGTCCCTGACTGACTCCGATCTTCAATCCTGTAACGTACTCCATCTTCAAATCGCGCAGCTCTAATGCGGCCGAGATAGCGCGCGTAGCATCATCCTCATGGGCCAGGGGCGCACCAAACGAAGCATACAAATAGGAACCTTTATCGCCGATGGTAAGGTTAAGTAAGTAACTATCATAACGGGCCAAAATGCGTTGTACAGTCTGTACAAAGGCGTTGAGCTTGAACCGTGCCTCAGGGTCGCCATCGTAATCGAGGCCGCCAAAGTGTACAAATAACGCAATAGCAGGCCGCAGTTCGGTCAGGTAATCCCCCATCCCGCTTTCTAGTCGGTTATAGACGGGTGGCAAAAGCCATGGTCGAATCTGGTCAACGCGTATAGCCTCCGCTGACATCATTGGCCACGGATCAGGAGTCACCGCAACATTGAGTTTGTCCACCACAGCGAAACGTGCGCCGGTTTCCGGATCATCGCGCCATGTCAGAACGGCAACCTGATCCCCCAAGGCGGCAGCGGCCCGCTCATCCAAAACGACTTCACCCTTGAGCGCCTGCTGCTCGGCCGCTATGAGTCTATCGAGTGTCTTACCAGCCATGATGTCGATGAGCTGAATCTTTGGGTCTCCGACAATAAAGCGCCGCACAGCACCGGCAGCCACCGCGATCTTGATGGCCAGCGATACTGCTCCGCCGCCCGGCACATCCACGCGATTGAATTTTTGCATGGCTTGCTGCATGGCAAGTGCGCAAGCCGCCGCCCCTAACGATGCAGCTCTGGAAGCGTGTTTCGCTGGCGTGACCGCTGGTTGCAAGTCCTCGGTCAGTGAGCGTTGATTGTCAAACCAGCAGGTAATCGAATCACCACTGAAAGTAATGACACTGCCCTGGTAACGCTGGATCTCTGCAATCAGTGCGTCGTAGATCAGATTCAGCCATCGTGATAACTCCTCAGCACCGCGTTGCGGGCCGAGCGATTCAAGCAGCGCTTCGGTGAGCGGAGTAAAACCTGAGACGTCCGCGAACAATGCAGCTCCCAACGCATTCTCTGGCAACTCCATGCCTTGAGCGAGAGCAATACGCCGATCTTCAGGAATGTAAGCGGATAGGGATTCCATATAAGCCTGTTATAACAAAGTTTACGAACATGGGTATTACAGGATGCCGTTAAAGTGGCATCCTTTTCCCCTCTAATAGTTTACCATCCGGCAGATGAGTGTCAACGCCTACCTGCCGGATGGCGCGCAAGTTTTATCGCAGGATGATGATCGCGTAGTAGATCGTGCCATCCTCCAGCATGACACCAATCCGCCAGTAGTAGCCAGTAGCGAGGCCCCTTGTATTCCAGCTGTAGCTATAGTGTTGGCCGGTCTCGCGCAACGTAATGCCACTACTGACAGGGTTGGGGAAAGTGCCAGACGTATTGCTGGTGATGGGATTGCCGCGTTGTGGTACGAGCCATATCGGCGGGGATGCAAGTCTCACGACGTTTCCATTCTCATCTCTGACCTGGAACTTCACCGGGATGGTTGCACCGCCCCTGAAGACGCTGATGGGACAGTATGAGCTACAGTCCACAACATGACCCGTGTTATTAATGGGCGGCAGGAAGCCGGTGAGCGTTGGCCTCCGTGTGTCGACGATGCTGAGGGGTATACCCAGGAGGCTGGAGCCTTCGTAATACCGATCCTCCAGATTCAAAGGCGGGATAAGTGGAACGGTCAGGCCAAAGTATGTGTCCACCACGTAATTGCCGGGTGGCAATGGTATCTCGCCAAGTCCGGCTTCGCCAAGAAAGTTCGTGGTGGTTCTCCTGGCATAGTTCCCGTTCGGGCCATGGACAATGAAGAGGATGGTCTTAAGAGGCACAATACCGGGACGCATGGCGCGATCATGCAAAGTGACTATAAAATTGGTATCTGTGCCCAACCGATGGGTGATGGAGGTCGGGCCAACGAGGAAGGTCTCCTGCTTCATGAGCTCGAAGTCCTGGGAAACCGACACACCTTCGAATTCAGCATCGCCAATAAACATGGCCTGCAGCTGGTACGAGCCGGGACGATCCAGCAGAGCGAATTGAACCTCCGCTTCGCCGTCAGTGTTTGTCCGGGTGGTCTGTTGCTGGGCACCCAGGCTGATCCTGATGAATCGATTTGGCAAAGCACTATTATTATCCGTTCTGGTCAGCTTTGCCTTTATTGTCACGGTATCCAGGTATTTGCCAGAATCAGGTGTGGGCGAGATGAACTCAAGCTCGGTAGCTGTCGACACCTGTCCCCGTGGGGTTGGCCGGCCGGGGTCAATATCCGGAATAAAGAATTTGGCGCTGTTTGTGAGCATCGTTACCAGACCTACACCATTGACCGCCTGAACGATGTACCGAATATCTTCCGAGGCGTTATCGCCGAGAGCCAGTGGGAGGCTTTCCCAGAGGGTTGGGTCGACGCCATCCTGCGCAAGGTCAAGGGATTGCCATTTCCCATATAGTGAACTATTTATGTCAACAGATGTATACGTGACCCAAACCTGTTGTATGGGAACCACAGGGTGCCCCGTTACATTGGCCCGGAAGATAACCGTGTCCTCCACAGTCTCGGCCAGCACGTATCCAATGCCAGGAGCCTGTGCCAAAGCTGCGCTGCTGAGCTCTCCACTATAGTAAAAGCGGAAGTCCATCTGGCTGAACTGGCGCATCGTACCGGTGATCGAGTCGGGTGCACTCGATTGATACTGGGCGGGCGTCAGTATGAAGAGAGTCTGGTCGGTGGATTGATTGCTCAGAAGGCCAAAGTAATTCACCTTCCACGTTTGAGATGGATATAACGTCTCCGAGATAAACATCGGATGGACACTGCCCAACTCTGTGGATGGTACGCCGGTTAACGGCATGACATCTAACAAATCGCTGTATTGGCCGCCGCGGAAGCCGGCGCCACGCAAAATCATGTCTGGATCGTCTGGCGTGACATCATAAATGGCCAGTGGCAAATATGGTTCCCCAGGCTGCGCGGTTTCACCATCCGGACCTGATAGATAGGTCGCAGTATATTGTGTGCCACTATCTGCTGTACTCTGCAAAACGACGGTATTGAGTTGCAGTGTTGGCGCTAGCGTAACATCTGCATACTCCAGTGAGCTGATCGCCGCGGCCGGTTCAATGATCAGTTCGGCTGCGGACGATCGTTTTCCGGCAAGCAGATCAATGTCGACTCCGCCGTCCACGGGAGTTGTTTCGTCTACCACATCTGGATAATCTGGCAACGCGGGTGGCGTGCCCGGAAATTCCACGCTCAACATCGGCAGGCCGAAGATTGTGGAGACCAGGAACTGCTTCTTGTAAACGCCGTCCGTACTCTTAAGGACTGTTTTCAGGAACAACAGCTTGGCGCGTACGAGCGCTTCACCAGCGCTGACCGGGTTACCAACCGAGCTTTGTCGGAGCTGCCTGGCAAAGTCCAGATACAGGCGTTCACCGTACTCGGTTCCTTGGGTATCGCCATACTGGAAGCCGGTCCCCGCCACCAGCACCGCGCCCTTATTGGCAAAAGCCTGGGCCCAGTCGGGTTGGAGATTGATGGCTGGATACTCGTGCTCGTTCACGACATTGTATCCGGCATGACAGCCGCTGCTGAACACGATGCTATTGACCATGTTGACATTGGAACGGAGGATTTCAGATGCCAGGATGAATTCCTTGGATCCGGGCTCCCATTTCGCCGCAGCCGCGCCCTCGGCACTGAAGTGCCCGGCCAGGTAGATGAGATCATGGCGCCCCATTCGCAGCAGATGACGGCGCAGGTCGTCGGCGCTCCAAGCTCTTCTGTCCGTTGGAGCGATGGTCGCATCATTGAACAGAGCATCGTCGATGGCCAGTTGGTCACGCCTGCGCAGGCCTTCGTTCAATGCGTCGCGAGTCTCCACCGAGCCATCATACAGAGGCCCGTAGGTCGTCATCAAGGCTGATGTGGGCCGGATGATACCGTTGGTCGGGGCATTCAAGTAGAGCTGCAGATAGGTATTGATATCCCCGGCAGTCTCCACCAGGCGTCCCACAGCCAGCTCCGGCACTGGCAGCGTGGTGCCCCCGTCGGAAGTCTCTTGGGATGCTCCATAGGCGTCCTGGTTGAGAACATACTCGAGCTGCAGGCTGGCCTGAGAGAAAGTGTCATCGCGGACCGGCGGGCCGTAGTTGGATTCCTTATCTATCCAGGTTGGGTCCGGATACCGGAAGAACGGAATGGCCTTGTCGTTGCCAACCAGCACGATGTACTCGAGAGTCGGCAACTGCTGGCGATAGGCCGTTACGATGTCCTTGATCTCCTGAGCCAGCAGATTCTTCGCGTACACGCAGGGGTGGTTATTGGGGAGATCGGACCAGTCGCGCGCCACCTCAACATGCGAATCAGTGCTGACGTCAACCAGCACGCCGTTGACCTCTGGGCGGGCCTTAAGCTGATTAAGTTTTTGCAGGACGGCTCTGCCCTGAGTGTTCCAGCCCTCCACGAGATCGGAGTTGGAATCGTATAGTATCAGGGTCTGATAGTTTCCTGTGGGGATCTCTTCCAGGGTCGTCCCATCTTGGTGCTCGAGGATGGATGGTTCAGCATCGGGTCCCGGTGGGATACATCCCATCTGCTCCATAGTTACATCCAGCCGGAACGGGGCCTCGGTACTGAAGACCCCATTGTAGCCCAGCACGGCCACGTAGAAGTAGCCCGTATTCGACCAGCTATTGAGCTGAATGCTTTCGTCAGCCCTTCCCTCCAGCGTCGAAGCACCGATCATGCTTCGGAAGGGGGCGTTGACGAAGGCCCTATCGTCTGTGGTTTCATTCGTGAAGGCGCCAGGGTTGGTGAACGCGCCGGGATTGGTGAACGCACCGGGGTTAGTGAAGGCGCCGGGATTGGTGAACGCGCCAGGGTTGGTGAAGGCGCCGGGATTAGTAAACGCGCCGGGATTGGTAAACGCGCCGGGATTGGTGAACGCGCCAGGATTTGTAAAGGCGCCAGGGTTAGATGTCGCCTCGTTGGCCGCTTCAGCTGACTGCTTGGCGACATCCTCAGGTGAGAGCTCGCCCTGTTCCTCCAGCGCTTCCAAGTCGGCCTCGTAGGTGGCCTGAATGTCCTTGAAGAGTACTACTTCATAGTTCTCCGGGAGGTTTGTGACTGTCACGGTCACCAGGCTGATAGGCTGGATCTTGAACTTGTACCAGCGTATTTGACCCAGCCGATCAAGGTAGTGCTCGGCGAAGGCTGATCGTTCGGTCGCTCCAGCGGGCTCTAGATCCAACTCCAAGGCATCCGGCCAGGAATAATTGGCCGGCCCCACGATCACGCAGTTGGAAAACTCGGAGGTATTTCCGGCGGGGTCGGTCAGAGTCGCCGTAATGAATATTTCATCATCCGCAGGCGCAGAGGCCAGCGTGACAACAAAGGCGCCGTTACCGTCTCCATCCGTAATCACCTCTCCATGCAGGCCGGTAACAGTTTCGTCCTGGGTTTCCTCGTCATTCGTGGAAATGACCTGCGTCATCAAAAGCGGGGTTTGGCCTTCGCCATTGCCCGTGATATCGCACTGTTGATTCGAGTATAGGTCAAGTGTGTAGTTTGTGCCTGGCTCACCACTGAACAAGCCGCGCACGTAATGGGTGGTCTCAACAAATGGGGCGTCATAGAGAACTGGGAAGTTCTGCAGATTGTTCGCTCCGGCGTCGCCATCGCCGCTGTCGTTCTCTGTTGGGCCGTCGCCAGCCAGATCAATGCCGAGGCCTCCGTTGTTGTAGATCGAATTGCATTCGATGGTATTGTCATTACCGGATTCCACGGTGAGGCCGTTGTCGCCGAAGTTATCTATAATCAGACCGCGCACAGTGATACCACCGGGTGCGGTGAGAGTTAGTCCACTGGTGTCAACTCCCGCATTCGTACCATCTATTTCCACTAGCAAAGTAGGCGGCAAGGTATCACAACTGGCGCCTGGCTGGGTCGCGCCATCGATAACGACGGAATCGGTGATAGAGGGTAGCGATGATGTGGGCACTATGGTTACCACACCTTCGCCAGACTCGATGGCAAACGTGATTTCATCGGGGCCCAGTTCCGAATTGGGACTAGCATTGGCGTCGAGGATGGCCTGCCGTAGAGAGCCAGCCCCGCTGTCGTTGGTATTCGTCACCACAAAGCCAGCGGCCGCTTCAGGTTCGAACTCAAATGCACCCATGTCGCATGCTTCCCCTTGCGGGCGCTCCACTCCGCGCTGGTCGGTGAGCGGGCAGACTTCAACATCCAACCCGGCATCGATCGCGGGGCTGTCGTTCAGCAAGGCCATGGTGTGGGTGGGACCTCCATTATCTTGGAGCGGGCCTAGAAGCGGATCGGTGCTATTCAGACTGGCCTCCCCAAAATCACAACTTGCATCACTGCTCAGATTTCCACCGCCATCATTAATGATCCCTTCGTCTGAAAAACAGTTTTCAGGAAGATTGCTGTCGAGAATGATGTTGATCAATTCCCAGGTATCGGAGTCGGAGTAGATCCCACCCCCAGTGCCGAGCTCGCCGATGCTGGTGTTGCCATAAAAGGTGCTGTTAATTACAGATCCCCTGTCAAGTGGGTTGTAAATGCCGCCACCCTTACCGAAGGCATCGTTCTGGTAAAACGTACTGTTCGTTACCTGTAGAATATTAGAAGAGCAAATCTCTACGTCACAAGAAAAGGAACCTACATCTGCAATGCCACCGCCGTTAGCTGCCGAGTTTCCTGAGAACAGGCTTCTCGTCACAGTGAGCGCGTTGACGTTATGAATACCGCCTCCATCAAATTCTTGCGCAATATTCCCGGAAAAGGTGCTGTTATCTACACTTAACGTGCCAGTGTTCTGTATGCCGCCACCGTCGGTGCCCGCTGTGTTGTCAGAGAAAACGCTATCGGACACTGTCAGAACGTCCTGGTTGAGAATCGCACCACCAGTGCCGGCGACGTTGTCCAAAAATATCGAGCCGGTGATGCTTGCGATGGAGTCGTTGTAGATGGCGCCACCTGCGAAGGCAGAGTTTGAGGTAAAAGTACTATTGTTAACGGTCAAGGTTCCAGAGTTTAATATGGCACCACCGACAGACTGAGAAGCGAACCCATTTTGGATGGTCACATCGTTGAGCGTAAGGGAATTGTCAGTGAAGCCTAATACCTCAAAGATGCGAAAAGAAAAACCTTCTGACTCAAAGTCTGCTTCAATTGTTGCATTGTTGCCGTTGATGGTGATATCGGACTGCCCCCCGATGACTAGCGCGGCGGCGCTCTCATCAGCCCTGCTAACGAGGGTGTAGGTAGCCTCCGGTTGGAGCTCAACAATGGTGGAACCACCCAGAACAGTCGCCTGCTCGATAGCTGCGCGGAGGGTACAGGTTTCAGAATCGGTGAGGCATACACCGTCCTCCAAGTCGAAATCCCCGATATCAACTGTACTGTCGACTTCAAACGTGCGGTCCGCTGCAGCTGCTGGCAGGACACCCATCTGCGCCATCAAAACCGCAAGAATAGCGATCACATGCAATGGTCGAACAAGATGCTTGGCCATATTCCCTCCTGGGGGATGTTGAGGCTTATGAGTAAATTATTTTAGTTGATTTTGGCTGGGTCTCAATGTGGTCCGCGTACTACTACCATTTTACTCCGATTTGCGAGAAGTTAATTAGTGAATTGGTTACAGAAACGTGAAACGTTTTCGGAAAGCCATCCAGGCTATGCTTTTACTTTAATGGGAAGGAGATTTGAGAAGTTCAAGTAACAGGGCTGCAGACCAGGAGAAGTCAACCGATCCACAACCGGAGCCGTCGCGGACGTCATAGTACTCCCGAAAACCACTGGCTTCGATCAAGCCAAGGGTATCCTGCTGGATCGCCTCCGCCACGTCGTCAAATCCGTACCGGCGAAGTCCCTCGATGATGAACCAGTTCATAATGATCCATACGGGCCCGCGCCAGTAACGGCGTGGCTCCCAGGTAGGCTCAAGCCGAGCTGTCGTGGTAACCCAATGACGGACATCGCCGCTGAACGCGTATTCATTGGGATCGAGAAGATGTTCCTGCACGAGGCGTTGTGCCTGCTTCTTTGATGGAAGGCCAGCAAACAAAGGTAGGAAGGTCGAAGCTGTGTTGACGCGGATCGGGGAACCGGACCGCAGATCATAATCAAAGTACAAGCCTAATCCTTCATCCCAGAACCGCGCGTCGAAATTCGACAGCACACGGCTCAACCAGCCATCTATTTCAGCGGTGGGCTGTCCGAGCCCCACTGCTAACGCGCGCAAATCTTCATCGGCACGGAAAAGTATGGAATTGAAGAGAATGTCCTGAACCAGGAAGGGTGAGTGTGCCAACAACTCACGGTGCGAATAACCTAGTTTGCGAAAGACATCGATCAGATAAATAAAGCGCTCGTACTCCGCCCGATGCGGACGTTCCAGTGCAGGGACATGTTTCGTATCCCCTCTTTGAAATTCCGGAACGGCTTCTGGTTGGATCGCAGCCAGGAGATGGCGCCAGCGCGGCGAATCATCGGTCCCCGATTCCCAGGGATGCAGGATACAGGCCAGCCCGCGGCCATCCGCGTCCCGGGCGGTGTGCAACCAGCGATGCCAATGTAGCATAGCGGGCAAGACCTCCTGAATGAAATCGGGCATGGGATGGCGGTCATGGATGAGCCTGACCACCGTTGCAAGCAGAGGCGGCTGCGTGATGCCCGTTGTCGGGACACCGGGCGCATTCGGACTGCTCTCGATTTGCCAGAATTCGGGGTTCGGGAAATAGTCGGACGGAACGGAATGGTAGACAACAGACGGTAGCATGCCGTCACGCCATTGTCCGCTCAAGAGGGAGCGAATCTCCAGTTGTGCACGCGGCAGGTCAAAGTGAGAAAGACCGAGCGCGACGAGGGCTGAGTCCCAGTTCCATTGGTGCGGATACTGGTGCGGGCCCGGCTTGGTAAAGACACCGGTGTCGTTCAGTCTTAGTACCGAAATCGCGCGGTCAACCAGCGAGGTTGTACTCATCTATGAGTCTTGTTGGTTGAGTTCATTGTTGCGAGGGGTACAACACGGTCCCATTCTTACGATCCACCCAGCGAATCTTATCAGCTGGGAAGCGCAGCCAGACATCCGTTCCCGGCGTAACCCGGAACGTGGGATGCGTGGATACCTTGACCAGGTCGTTGCCAATCTGGACCGTGAGGAGATTCTGAGATCCCAATGGTTCCACGACCAATACTTCCACTTTCAAAGCATCCCTGGCAGGCCTGGCAAGTGTTTCCATGTTCTCTGCACGAATACCCATCAGGATCGGTTCGCCGTCATACGATTGCAAGAGAGGCTGCATCGTCCTGGCCGGGCTCACATGGAAGTCTCCCACCTGGACTTTCACCTCGCCATTCTGGCGTCGGACCTGGCCCTGCATAAAGTTCATGGGCGGCGTGCCGATGAATCCACCTACAAAACGATTGGTCGGCAGATCATAAACCGTATCGGGTTTATCGTACTGCTGGATCTGTCCGTTCTTCATCACCGCGATGCGGTCTCCCATGCTCAGGGCCTCGATCTGGTCATGCGTAACATAAATCGTCGTGGTTTTGATCTCCTGCAACAGGCGTTTGAGTTCCGCGCGCATCTCCAGCCGCAGCAACGCATCCAGGTTACTGAGAGGTTCATCCATTAAGAGCACTTCCGACCGCATGGCGATTGCCCGGGCAACGGCAACGCGCTGGCGCTGGCCGCCACTCATCTTGCTGGGATAGCGGTCCAGCATATCTTCAATGTGCAAAAGACCCGCGGCGTCTCGTACTCTCTTATCGATCTCCTTTTTATCGACTTTATTCATCTTCAAACCAAAGGCAACATTGTCGTACACCTTCATGTGAGGAAAGATGGCATAGCTCTGAAACACCATGGAGATCTTGCGATCGCGAGGCGGCAGGTACGTGACATCCCGTCCTCCAATCGTGATCCGCCCGTCGTCGGCCATTCCTAGTCCTGCGATGGCGCGCAAGAGGGTGGTCTTCCCGCACCCACTTGGACCCAACAGCACCACAAACTCCTGATCCTCAATGGTCATGCTCACGTTATCCACTGCGACGAAATTGTCAAAGCGTTTGGTTACGTTTTCGACTCGAATGTCAGCCATATTTGCCTCTTATTTTGAAATCTGACCCCACATGTTGAACAAATAACGCCGGATGAAAAAGATAAAGACCAGGGCCGGTATCATCATGAAAAAGCCACCGGCAAACTGATAGGGCTCGGAGGATTGATTCAGAGTGACAAGCACCTGAGCAGGCAGGGTCCGATTCTGGATCGTGAGAATGGTCGCGGCGAAAACTTCGTTCCAGGAGAGGACAAAGGTGAAGATCGCGGAAGCTGCGATGCCGGGCATCACCAATGGTAAGACCACATATCGAAAGGCCTGGGATGGCGAACAGCCAAAAACCATCGCGGCCTCTTCCAGCTCATAAGGAATGCTGGAAAAGACACTGCTTAGAACCAGAATGGTAGTCGGCAGTGCCAGGGCGGTATGCATCAACGCCAGACTGTATACACTGTCATAGATGCCTGTGCGAAGAAACACCACGGCTAATGGAATCGACAATATCACAATCGGGAATGCCCGCACTGCCAGGATAGACAGGCGAAACATATCCCTTCCGCGAAAGAGAAACCGAGAGAGGGCATAACCCGCCGGCGCGGCGATCAGTGTGGATAAGACCAGGGTGATCAGGGCCA
>Ga0075418_10005670_pt1 | contig 14125 bp, 12 predicted proteins | sample SoiMetdeltSBSDD2_FD_81776 | JGI IMG/M metagenome (GOLD analysis project Ga0075418, IMG submission 81776) | Bulk soil microbial communities from a Populus tree surrounding site in Tennessee, USA - Soil MetaG P. deltoides SBSDD2 | ecosystem: Environmental > Terrestrial > Soil > Tree plantation...
ATCGCTATGGGCAGACGGCCATGGATCGTGGTCGCTCTCGCAGCCGTTCTCGCCGCGATGCTCGTTCCGGGCTCTGCCGTCTCCGTCGTCCAGCACGAGCTGGAGGGCGCAGACGAGGCCGAGTTCGACGTGCGGACCGGCGTGGCTGCGCCGACGGCGGCGCAACGCGCGGCTGTCAAACGCGTAGGGGCAACAGTGATCTGGAACCGGTTCGGGACGCCGGCCTCGATGAGCAAGCGAGGGAAGTTCCTCGCGACGGGCATCAGGGGTGCGAATGCCGTCGCGGCTGCACGGGCTTGGCTGAACGCGAACAAGGCCGCCTTCGGCCTCAGCTCGACGGCCAACCTCGTACTTGACGCCGACACCCGCCTGGCCTCGAGCAACGGCCACGCGGTCAACTTCCGGCAGGTCTTCGACGGGATCGAGGCGGCGGAGGGCGGCCTCGTCACGATCGGGATCACCGGCACGGCGGCGAAGGGCTGGAGGGTCGCGTACGCGTCCTCGTCGCTCACGCGCTCGACCTCGCTCGCACCGGGTGAGATCGATCTTTCGCCCGCCGAAGGGCTGGCGCATGCGGCGCAGGCGGCCGGTGACGGCTTCGCGCTCGCGACGGTCACCCAGACCAAGGACGCCGCCGGCTACGAGTCGTTCAAGGTGAGTGGCAACAACTCGCTGCAGCACGTGAAGCTCGTGGGCTTCCCGACGCCGAGGGGCGGCGTCCTGCCCGCGTACGAGTCGCTCGTCGTCAACAAGGACGCGGGGCAGGCCTACCGCATTTACGTCGACGCGCGTGACGGCCGCACGCTGGCGCGCTTCCCGGCCAAGTTCAATCTCGCCGACCAGGAGCTCGCCCCGGTGACGATCCCGTTCGACGGGGAGCTCCTCACGACGCCGAACAGCTGTGCCCCGAGGAACGGGCCGTTCGTCGTCGGCTCGGGCGTCCGCTTCCTGCGGGTGTTCGCGAACGCCGACAACCCCGGCCAGGACATCCTCCTGCGCCTCTATCGCGACGCCGCGCTCGTCGCCACGTCGCTCGACGTCGGCTTCACGCCCGAGGTGATCCACTACGAGCCGACTGGCGGTGTGCCGGCGGGCAACTACTTCGCCGAGGTCTGTGTGTTCGGGACGCCTCTCGAACCGCGGACGTACAAAGGCACGTTCACCATCGACGACACCGCTGCGCCGCATCCGTACCTCGCGCGGTGGCAGGTGTTCCCGGCGAACCCGCCGCTCGCCCCCATCCTGGGCGACCCGTGGGGCAACCCGAGCACCGACACGCGCGAGAAGTGGTGCTGGGACGCCGGTGAGGCGGCCGACTGCGACAAGGTCGTCGGCAACCTCGCCTCACGCGCACCGTGGGACCACAGCGTCAGGACGAACACGCCGACCCTGACGACGATCGGGAACAACGCGGTCACCGCGACCTCGTGGGTCAACTCCGAGCTCCCGAGCCCGCCCGGCTATCGGCCGACGAGCCCGAGCCGCGACTACCTGTTCGAATGGTCGAACGACTGGTTCAACGGCGACTGCAACCCGACGCCGGGAGCCCCGGGTGCGACCTGGGACGACTCCGCGGCGGTGACGAACCTGTTCGTCGCGCACAACCGCATGCACGACTGGTCGTACTTCCTCGGCTTCACCGAGCGCAACTGGAACGGCCAGGACGTCAACTTCGGCCTGACCGAGACCTGGCGTGAAAACGACCCGGTCATCGGCGACAGCCAGGCCGGCGCGCCGGCGGGCGTTCGGGACAACGCCAACATGTACCCGATGCCCGAGGGTCTCTCGGCGATCACCAACATGTACATGTGGCAGGCGCTGCCGGGCGCGTTCTATCCGCCCTGCGTCGACGGTGACTTCGACATGGGCGTGATCGGCCACGAGTACGGCCATCTGATCGAGAATCGCATGATCGGCAAGGGCAATCTTCGCTCCGGTCACCACGCCGGCGCCATGGGCGAGAGCCACGGCGACCTGATGGCGATGGAGTACCTGAACGGGAACGACCTCGTGCCGACGGGCGACGAGAACCGCTACGCGGTCGGGACGTACGCGACCGGCAACAAGGTGCGGGCGATCCGCAACTACGGGATGAACTTCCCGATGTCCGGCGGCGTTCCCGAGCCGAGCAAGCAGCTCATGATCAACGCGCTGAACTTCAGCAACATGGGCTACGACCTCACGGGCCCGCAGGTCCACGCCGACGGCGAGATCTGGAGCAAGGTCAACTTCGACATCAGGAAGGCTCTGAGCGCGAAGTACGACGGCAAGTTCCCGCCGGACGACACCGACCTGCAGATCGCGTGCGCGAACGGCGAGCTGCCGCCCCAGAGCTGCCCGGGCAACCGGCGCTGGGTGCAGCTGCTCTTCGACGCGATGCTGCTCATGCCCACGAACCCGTCCATGCTCCAGGCACGGGACGCTCAGCTGGCCGCCGATATGCTGCGGTTCGGCGGTGCGAACCAGAAGGAGCTCTGGCTGGAGTTCGCGCGGCACGGGATGGGTCGCAACGCGACCAGCACGAACACCACCGCCAATACCGACACCGATCCGACGCCCGACTTCGAGCCCATCGGGACGACCCCCGCGACCGTGACGTTCACGGCGCGGAGGCTGAACCAGAACGTCCCGGTCAACGCTCGGATCTTCGTCGGCCACTACGAGGCCCGCTCTTCGCCGATCGCCGACACCAACGCGGCGACGACGGGCGCGAACCTGGACAACGTCGCCAGGTTCGCACCGGGGACGTACGAGTTCGTCGCCACCGCGCCGGGATACGGCCACGTTCGCTTCCGCGAGCAGATCCGCGAAGGCAAGAACGTGACCATCACGCTGCGGTTCGCCGACAACTGGGCGTCCGCCAACGCAGGAGCCGTCGCGACCGGCGACACAAGCGGTGCAGATGCCGCCGCGCAGGCCGCCCAGCTTCGCAACCTGATCGACGACACGGAGAACACGACCTGGACGACGGCCGGCAGCATCACGGCCGGGAACCTCTCTGCGGACGGCAAGAAGGTCACGGTCGACCTCGCCGGCACCGCGACGCAGAGGATCAGCCACCTCCAGGTCAGCGTCCTCCTCTCGAACGGCGTCAACCGCTTCACGGCGGTGCGGAAGTTCGAGATCTGGGCGTGCGACGCCAACGACGGCGACGACTGCGCGACCGACGCGGGCTTCTCGCTCGCGTACACGAGCGCGGACGACGCCTTCCCCGGCAACCCGCCGAGGCCCGTGGCGCCGCACATGATCCTGCGGTCGTTCGACATCCCGAACACGCGGGCCACGCACCTGCGCCTCGTGGTCAAGACCACGCAGTGCACGGGTGGCCCTGCGTTCCAGGGTGACCAGGACGCCGATCCAGCTGTCAACGCCGACTGCGACTCGAACGTCGCGGCCGGGGCCTCGCGGAGCTTCGTCCGCGCGGCCGAGCTGCAGGCGTTCAGCTCGAGCTCGAGGGCCGACTAGGAGGACATCGACAGATGGACGAAGGAGGGGGCCCACGCGGCCCCCTCCTCGTTCCGGGCGCTACCGTGGCGCCGTGACCGACGCGGCCCTGATCGTCAATCCGCGCGCCACGAGGGTGACGCCCGAGCTGGCGGTGGCCGTCGAGCACGAGCTCCAGGCCGCCGGCCTGGAGGTGCAGACGCTCCTCACCGAGCGGCCGCGCCACGCCGCCGACCTCGCCGCGGCGCTCGGGTCGAGTGTCGAGCGGATCTACGTCTTCGGCGGCGACGGTGCGTTCAACGAGGTCGTCAACGGCGTCGAGGAGGACGTAGCGGTCGGGTTCCTGCCGGGCGGCGGCACCAGCGTCCTGCCGCGCGCGCTCGGGCTCCCGCGCGACCCCGTGGCGTGCGCGCGGCTGCTCGCGACGACGGATCGGCAACGGCGCATCTCGCTCGGGCGGGTCAACGGGCGACGGTTCACGTTCGGCGCCGGCCTGGGGCTGGACGCCGAGCTCGTGCGGCGCGTCGACGGGCTCGGTCGCCGCAACGGGCGCAGACCGGGCGACGTCGCCTTCGTGCGCACGCTCATGGGACTCCTCGCGCGCCGGCTCGGACGCCTTCAGCCCGCGATGACTGTACTGGGGCGCGACCGTGTCGCCTTCGCGCTCGTCGCGAACTGCGACCCGTACAGCTTCGCGGGCCCCCTCGCCGTCCGGGTCGCCCCGCGCGCACGCTTCGAGCTCGGGCTCGACCTCGTCGCCCCGCGGGCCGTGGCGCCGTGGCAGCTGCCGAAGGTCGCCGTGTGGGCCCTGGCCGGCCGCGGCCAGGCCTCCTCACCCCAGGTCCTCTACCTCCACGACCTCGACGCCGTGGAGATCGAATGCGACGTCCCGACGCCGCTGCAGGCCGACGGCGAGGACCTCGGCGACGTGATCTCGGCCCGCTTCGAGGCCGAGCGCGACGCGCTGAGGGTCCTCGTCGGCGATACCTAAGAGGAATACGTCTCGAAACGAAGCCCTGTGTCGCCGGGCCGCGCTGCTCGCCCCGATGCGGCGTCCTCAGTCGCGCCCGTAGCCTCCGGCTACGAACGCTCCCTGCGTCCTTGCCTCGGAACGACCATCGCACCCCGGCGACGAGGCGTCATTTCGAAACGTATTCTTAGCGCGTGGCACGGGTGCTTCCGGCCGAGCACGACGTTCGGCGGATCATCGGCGATGGGGATCTGGTGGCGGACGGCGAGGTCGACGGCCTCGACGAGGCTGCGCTCCTGGACCTCTATCGGGCGATGATCCTCCTGCGCACGTACGACGAGCGCTCTGTCGTCTACCACCGACAGGGCCGCATCGGCACGTACGCGATCTTCTGGGGTCACGAGGCGATCCAGGCCGGGTCGGCTCTCGCGCTCGCGGACGAGGACTGGATCTTCCCCTCGTACCGCGAGTCGGCCATCGGGCTCCTGCGCGGCATGCCGCCGGAGACGGTCCTCGCCTGGTGGCGGGGGCATCCGGCCGGCTGGTGGGACCCGCGCGAGTTCCGGCTCGCGTCGATCACCGTCCCCATCGCCACGCACGTCCCGCACGCGGCCGGGTATGCGTGGGGCGCGAAGCTGAAGGGCGAGGGCGCGTGCGCGATCGCCTACTTCGGCGACGGCGCGACGTCCGAAGGCGCGTTCCACGAGGGCGCGAACTTCGCGGCGGTCATGCGCGCGCCGGTCGTCCTCCTCTGCAACAACAACCAGTGGGCGATCTCGACGCCGCTCGAGGCACAGACGCGCGCCGAGTCCCTCGCGGACAAGGCGGTGGGCTACGGGATGCCCGGCGTCCGCGTCGACGGCGGTGACGTGCTCGCCGTCTACGAGGCAACCGCCGAGGCCCTCGCGCGCGCACGCGCGGGGGACGGCCCGACCTTCATCGAGGCTCTCACCTACCGGGCGGCGCCGCATGCGACCGCGGACGACCCGAGCGCCTACTGGGACGAGGAGCGCGTCGAGGAGGAGCGGCGGAACGAGTGCGTGGGACGCTACGAGAGCTATCTGCGACGCATCGGGGCACTCGGCGACGAGCTCGCCGCGGAGATCCGCGCCGACGCGCTCGCGCGGATGAAGGCGGGCATCGCCGCCGCCGAGGCCCTGCCGCCTCCCGCTCCCGAGGAGGTCTTCGCCCACGCCTACGTCGACCCGCCGCCGGGGCTCCGCGATGGCTGAGCGGACCCTCGTCGAGGCGGTCAACGAGGCGCTCCATGTGGAGATGGAGCGCGACGCGATGATCATGGTCATGGGCGAGGATGTGGGCCGCGCCGGCGGAGTCTTCCGGGCGACGGCCGGGCTGCGCGACCGCTTCGGCGTCGACCGCTGCGTCGACACCCCGCTCGCCGAGGCGGGCATCCTCGGCACGGCGATCGGGCTCGCCATGGCGGGCTGGCGCCCGGTCTGCGAGATGCAGTACGAGTCCTTCAGCTACCCCTGCCTCGACCAGCTCATCACCCACGTCGGCCGCTACCGCTGGCGCACGGGCGGCGCGATGCAGTTCCCGCTCACGATCCGTATGCCGACGGGCGGCGGCGTCCGCGCGCCGGAGCTGCACGAGGACTCGCCCGAGGCGTACTACGTCCACACGCCGGGCGTGAAGGTCGCGATCCCGTCGACGCCGGCGGATGCGAAGGGGCTCCTGGCTGCGGCGATCCGCGACCCGGATCCCGTCGTGCTCATGGAGCCGAAGGTGCTCTACCGCAGCCCGCGGGGCGAGGTGCCGGAGGGCGAGCACGTCGTGCCCCTCGGCAAGGCCCGCATCGCACGCGAAGGCACCGACGTGACCCTGATCGCGTACGGCGGCATGGTGCCGGTCTGTCTCGAGGCCGCCGAGCAGCTCGAGGCGAGCGCCGAGGTCGTCGACATCCGCAGCCTCAAGCCGCTCGACGAGGACACGATCCTCGCGTCCGTGGGCAAGACCGGCCGCGTGGTCGTCGTGCAGGAGGCGCCCCGGGTGGCGGGCTTCGGCGCCGAGATCGTCGCCGTCATCGCCGAGAAGGCGATCCTCGACCTGCAGGGGCCGATCCTCCGCGTGACCGGCTACGACGTGCCCTTCCCGTACTGGTCGGTCGAGCACGAGTACCTGCCGACGCCCGCGCGCGTGGCCGAGGCAGCCGAGAAGGTCCTGGCTTACTAGCGTCGTGGCCTACGAGTTCAAGCTTCCGGACCTCGGCGAGGGGGTCGCCGAGGGCGAGATCGCCCGCTGGCTCGTCGAGGTCGGCCAGCACGTCGAGGAGGACGACCCGCTCGTCGAGATCAACACGGACAAGACGACGGTCGAGATCCCCTCGCCGGCTTCCGGGACGGTCGCGCGCATTCTCGTCGGCCCGGGTGAGCTCGTCCCCGTCGGCACGCCGCTCGTCCACATCGGCGACGGTGAGGTCCCCGCGCCCGAGGCGCAGGCGGCCCCCGAGCCCGAGGCGCCGGCCGCCGAGAAGCCCGCGGCGCCGCCGTCCGACCGCGTCAAGGCGACGCCGCTCGTCCGCCGCATTGCATCCGAGCTCGGCGTCGAGCTCTCGCTCCTCGCCGGCACGGGGCCGGGCGGCCGGATCACCGAGGAGGACGTCAGACGCTACTCGTCCTTCTCCGGCGGGCCCGCACCGGCGCAGGGCGCGGAGCGGCGCATGCCGCTCCGCGGAGTCCGCAGGCAGATCGCCCAGCACCTGTCCAGGTCGCACAGCGAGGTGCCGGCGGTCACCGTCGTCGAGGAGTGCGACTTCACGGCGCTCTCGCCGGCGCGCGGCGAGCGCTCGTACCTTCCGTACCTCCTCCAGGCGGTCGTCGGCGGGCTCAAGGAGGTCCCCGAGCTGAACGCGACGCTCGACGGGGAGGAGATCGTGTTCTGGGAGCGCTACGACCTCGGCCTTGCCGTCCAGACCGACGAGGGCCTCACCGTCCCGGTGATTCGCGCAGCCGACGAGAAGTCGCTCGACGAGCTCGAGGCCGAGGCGCGCCGCCTGGCCGAGGGCGCCCGCGCCGGCACGCTCAAGCCGGAGGAGCTGCGCGGCTCGACCTTCACGGTCACGAGCGCGGGGAAGCTCGGCGGCCTCTTCGCCACGCCGCTCGTCAACCACCCCGAGGTGGGGATCCTCGGCCTGCACCGGATCGGCCCGCGGGCAGCGGTCGTCGACGGAGAGATCGCCGTGCGGGAGATCGGCTGGCTCGCCTGCACGTTCGACCACCGTGTGGTCGACGGCGCACGCGCGAGCACGTTCCTGCTCGACGTCATCGCCCGGCTGGAAGCGCCCGAGTAAGACGGGAGCCCGGCCGAAGCCGGGCTCCCGAGTCGTTCGTTGAACCGCTCGCGCTAGTTGTTGTTCGCGCGGTCGTTGATCTGTGCGCGGATCTCGCCGCCCGGCCAGGCCGGGTTCCCGCCCGTGCTGTGGACGTTCACGTACGTGTGCCCTGCGCGCATCGCGGTCACGAGCTCGTCGAACTCGCCCAGGCCGATGCCCTGACCGACCGGGCCGATGATGTCGGCGGCGTCGATGACGCCGGTGACCGTGCCGGCCGTCGCCGGGCAAGCGGGCTTGTCACCGCCGCTGCACAGGAACGCGGACACGCCGCCGTTCACCGCGCGCTTGCCGAAGTGGATGTGCGCGGCGGAGGCGGTCCCGCCCTCGATCCCGGAGTAGGTCAGCTCGTAGGTGATGGTCTGGGCGTCGTCGTCGATCGTGACCTCGAAGGACCCTGTCGCGCCGGTCGAGACGTCCGGGTTCTCCTGATACCCGCTGAGCTCGTCTGCCTTCAGGTTCTTCTTGCCGCCCGACGCTCCTGCCAGAGACGCGACCAGAAGCCCGGCCGCGAGGACGGCAACCGCCAGCAGAATGCTGCGCCTGCGCATGGCAATCCTCCCTCGTTTCCCCCTACCTGGTCCCGCACTGTGCGGGTTCAGCCGATAGTACGGGAGGAGACTGCGGCCGGATTGCGCCCGTTCTGGGGCTCGAGATGGCGGCCGATCATCCGTTCGATTCGCGGCGCGCTCGCCCGGCCTTCGAGGCGGGCCACGGGCTTGTGCTCCGAGAGGAGCACGAGCGTCGGGACGTCGGTGACGTCGAGGCGCTCGGCCAGGTCAGGATGCTCGTCGATGTCGACGCGCGACACCCGGAGACGCTCGCGTTCCTTGCGCGCCAAATTGGCGAGCAGGCTCTCCATCCGCCGCCCCGGCCCCGAGCGGGCTGAGGTGAAGAAGAGGAGGAGTGGTCGCTTCGCCCGGTTCATCACCTAGGCGATTCCCTTCGCCACCGACCCGCAAACGACGGAGCCGCCGCGGCTAGACTCAGGACGATGGACGGCGTGCTCGACTGGTACCTGCTCGGCCTCGTGCTGGGCTTCGGGGTCCTCGCGGGCGTCGGCCTCGTGGGCGCGTTCCGGGCACCCGCCTGGGCGCTGCTGGCGGTCGCGGCCGCGGTTCCGGGAGTCGCGGTTGCGTTGATCGCCCTCCCGTGGTGGTCGTTGCTCGCGCTGGCCGCTGCGGCGCTCCTGGCCTTCTTCGGGCTCCGGCGCCTCTCGACCGAGGCGCTCCCGGCCGCCGCTCTCGGAGCGCTCGTGCTGGCGGCGATCCCCGTGCTCGGCTACGTGGCCGCCGTGGCGACACCGGTCGCGGGCGCACGGCTCGGGCGGCGCGCCGACAAGCGGTACGCGGGCCTCAGAGTGCTCGCGAAGGACTGACCTGACGGATCCCGACCGCAAGAAGCTCGTGCTCGTCGTCATCGACGGGCTCACACCGGAGGCACTCGAGCGCGGTTTCGACGAGGGAAGGCTGCCGGCCCTCGGCGCGCTTGCCGACGCAGGCTGGACCGGGCGCGGCACGAGCGTCTTCCCGTCGCTCACGCCCGTCTGCCTCACCTCGATCGCGACCGGGGCCTTCCCTGACGTCCACCACATCCCGCACCTGGTCTGGTACCACCGCGGGGAGGAGCGCGTCGTCGAGTACGGCTCGTCCTTCTCGGCGATGCGGGCCGTCGGCGCGCGACAGGCGATCCGCGACACCGTCTTCGGCATGAGCGGCGAGCACGTCTCGCGCGACGCAATGACCGTGTTCGAGGCGCTGGAGGACGGAGACCTCGCGCCGGCGGCTATCAACTTCACGTGTTACCGGGGCCGGACGCGCCACCCGATCCGACTGCCGGCGCTCGCCCGGCGCAACCGCTGGTACGAGGCCGTCTACGGGCCGCGCCACTTCTTCTTCTTCAACGTCTTCGAGTCCGACCGCACGGGCTCGCCGCTTGCAGTGCGCTCGCGCCTCGGCGGCTCGATCGACGACTACGCGGCCGTGGTCGGGCGCTGGCTCGTGACCCGCGACGCGTTCGACTTCCTGGTCTTCTATCTCCCGGACTACGACTACGCCTCGCATCTGACCGGGCCGGACGGCTCGCTCGAGGCCCTGGAGCGCTCCGACACGGCGCTCGCCCGCCTGCTGGACGCCGCCGGCGGGCCCGAGGCGTTCCTGGAGCGTTATGCGGTCATCGTCTGCTCCGACCACGGGCAGACGCCGGTCGAGCGCCTAGCACGCCTGCAGGACGCGTACCCGGAGAGCCTGGAAGGCGTGCTCGCACTCGCCTCCAACCGGGCCGGGATGGTCTACCGACTGCCCGGGTGCCGGCTCGACGCCCGCGCCCTCGCCGAGCGCCTCGACGAGGAGCCCGCGGCGGACGTCGTCCTCTTCCGCGAGGGCGCCGCGGCCGTCGCGCGGAGCGACGGCGAGGAGCTTCGCTTCGCCCTCGAGGCCGACGGCTGGCGGCTGGAGGGGGACGCCGCGGTGCTCGACCTCGACCGGTATCCGAACGCGCTCGAGCGCTCCTGGCGTGCGCTCGCCGCCCCGACCGCAGGAGACGTGCTCGTCTCCGCGGCCGAGGGCTGGGAGCTGGTCGACGGGGGCGGCCGGCACCATCTCGGCGGCGGGAGCCACGGCTCGCTCGTCGCGGGCGACTCGACCGTGCCGCTGATCGCTGCCGGCTTCGACTCGCCGCCGTTCGGGCCGGAGCCGTCCATCACCGATCTCGCGCCGATCGCGTTGCGGCACTTCGGCCTTCGCCCACCACACTCGATGCGCATCGCCCGTGAGGCGGCGCGAGCCTGACTTCGACGCGCTGAGGGCGCGCATGCTCGTCGAGCAGGTCGAGGCTCGCGGAGTCCGCGACGAGCGCGTGCTCGAGGCGATGGGGAAAGTCCCCCGCGAGTCGTTCACCGATGCGGACGACCGCAAGCGCGCCTACGAGGACATCCCCATCCAGATCGGCTGGGGCCAGACGATCTCCCAGCCGTACATGGTCGCGCTGATCTGCGAGCAGGCCGTCATCCGTCCGGGCGACCGCGTGCTCGACGTCGGCACCGGGTCCGGCTACCAGGCGGCCGTCCTCGCCGAGCTCGGCGCCGAGGTGCACTCCGTGGAGCGGCTGCGTCAGCTGGCCGAGCGTGCGCGAGAGAAGCTCGACGCGGCGGGCTACGACGACGTCCAGGTCCATCTCGGCGACGGATCGCTGGGCGACCCTGACCACGCTCCGTTCAACGCGGTCACCGTCGCGGCCGCCGCGCCGGATTTGCCGCAGACGTTGTACGACCAGCTCGTGCCCGGAGGGCGCCTCGTCGTCCCCGTCGGCGACCGCCGCGGGCAGCGGCTCGAGGTCGTGGTCAAGAGCCCCGAGGGGCCGGCCGTCGCACACTCTGTCGCGTGCCGCTTCGTCCCGCTCGTCGGGGAGGAGGGCTATTGAGCCCGAGTTTGGACGGACCGGGCGCGGGGCATTCTCGCCGCTGGATGGGGTCTCTCCACCGGACCGGCGCCCTGGTCGGCCGCCCGGTCATGTATCGGGACATTCGTCTCGGCGTAGCCGTGGACGCGCTGCTCGACGGGCTCGTCCGCCGGCTCGTCGGGCTGGACGTCCTCTGCGGCGACGGCGCGCACCGCTTCCTGCCCTTTCCGGCGTGCGACGTTCTGGAGACGCACGTGTCGGTCGACTCGGCGCTCGTGTTCCTCGAGCGCGACGTCGACTTCTACCGGGCCGGCGGCCGGCCGTTCTCCACGCTCCAGGGCCTTCCGATGCGCCTCTCGGGCCTCGAGGTCGGCACGCTCGCCGACGTGGTCGTCACCCCCGCCGGCGACGTCCAGCACGTCGTCGCCTCGACCTCGAAGGGCGATCGCGAGCTCGAGCCCGGTCCGGGACTGGTCGTCGGGAACCTGGACCTCCGTCCGGCCGTCTGAGGTGACGATCTAACCTTCACCTCTGTGGCGAAAGGAGCACAGGCGACCCCCTCGCGCGCGAGCGCGCTGACGGACGCGGCCTCGGGCGCGCTGCGGCGGCCTGCCAACTGGGTTCAGCTCGCGAAGTTCTGCGCCGTCGGCGCCTCGGGGTACGTCGTCAACCTCGCCGTCTACTCGGTGCTCTACATCGGCTTCGACGTCCACTACCTGCTGGCCGCCGTCGGCTCCTTCCTCGTCGCCGTCACCAACAACTACTGGTGGAACCGCCACTGGACGTTCCGGCGTCAGCGCGGCCACCTCGTCTTCCAGGGCTTCCGCTTCCTCGTCGTCTCCACGGTCGCGCTCGCGGCGAACCTCGCGTTCCTGAGCATCCTCGTCGCCCTCGGCGTGCCCGAGGTGCCCGCCCAGGCAATTGCCATCGTGCTCGTGACCCCGTGGAACTTCGTCGCCAACAAGCTCTGGAGCTTCCGACGGCGGCGCGCCTGATGCCTGGCCGGTGAGTGGGGTGCTCGCCGGGGACGTCTGCGACCAAGCCGGGCGCCGCGATTGCCCGCGGCGCGTACTCGAACGTACGCGTAAGGGCAAGCGCGACGATCCGGCGACGCGTCGCAGGCGCCATCCGCGGGTGCTCCATTCGCCGGTCAAGCATCTACTAGTCGCCGCGCTGGTCGCGCTCGCGGTCGCGGCGCCCGCGGCGGGACAGACGGCGCCGACGACTCCGGTCTACGACGCGCGCGGGAACCTGATCGGCACGCCGTTCGTCCCCGAGCCGGCGCAGCCGCTTCTCACGGAGGACCAGGCGATCGAGCGCGCGCTCGCGAACGGGAAGGTCGCCGACTGGGTCGAGCGCTATCCCGACAGGACCCTGACGAAGCAGGCGGAGCTCGACGAGGACACGAAGGTCTGGACCGTGAGGGTCTGGTCCTCCCTGCCGGACGCCGGGCAGGTCGTCCTCGCCAAGATCGACGACACCTCCGGCGCGGTCACTGAGGCGTGGACCGGGCCGCAGGTGGCCTGGAAGATGGCCCGCGGCTACGACGGTGCGTTCGGGCGCAAGATCAACAACCCCTGGATCTGGCTCTCCCTCTGCGCCGTCTTCTTCCTCGGCCTCGCCGACCTGCGCCGGCCGCTCGCGATCCGCAACCTCGATCTGCTCGTCCTGCTCTCGTTCGGGATCTCGCTCTTCTTCTTCAACCGGGGCGAGGTGTTCAGGGCCATGCCGCTGGTCTACCCGCCGCTCCTGTACCTCCTCGGTCGCATGGCCTGGATCGGCTGGAAGGGCCGCGGGAGCCCGTCACGTGCGCTCTGGCCGGTCTGGGTGCTGCTCGCGGCCACGGTCTTCCTCTCCGGCTTCCGCTTCGGGCTCAACGTGCGCGCGTCCAACGTCATCGACGTCGGTCTGGCCGGCGTCATCGGCGCGCAGCGCATCGTCGGGGACGGCGAGTCGCCCTACGGGAACATGCCGACCGACGAGGGAAAGGAGTGCGGCCCGGCCGACTCCGACGGATACGTCCGCGAGCGCATACAGACGAACGGGCGCTGCGAGGTCGCGAACGGTCGCGGTGACACGTACGGCCCGGTCAGCTACCTCGCCTACGTCCCCGGCTACCTCACGATGGGCTACGAGTACAAGTGGGACGACCTGCCCGCGGCCCACTTCACGTCGCTGCTCTGGGACGGGCTCGCGCTCCTGGGCCTGGGCCTGCTCGGCCTGCGGTTCGGAGGGCCGCGACTCGGGGCGACGCTCGCCTTCGCCTGGGCTGCCTATCCGTTCACGCAGTACGTGTCGAGCTCGAACTCGAACGACGCGATCATGCCGGCGTTCCTCATCTGGGGGCTCGTCTTCGTGACCTCGCACCCGGCACGGGGGGTGTTCCTCGGCCTCGCGGCGTGGACGAAGTTCGCGGCGTTCCTCCTCTTCCCGCTCTGGGCGTCCTACCCGAAGGCGACGCGCTGGCCGCGTGCCCAGCTTCTCTTCCTCGGCGGCTTCGTGCTCGCCACGGCGATGGCGTTCTGGATCCTGCTCCTCGAGCCCGACCCGCTGCACGCCGCGCGCGAGTTCTGGGACCGGACGTTCGGCTGGCAGCTCGCTCGCTCGTCGCCGTTCTCGATCTGGGACTGGGACGAGTACCCGGGCTACCCCGACCTGCACATCCTCCAGACCGTCCTCAAGGGGCTCCTCATCGCGGCGGCGGGCGTGCTCGCCTTCGTGCCGCGGACCCGCAACGTCGTCCAGCTTGCCGCGCTCAGCGGGGCGCTCCTGATCGGCTTCGAGCTCGTCCTCACGCACTGGTTCTATCTCTACATCCCGTGGTTCTTCCCCTTCGTGGCCTTCGCCTTGCTCGTGCCCGCCTCGGTGCGTGTCGCGCAGGGGGAGGCGGCGGCCGAGGAGCCCGCCGGTGAGCGTCCGGTCGAAGAGCTCGTACCCGCACGCTGACGTCGCCCGGGTCCTGC
>Ga0075418_10005671_pt1 | contig 14125 bp, 12 predicted proteins | sample SoiMetdeltSBSDD2_FD_81776 | JGI IMG/M metagenome (GOLD analysis project Ga0075418, IMG submission 81776) | Bulk soil microbial communities from a Populus tree surrounding site in Tennessee, USA - Soil MetaG P. deltoides SBSDD2 | ecosystem: Environmental > Terrestrial > Soil > Tree plantation...
AACCACGCCACGCCGAGAAGCACGGCGAGCACGAGCAGGCAACGCAGCAGCACTCGCAGCGTGCGCCGCAACAACCGCGGCAACCTGCGCCGCGCGGGACTCGCCGCCTTGTCGCTCACCGGACTGCGATCCTCGTGCGGCGGGCCAGCGCGGCACCAGCGCCAGAAAAGCAGTTTCCTGCTGGCTTCGGGTCGTGCGAAGGTTGCAATCGCCGGCAACGCCGCGAGCAGCGAGGATCGCCCATGTCAGAGCAGAAGAGCACGAAGAGCGCCATCGGCCGGAAGTTCAAACTGTTCATGATGATCTTCCTCGTGCTGTTGGTGCCGTTGGTGATGGATCAGGCCGAAGTCGATCCCGACACGGTGAAGTGGGCAGGCCGTATCGCCGCCATCATCACGGTGCTGCTGAGTGTCTACGGATTGATGGCCAAGGTGTTCAAGACGTTCATCTTCGTGATCCTCGGTCTGGTCGGCCTGACCTTCCTCGTGAGCGAAGGACACATCAAGGCACCGCGTGTGACCGAGTGGTTCGCCGAGCGCAAAGGCGACAAGTAGTCGTTGCCGGATCGGTGCGACGGGCGCCGCCGCGGGGCACGTGACTTCCAAGAAGGCGCGAGATACGGTCGCAACCGCCCCCTCCTTCCAACTGGGCTCCTCCAATGTCCACTCCCGATGTCCTCTCGTCGACCCGTCTTGTCGTTTGCGCGCTGCTCGCGCTGTGCGCCTGCAAGACCACCAAGGACGCAACGCAACCCGGGGCTGCCGATCCCAATCGCGCCGAACGGGCCCAGATCACGAACGAGGTCACCGCGATGGCTGAGGTCGTGGCAGCGAATCCCACGACGCGGATCATCGCGCTGCGCCGTGAAGATGGCAGCCTGTTCCAGGTCAAGGCCGGACAGGAAGTGCGCAACTTCGCGCAGATCGCGGCCGGCGACACGCTGCGTGTGCAATACCGCGAAACGCTGGCGGCATCGCTGCGGCCGGCGGGCGAGACCGCCAAGCCCGTGGAAGCCGGCGCAGCCGCCGTGCGCGCGAAGGCCGGCGAGAAACCCGGTGTCGGTGTCGGCGCCGGGATCAGCGTGCGCGCGAGGATCGAGTCGATCGACCGTGAGCGCGACATCGTGGTCTGCTCGCTGGCCTCCGGCGAGCTCATCGCACGCCGCATCCTGACGCCCGAGGGGCGTGGGTTCGTCAAAGGGCTGAAGATCGGCGATACGGTGCAACTGGACTACACCGAGGCACTAGCGCTCTCGATCGACAAGCTCTGAAACCCCACAGAAGCCCGCTGCGACGTTTCCAAGGGAGCGGGCACGCCCTTGGGGGGGAAGATGGCTGCAGCGTGACGCCGCGGGCAGCGTGGGTGTATTGTCGGCCGGTCACGTCAGCGGGAACCTCCAATGCTGCAAAACCCACTCTCCGTTTGCTGCCTCCTCACGACCGTATGTGTCTCCGCGCTTGCGCAACAGCCCGGGTCCACGCCGGCTCCTGCGGCTCCTCCAACTGCCCAGGCCCCCGCGGCCCAGGGCGCGAAGAGGGATGCGCTGCACGTTGCGTTCATCGATGCCGAGGCCAGCCGCACCGCCATCACCCAGGCGGCCGAGCGCGTGCTCGCGAGTGACGTGGCCGGCCGCACGAAGTTCATGGAGACGCTGCGCGCGATCGCCGCGGTCGCGCCGAAGCCGGCCGCGGCCGAGCCCGCGAAACCGAAACCGGCCCCGTCCGATGCCAAGCCCGCGGAAGGCACTCCTCCTGGAGCAACTCCCCCCGCGACAACTCCTCCCGCGGCAACTCCTCCCGCGACGACACCTGCCGCGGCCAAACCTCCGGAGTTCGCCGACGAGATCAAGCAGCTCATGGCGAGCGTGGTGACCGGAACCCCCGAAGAATCGAAAGCCGCGTTGGCCAAGCTGGCCGAGAACAAGGAAACAGGGACCGCAGCGCTGCAGCGCCTGGACGAGCGCGGCAAGGCGATCTTCGAGCGCAGCCTGCAGTCCACCTTCCGCAAGAAGATCCAGACGGGTGCCATGTACGCGGGCCAATACAACGACTTCGCGATCTTCGAGCCGGAAGCGAGCCAGACCCTGTTGCGCTGGGCACACAACACGCCGAAGGACGCGCCATACCCCGATCGATTCCCCGGCGCATGCTTGCGCGCGCTGCGCGACATCGTTCCCGCGGAGCAAGCGACCGACGCGATGCGAGAAGCCCTGCGCAAGATCGCCGCGAAGGCCCAGTCCAGCAACAACGATCTGTTCGTCGGCGCAGTGTGCGCACTGCATCAGTACGGGGACCCGAGCATCTTCGACAAGATCAAGGAAGGCATGGCGAAGCGTGCGGCTTCCGAGGACGCGCAGCAAAAACTGAGTGCGACGAACACGCTGGCCGATTTGCACTACCAGTTGCGCGACTACATAGAGGCAGCCAACCACTACAAGAGCCTCATTCCACTGATGGAGGCGTCGGGAAAAGCCGAGGATCTCCCGACGGCGCTCTACAACACTGCGTGCGTGCTCTCCTTGGGCAAGAACCCGGACGAGTCCTTCCAGTATCTCGAGCGCGCGCTCCAGGCCGACAAGGACAACAAGGAAAGGAGGCTGAACCGCGTGATGGTCGACGAAGACCAGGATCTGAAGAACCTGCGCGAGGATCCGAGGTTCGCGAAGATCCTCGAGCAGTACTTCGGCAAGCCGGCAGCCACCGGGAAGTGATCGAGTACAACTCCTGCCGGACGGACTGCGGGGAACGGCGAAGTGTCGACGATCGTGTCCGTACCGACCGGCCATGAGGGCAGCCGGCTCGATGCGTTGCTGCACGGAGTCGCCGGTTTCTCGCGCAAGCGAGCGCGCGATCTCTGTGCGGCCGGTGCCGTCGCGCTCGACAACGTGCGGGCGTTGGCCGGCGATCGCGTCAGGGCCGGCCAGACCGTCTCGTTCGCGGGAGAGTTCGCCGAGCTGACGCTGCAGCTGCGCATCGCCGTCGTCTTCGCCGACGCGGCAGTCGTCGTGCTGCACAAACCGCCTGGGCTCGCGGTGCACGGCGGCCCGCTCGTCGATCATTCGGTCGTTACCGCGCTCGAGCGAGTGCTGCCCGGAGCGGGGCTCGCGCAGCGGCTCGACCGGCAAGCGTCGGGACTGTTGCTGGTCGGACGCGATGCGCAAACCCTGAAGGCGCTCGGCGCGGCGATGGAGCGCGGCGCGATCGACCGCGAGTATCTGGCGATCGTCAATGGCGTGTTCGAGGGCGACGCGCGCACGATCGACCTGCCACTGCTCGTCACCGACGAACCACGCGGCGACAAGCCGAAGACGATCGCCGATCCGAAGGGCCAGCGCGCCGTGTCGCACGTCGCGGTCGAAGGTCGCCGCAAGGACAGCACGCTCGTCCGCGTGCGCCTCGAGACCGGCCGCACACACCAGATCCGCGCTCACCTCGCGGCGATCGGCCACCCGCTGCTCGGCGACCCACGCTACGGCGATGCGACGGCGAACGCGGCGGCGAACGCGACCTTCGGCGTGAGTCGAACCATGCTGCATGGGGCCCGGCTGCGTTTTCCCGCAGCAGGCACCGACGGGACCGTCGACGTCGAAGCGAAACACGAGCCCGACTTCGTGCGTCTGTTCCCGGGCCTGGCCCACCGCGACGCGTAGTGGTCACGCGGACGCAGCCGATCGCATCGCGAGCACCAACGCGACGAACACGAGCACACCACCCGCCGGCACGAGCAGGATGCCGAGCGACGGATCACCCTCGGAATTGAGCACGCCGCCGAGCAAGAAGCCGAGCGGCATCGCGACCGAACCGACCGCGAGCAGCCGTTCGAAACGCAGGCGCTTACCGGGGTCCGGCACGAGTCGCGGGCCGAGCGCCGCGAGCACGAGACACAAGATGCCGAGCAGGTTGCCGTGCGCGTGGGCGAGCCGCCACAACTCGCGCCGCATCGCACTGCCGAGGTAGACCTGCACCTTCATCGCGTGCAACGCCTCGAGCGTGAGTCCGAGCGGGAGGGAAACCGCGAGCAGCATCAAGCCCGTTCGCAGCGCGACGCGCGGGGGGGTGTCGTTCATTCGCCGATTGCGATGAGGTTGCGACCCTGCAGGTCGGTGAGCCGGACGACCGCCGGCAGCTGGAGCCGGAAGTCGGCGTCGAGCAGCGCGGTCGACGCAGGTGGCGCAGCACGCCCGCGCGCTCGCGTCGCGATGCCGTCGAGCAGCGCGAAGACGTCGCGCCGCCGCGCGTCCGCTGCCGCAAGATGATCGACGGCGCGGGCCATCTCGCCGATGCCGGACGGGGAACGCGCCTCGAGCGACAACAGGCTGCGCTGCGCGAGGAATCGCACGCTCGGATAACCATCCCCCATCGTCACCGCGAGCCACGCGCGCGCTGCCGTTTCGCAGCCGGGGCCGATCACGACGCCGCGTTCGCCGAACGCATTCGCGGCGACGGCGCGCGCGGCCGCGTCGCCCGCTAGCAGGTTGGCCGCGGCGTCGGCCAGCTCGAGCGGCGCCCCGTCGGCGCGGCGGGTCGGGGTGCGGTAGCGTTCACCCCACCAACGCTGCATCGCCAGAGCACTCCAGGTGAGGTTCTGGTCGAGGTGACACAGCGTACACGCGTGGGGCCGGCCCGCTTCGGCATCGCGCGCTGGATCCGGGTTGTCGATGCGGTGGCTGCGATGCACGTCGAGGATGCCGTAGACGATCTTCGGCATGTGGCAGGCGACGCACGACGAGCCAGAGCCGTCGGCACGGTGGTGTGTGTGGGCTGCCACGGCGGACCCGATCTCGGCGTGGCACCCCGTGCAGAGCTCGTTGCCGGGCCGATCGGGGCGCAGTTGGCCACGCGGGTCGCCCGCGTGCATCGCGTGGCAGCTCTGGCACGTCAGTCTGCCGCCGCGGTAGCACTTCGAATCGGTGACGCCCTGGAACTCGTAAGCGGTGAGTCGCGGCGTGCCATCGCCCCAGAAGCGCAGCGAGAACAACTCGGGGTCGGCCCCGCCGCGCACGGGCGTGTCGCGCCGGATCGGCCGCACGTGTTCGCCGAGGCGGTCGCCGGCGCGGAACGTCGGCCCCGTGGTGAACCACGCATCGAGGCGGGCCAGCGGTTCGGGCAGCCTCGCGCCGTGGCACTGCCCGCACAGACCGACCGCACGTTCCTGGTCGAGCTGCTTCGGATCGACGATCGCATGCACGTCGCCGCCGCCGTAGCGCACGAGCGGGTCGCGTTTCCGCGCGGCGTGTTCGCGGCCGGGTCCGTGGCAGGCCTCGCACGCGATGCCGAGCTCACCGACCTCGGTATCGAAGCGGCCGCCATCGACGCCGCGCGCCGGATCCGCGTGGTTCATCATTCGCGGCATCGGCCCCGTGTTGTGGCAGAAGATGCAGTTCTCGTTCCACACGGAGGCGTGTTCGCCGAGACCTTCGGCATCGGGACCGAGGAACACCGTCTCGAGCGGCAGCCACCGCTGCAGCGCGACATGCCAGAGGATCGGCAGACGCACGAACGCGGCGCCGCTGCCGCGTTGCTGCCGTTCGAAATACTGCTGGTAGCGGCGCGAGCCGACCAAGAGCGCCACCTCGGCGACGCGCGAGGCACCGTTGGCCGGGCGCACCTCGATGCAGAATCGCTCGCCGTCGCGGAAGGGCCTCGCCGCGTCGCGCCCGTATCGCACGACCTGGCCGTCGAACGCACCCTGCACGGTCGGTTCGGACACCAGCTGCGTCATCGTGCTGTGGAACGTACGCCGCCAGGACGCGTGGTGGTCCGGATGGCAGGCGGCACAGGCGGCCGAACCGACGTAGCCCTGTTCGCGATGGATCAGCGGCGCCTGCGCTTCTGCGGCAACGGGGTCATGGCCCCAGTGCAGGACCATTGCCACGAATGCAGGCGCCGCCAAGAGGCAGAGCAGGATCGTGCGGAACGAACGCATGGGCAGACGCGATCATCGCACGCCGGCTGACCATGCACGAGCGTAAGAGCACATCGCCGGGGCCACCCGTTGCGTTCCGGGCAACGGCGTGGATGGTATGCTCGCCGCCCCTCCGACGGACCACCGCATGACCGCCAAACCCCTGTTGTCCGTCTGCATCCCGGCGCGGAACGAAGAGCAGAACATCACGCGGTCGATCGACACGATCCACAGCGAGCTCGACGCAGCGGGGGTGCCGCACGAATTCGTCATCGCGAACGACAACAGCACCGACGGCACCGAGCGCGTCGTGCGCGAGAAGATGGAGCAGGGCTGCCCGATCCGCCTGATCACCCGCCGGCCGCCGGGCGGCTTCGGCCGCGCGATCCGCTCCTGCCTGGACCACTTCCGCGGCGAGATCGTCGTGGTCGTGATGGCCGACCTGTCCGACGACCCGAAGGACATCGTCCGCTACTACGAGAAGATCAACGAAGGCTACGACGCCGTGTTCGGCTCGCGCTTCATGAAGGGGAGCGTGGTGAAGGACTACCCGCGCATCAAGCTGATCGCGAACCGGGTCGGCAACAAGCTGATCCAGCTGCTGTTCTGGACAGGGCACAACGACATGACGAACGCGTTCAAGGCCTACCGCGCCGACGCGATCCGGTCGCTGCTGCCGCTCTACGCCTCGCACTTCAACCTGACGATCGAGATCTCGCTGGGCCTGCTGATCCGGAAGTTCCGCGTCGCGAGCATTCCGATCAACTGGTATGGCCGCACCTGGGGCTCGGCCAAGTTCAACATCCGCACCCTCGGCCGGCGCTACTTCGCCACCATCATGAAGGCCTGGGCGGAGCGCCGCTTCATCCACGACGACCTCATGGCGGAACACGGCAAGAAGCTCGATCACATCCACAACGTGCAAGGCGTCGCGGACGAAGTCTTCACCAACATCACCGATGCAGAAGATCCTGATCACCGGGGGGGCGGGATTCGTCGGCTCGAACCTCGCGCTCCGGTTCAAGCAAAGTCGGCCGGCGGCTGAGGTCATCGCCTTCGACAACCTCCGGCGCCGCGGGTCGGAGCTGATCCTGTCCCGCCTGCGGGCTGGCGGCGTCACCTTCCTGCACGGCGACGTGCGCGTGCGCGAGGACCTGCTGGCCGCCGGACAGGTCGACCTGGTCGTCGATTGCGCCGCCGAGCCCTCCGTGCTCGCCGGGCGCGACGGCTCGCCGGACTACGTGATCCAGACCAACCTGGTCGGCACCGTGAACTGCCTCGAGCTCGCGAGGCGCTGCGGCGCCGACGTCGTGTTCCTCTCCACGAGCCGCGTCTACCCGTCGGCCCCCATCAACGCGCTGAAGTACCGCGAGGTAGAGACGCGTTTCCAGATGCTGGGGCAGACCGTGCGCGGCGCCTCGGAGCACGGACTCGCCGAGGACTTTCCGCTCGAGGGCTCGCGTTCGCTCTACGGCGCCTCGAAGCTCGCGTCCGAGCTGCTGCTCGAAGAGTATCGCGAGGCGTACGGCCTGCGCGCCGTCGTCAACCGCTGCGGCGTGCTGACCGGACCCTGGCAGATGGGCAAGGTCGACCAGGGCGTCGTCGTTCTGTGGGTCGCCAAGCACCTCTACCGCGGCGCGCTCTCCTACATCGGCTTTTCCGGCACCGGCAAGCAGGTGCGCGACATCCTGCACGTGCAGGACCTCTACGACCTGCTCGAGATCCAGCTCGGCCGCATCGCCGAGTTCGACGGCTCGATCTTCAACGTCGGCGGCGGCACGACGATCAGCATCTCACTGCAGGAGCTGACCGCCCTCTGCCGCGAGTACACGGGCAACTCCATCCCGATCGGCGCCGTGCCCGAGACCCGGCCGCAGGACCTGATCTGCTACCTCAGCGACTGCCGCAAAGTCCAGGCGGCAACAGGCTGGCGCGCGCACCACTCGCCGGAGAGCATCATCGAGGAGATCGCCCGCTGGATCACCGATCACCGCGCCGAGCTCGAGCCCATCCTGGCCTGAACTGCACCACCGAGAATCTGCATGGACCTCGCCATCGTCACTGGAGCCGCCGGCCTGATCGGCGCCGAATCCGTCCGCCACTTCGCCGGCCTCGGCCTGCAGGTGGTCGGGATCGACAACGACATGCGCCGTTACTTCTTCGGCGAGGGTGCTTCCACCGACTGGAGCCGCCGCCAGCTCGAAACGCGGGTCAAGGGCTACGTGCACCACGCGGCCGATATCCGCGACGCGGCAGCGATCGAGCGTCTGTTCGCGCAATACGGGAAGGACGTGAAGCTGATCATCCACTGCGCCTCGCAGCCCTCGCACGACTGGGCGGCGCGCGAGCCGATGACCGACTTCAGCGTCAACGCGACCGGCACGATGGTCCTGCTCGAGGCAGCGCGGAAGTTCTGCGAGAAGGCGGTGTTCATCTTCACCTCCACCAACAAGGTGTATGGCGACACGCCGAACAACCTGCCCCTGGTCGAGCTCGAGATGCGCTGGGAAGTGGCGAAGACCCACGACTACCACGAGCACGGCATCGACGAGAGCATGAGCATCGACCAGACCAAGCACTCGCTGTTCGGCGCCTCCAAGGTGGCCGCCGACGTGATGGTGCAGGAGTACGGGCGGTATTTCGGCATGTACACGGGCGTGTTCCGCGGCGGCTGCCTGACCGGGCCGGGACACTCGGGCGCCGAGCTGCACGGCTTCCTCTCGTATCTGATGCAGTGCGCGCGCAGCGGCAAGCACTACACGGTGTTCGGCTACCGCGGCAAGCAGGTGCGCGACAACATCCACTGCCACGACCTCGTCACGGCCTTCGAGCACTTCTGGCGCAAGCCGCGTGTGGCCGAGGTCTACAACATCGGCGGCAGCCGCTTCGCGAACTGCTCGATGCTGGAGGCGATCGCGCTGTGCGAGCGCGTCACCGGCAAGAAGATGAGCTGGAGCTACAGCGAGCAGAACCGCATCGGCGACCACATCTGGTGGATCTCCGACGTGCGGCGCTTCCAGCAGCACTACCCGGGCTGGAAGTATCGCTACGGCCTCGAGGAGACGCTGGTGCAGATCCACGACGAGCTGGCCCGCCGCGCCGCCGGCTGACCGCTGACCGGCCGGTTACCTGGCGCGCACGATCATCGGCACCGGCCGGCTCAGCTTGCGCGGCCCCTGCTTGCCATCCACGAGGATCACGTGCCAGCACAGGAGACCTGCGCCGGCGGGCGGCGGCGGCGCTGGCAGTTCGACCGTCGCGTGTCCCTTCGCGTCGAGCACGCCGCGGACCGGCGCCGCGCCCGCCAGCGTTGTCGCCATGTAGTCGTCGGGGATCAGCGGCAACCGCATGCCGAGGATCTCGAGAGGCGGCTGCAGGCCCTTGGATCCGATGACGGCAAACGCGGCGCCGGCGCACGCTTCGCCGGCATCGATCGCGATCCGCTGCGAGCCGCCGGCTTCGATCGTGGTTGTCGCGGCGGTCGCGAACTCGGGCACAGCCGGAAACAGCCCCGCATGCGCGGCCGCGAGTGCGAAAAACGCACCGGACTCGTAGTTCGGATGCCAGAGGTCACCGGGGCCCTCCGTGATCGGCACTTTGGCGGCGCAAAGCTCCTCGCTCGCCGGCAGCAGGTCGACCGAGGCCGTGCCGAGCTCGCCGAGGATCACGAGTTCGCGTTCGCGAGAGGCCAGCTGGTGAGCATTCCAATCGGCTGGCGGCGTCAGGATCGGGAGCAGCAGCACGTCCAGGCGCGCGCCGCGGCTCGCGAGGTCGTCGCGCAATCGACGCAGTGCTGCGGCCACCGGCTCGGCGAGGTCGAGATAGTGGTCGTCGGTCATGTAGTCGCGATAGCCGGCGAGGAACCAGAGCCGGTAGAGAGCACTCCATCGGTAGAGGCCGATGTGCAGCGCCTGCAGGTTGTGCGGATTGCAGATCCGGAGCGTGCCGCGCGCGTCGCAGAGGCACGTGGACGTCACCGTCAGGTCGTTGTTGTGCAGCGTGAGCACGACCTGGTCGGGCGCCAGTTGGCGCTGGTGGCGGAAGTAGTTCTCGACGCTCTGGACCGGGTTCGCACCGTCGAAGCCGGCGTTCAGGAACTCGACGGCGCCGCCGCCCCAGAGCGCGCGCAGCCCCACCACGATGCGTCGGCGCGCAGTCACCGAATCGCCGAGGAACAGGATGCGGTGCGTGCCCGGGGGCTTCGTGATGCTCGGCGTGGGACCCTCCTCGCGAACCAGGCTGAACGCGTCGTGGCTGTTCCCGTCGGGCACCGGGACGAAGCCGAGTTCCTCGTCCGGCTGCAGACTGCCTCTCGCGATCTTCGCCTGACCTTCGAAATAGTCGAGTCGCTCGGTGTCCCACCAGCGCGAGGCCGGCACGACGAGCCGCACCACGTACTCGGCGAGCAGCAGCGACACGAGCGCCGCAACGCAGCCGAGCAAGAGCCGCCGCGAACGGCGGGGCGGGCGGGCGGGAGGCGGCATCGCGCGGGATCCTAGCGCTCGGGTGCTTGGATTCACGGGTGGTTGGCAGCGGCCGGCCGCGGTGGCATCGTACCCGCCATGATGTTGCACGCGTTCGTGTCCGCGCTGCTGCCGTTCTGCTCGCCCCAGTCGCCGGACCCCGCGACGCCGCAACGCGCCTGGACGTTCGCGATCTACGCGGCGATCGACAACAACGCCGAGGCCGACGGCAACTTCTTCGCCTTCTTCGACGGCGTCCGACGCGCGTTCGCCGACGAGCCCGGCATCGAGATCGTGCTCTTCGCCGACCGCAGCGACCGCTACTCGACCAACGCCTCGTCGCTCGGCGAGGACTTCACCGACGGTCGTCTCTACCGCGTGCGGGCAGGCACCTGCGAACGGCGCGGCGGCGTGCGAAGCGCTCACCGAGCAGACGCGGGCAGCGGCAACCGCGCTCATGGCCGCGACCGACGAACTGGTGCTGGCGTCGTTCGGCGGCAGCGAGCTGCCGCGGTTCCAGCCCTCGCGCGGCGGCGTCTACTTCGTGTTCCCTCCCGGCGACGATGTGGTCCGAGGCCGCGACGGCGTGGAACGGCGCTGTTGGGCACGCGGCCGCTGGTACTCGCCGCTGCCCGTGACGGGCGTCTATGGGCGTCTGCACTGGTGCCGTGACGGCGCCGTGGCCGGCAACGGCGTGGTCGAGAACTGGTTCGAACTGCTCGACGCATGGTTCGACGGCACCGGAGCCGACGACAGCAATGGCTATCGCGGCTGAACCGCGGAACACCTCGAGAGCGGGGGTTGACGCTGTGACGGCAGCCCGCGGAAATGAGTGTTCCTTCGAGGCTCTCCCATGCCACACAGCCGCCGTCTCCTCACCACGCTGGTCCTGGCCGCAGCAGCCAGCGCGCAATCACCAGTTCTCTGGAGCACCACCCAGCTCGATCCCACATTCCGCAGCGAGGGCGTGGCGGTGGCCGACGTCAACGCCGACGGCATCCTCGACGTGCTCGCGGGCGAGGTCTGGTATCAGGGACCCGCCTGGAGGCCGCACGAGATCGCGCCACCGGGCAGCTACGACCCGATCAACGGCTACAGCAATTGCTTCACCGCCGCGGCCGCTGACGTGGATGGCGACGGCTGGGTCGACATGCTGTGCGTCGGCTTCCCTGGCCTGCCGGCCTTCTGGTATCGCAATCCCGGCGGCGTCCCCGGCCATTGGCGCAAGCACTGGATCGCCGCCAGCGCCTGCAACGAGAGCCCGCTGTTCGTCGATGTCGACGGCGACAGCCGCCTCGACCTGCTGATGGGCATCGAGTCCACCACCCGCGTCGCCTGGCTGCGGGCCGCCAACCCGCTACGGCCCTGGTCGATCCACCACGTCAGCTCGCCGGGGCAACCGGGCTTCAATCAGTTCTACCACGGTCTCGGCTACGGCGATGTCAACGGCGACGGCCGCGCCGACGTGCTGACACCCGATGGCTGGTACGAGGCGCCGCCGACTCCCACGACTTCGCCATGGCTGTTCCGTCCCGCCAACCTGCGCGGCACCGGACCGACCGGCCAGCAGATGGCGGCCCAGCTGTGCGTGGCCGACTTCGACGGCGACGGCGACACGGACGTCGCCACGAGTTCGCCGCACGCGTATGGCGTGTGGTGGTGGGAGCAGTCGAACACCGCACCGGGGACCTTCACCGAGCACCTGATCGACGCGTCCTTCTCGCAGAGCCACGCCCTCGTGCTCGCCGACCTGAACGGCGACAGCCTGCCGGACCTCGTGACCGGCAAGCGCTATTACGCGCACGGCCCCTTCGGCGACCCGGGTTCACAGCAGCCCGCCGTGCTGGTGTGGTTCGAGCTGCACCGCCAGGCTGGGGTGGCCTCGTTCGTGAGCCACGTCATCCACTCCAACTCGGGGATCGGCACCCAGTTCGCGGTCGCCGACATCGACCATGACGGCCGGCTCGACGTGATCACGAGCAACAAGAAGGGTGTCCACGTCCACATGCGCCAGTGAACGTGGGGTGCGCTACCGCCCGAGCGCCGCGAGCACCTTGGCCTTCACGTCGCCCGCCGCGCACTCGCTCTTCACCATGCCGCGCCGCACGAGGAACTCGACCTGGCTCTCGGCGGCCTTGCGGCCGACGAACACCTGCACCGGCATGCCGAGCAGCTCGAGGTCCTTGAACTTGGCGCCCGGACTCAGCGGGCGATCGTCGAGGCACACGTCCACTCCGGCCCGCTGCAGTTCCGCGTAGAGCTTGTCGGCGAGCACCTTCTGCTCGTCGCGCTTGCCATCCAGCATCGCGACCACGCACTCGAACGGCGCGATCGAAGCGGGCCAGACGATGCCCTTGTCGTCGAAGTTCTGCTCGACGGCCGCCGCGGGCGTGCGCGACACGCCGATGCCGTAGCAGCCCATCACGAACGGCTGCGGCTTGCCGGCCTGGTCCATGAACGTGGCCGACATCGCCTTCGAGTACTTGATGCCGAGCTTGAAGATGTGGCCGACCTCGATGCCGCGCGCCTGTTGCAGCGGCTGGCCGCTGAGCGGGCAGCCTTCGCCCGCGCGCGCGAGGCGCACGTCCTTCCACGACGGCGTGCGGCAGTCGCGGCCGAAGTTCACGTTGAGGCAGTGGTAGCCGGTCTCGTTGCACCCGGTCAGCAGGTTCGTGCAGTCCCGCAGCGACTCGTCGGCGAGCAGCGGCACCTTCTCGCTCAGGTTCACGGGTCCCGCAAAACCGGTGTCGGCGCCGGTCGCCGTCTTGATCTCCTCGTCGGTCGCGAGCCGCACGGTGAGCGCGTCGAGCGAGTTCGCGAGCTTCGTCTCGTTGATCTCGAGATCGCCGCGCATCATCACGGCGACGACCGTCTCCTTGTTCTTCCACGTCACCTTGTAGAGCACGGTCTTGGCCATGCGCCCCGCGGCCCATCCCGGAAAGAAGGCTTCGAGCTGGGCCACGGTCTTCACGTTCGGCGTCGCGTGCTTCTCGAGCGGCTTCGCAGCGCCGCCCGCTGGCGCCGCGGGCAGCTTGCTCGTCGCCTTCTCGACGTTCGCCGCGTAGCCGCTCGCTTCGCAGAACAGGATCGCGTCCTCGCCCGAGTCGGCGATGACCATGAACTCCTCGCTGCCGGCCCCGCCGATCGCGCCCGAGTCGGCTTGCACGACCGTGTAGCGCAGTTTGCAGCGGTCGAAGATGCGGCAGTAGGCGTTGCGCATCTTCTGATAGGCGACGTCGAGGCCCGCCTGATCCGCGTCGAACGAGTACGCGTCCATCATGATGAACTCGCGGCCGCGCATGAGGCCGAAGCGCGGGCGGATCTCGTCGCGGAACTTGTCCTGGATCTGGTAGCAGTTGACGGGCATCTGCTTGTAGCTGTTGACCTGCGCGCTCACGAAGGTCGTCATGACCTCCTCGTGCGTGGGGCCGAGGCACATCTCGGTGCCCTTGCGATCCTTCAGCGTGAACATGATCCCGTCGGTCACGTAGCGATCCCAGCGCCCGCTCGACACCCACAGCTCCTTCGGCTGGATGATCGGCAGCATCACTTCGTTGGCGCCTTCGCGGTCGAGCTCCTCGCGCACGATCTGCGCGAACTTCTTCACGACGCGCCACATCAGGGGCGAGAAGGTGTAGACGCCGGCGGCGATCTTCACGATGAAGCCCGCCCGCGCGAGCAGCTTGTGGCTCGGGATCTCCGCGTCGGCGGGGTCTTCGCGCAGGGTCGAGATCAGGATCTGGCTGAGGCGCATAGGG
>Ga0075418_10005672_pt1 | contig 14121 bp, 12 predicted proteins | sample SoiMetdeltSBSDD2_FD_81776 | JGI IMG/M metagenome (GOLD analysis project Ga0075418, IMG submission 81776) | Bulk soil microbial communities from a Populus tree surrounding site in Tennessee, USA - Soil MetaG P. deltoides SBSDD2 | ecosystem: Environmental > Terrestrial > Soil > Tree plantation...
GTGGCGTGCCAGTGCGACGCTCTGTTCCTGGCCGTGTTCAACACCGCGCAGGTCGAGGAGGTGGTCGAGCGCGAGCTGCTGCCTGCCCTCGGCGCGGGCTCGGACAGGATCCTGCTGTGCGCCAGCACCTGCGATCCCGACCGCATCGCGGCGCTCGCGCGGCGCATCGAACCGCACAGATTGCATCTGCTCGATACGCCGATCTCCGGCACAAGCGAGCAGGTGCGGCAAGGGCGGGGCGTGGCCCTGGTGAGCGGCGATGCAGGCAAGCTCGCCGAGGTCGCCGATGTCCTCAGCGCGGTGTTTGCGTCGCATTTTTACATGGGGCCGGCGGGCAATGCCGGCCGCACCAAGCTTGCCATCAATCTGATCCTCGGCCTCAACCGCCTGGCGTTGGCGGAGGGGCTGGTGTTTGCCGAGCGCATGGGGCTTGAGCCGGCGCGCTTTCTCGACGTAGCACGGCAGGCCGCGTCCTACTCGCAGGTCATGGACACTAAGGGGCCGAAGATGGTGCGTGGCGATTTCGCACCGGAAGGGCGCGCGCGCCAGACGCTCAAAGACGTCGAGCTGATGCTGGCCCAGGCCCGTCAACTAGGCCAGGCGCTGCCGCTCGCAACGCTGAACGCCGAGATCCTTGATGCCTGCGTCCGCCACGGCGAAGGCGATCACGACAACAGCGTGGTGATCCGCGAGATCCGCCGCCGCGTCGCACCGCGCTCCGGGAATTCGTAAGCCTACCATGCGCGCCGCAGCGCCGGGTCGAGGCGCGCGATCTCAGCGGCGCGGATGTCGGCCACCGCCGCTTCGAAGGCGCACAGATCGATGGCATCGGCGCTGGCGATTGCACAGCCGTCGGCCTGCAGACGGGCGAGGCAGTCGACATCCTCGCTTGTCGCGTACCCGCGCTGCGTGTGAGTGGCGGTCGCCACCGCCTTGCCGACCAGCTGGCGGGTGTCCGTCGACCAACCGTCGAACTTCGCACGATTGCCGAGCAGCAACGCCACGCCGAAGAAGTGCGAGGTCATGCTTATGTACCGGTGGGTGCGATGCAGCCCGAAGTTGAGTGTGTTGGTGAGGGGGTTCTCCTGCGCATCCACCGCGCCCGAGGCGATCGCAGCCGGCATATCTTTCACATCGATGGTGATGGGCTCGAAGCCCAGCGCACGAAACACCTGCTGGTGCAGCGCGTTGTCCAAGGTGCGGATCTTCATGCCCTGGCAGTCGCGCGGGTGGCGGATCGGGCGCAAGCCGTTGGAGAAGTGGCGAAAGCCGTTGTCCCAATACGCCAGCACGCAAAAGCCGGTGGCGCGGCCGATGTCATCGGCCAGACGCTTGCCGAGATCCCCGTCCAGCGCGCGGTAGGCGCGCGCACGCTCCGTAACCAGAAACGGCAGGTCCAGTACGCGCAGCGACGGGACGCGGCCGGCGAGATAGCTTGAGCTGAAATAGCACAAGTCCAGATCGCCGCTCTCCACGAGCGCCAGTAAATCACTCGCCTTGCGTCCCTGCGCCGTGACATTGGGCGTCAGCTCGATCTCGACGCCTGACACCGCGCGACCGATCTCGGCCTTGAGCGCGCGCAGCGCCCGGGTGTGCACCGAGTCCTCGCCCTGGTAGCCGCCGCAGCGCAAAAGCATTTTGCGTTCCCCCGCATTGAATAGTGCCGTGTGCCGGAGCCGGCCGCACTGGTGCCGCAAAACGCCGCTCGGTCCCAGAGTGGGCAGGAGTGGGCAAGCGTGACCCGAGCCGTTTCGGCTTGACAGCCTCCCAGGATGACCCATGGTAACGCGTTATAACAAGTCTTGCTCGAAGCAAGCTGCCCGTCGAGGGGACGCATGCCCGGGGGGATGATGCAAAGAAGCGAACGTCGCGTTCTTACTACGCATACCGGCAGTCTGCCTCGCCCACAGGAGCTTACCCGACTTTACGCTCGGCGATCACGCGGCGAGGCGGTGTCGACCGATGAATTGGAGGCAGCGGGTAAGGCGGCGCTCAACTGGGTCGTCGCCAAGCAGGCCGAAGCAGGCATCGACGTCGCCAACAACGGCGAGCAGCAGCGTGATTCCTTTCTGCTCTATGTGCGTGACCGCCTGAGCGGGCTCGATGGTACCTGGACGCGGCGGCAGCGCGCCGACGTCGAGCGCTATCCGATCTTCAAGCAGCAGAGCTTCCAGGCCAACAACAGCAAAGAATCGGTCGACGACATTCGCGGCCTAACCAGAGCGCGCGGCGAAATTCGCTATCTCGATGCCGGGCCGGTGGCCGCGGAGTGCCAGGACTTCAAGGCGGCGTTGGCCAAGAACCCAGGTGCGTTCGTGGAGGGGTTCCTGACGGCACCGTCGCCAGGCATGGTGTCGGCAATCGTTCTCAACGAGCACTATCCGAGCGAGGAAGCCTATCTCGAGGCGCTGGCGGAGGCCCTGCGCGTCGAATACGAGACGATCGTGAACAGCGGGTTCCTGCTGCAGCTCGATTGTCCCGACCTGGCGCGCGAACGCCACAACACCTATCAGGACAAGCCACTCGACGACTTTCTCGGCTTCGCCGGTCGCGTTATCGACGCCATCAATCATGCCCTGCGCAACATCCCACGCGACCGCGTGCGCATGCATGTGTGCTGGGGCAACTACGAGGGGCCGCACGATTGCGACGTTCCACTCGAAGACGTGATCCCGGTCATGCGCCGTGCCAAGGTCGGCGGTTTCGTGCTGCCGTTCGCCAACCCGCGGCACGCGCACGAATTTCGCTACATGCAGGATCTGCTGGTCGACGCTGACCAGACCATCGTTGTGGGCGTGATCGACACCACCACCAACTTCTTGGAACACCCCGAAGTGGTGGCCGACCGCCTCGAGCGGGTTGCGACTGTGATCGGCGATCCACACCGCGTGCTGGCCGGCACCGACTGCGGGTTTGAATCGATTGCGGGCAAAGGACGCGTTGCCGAGGATGTTGCGTGGGCGAAGCTCGCGGCGCTGAGCGAAGGCGCGCGGCTGGCGTCCTCGCGCTTGTTCTAGGAAGGAATGACGTCGCGGCCGTTGCCGCATGCATGGGACCAATACCAAAACAGCAATTGTGGGAGGAATGCCATGTTCAAGCAGCTCTCTAACACCGCAAGCGCGACGGCGGCTGCCGCCGCCGTCTGTGCCTCGCTGGCCCTATTCACTACAAGCGCCCGGGCAGCGGAAACGTGGAAATTCTACATGCATCAGTCGGCTCCTAACTTTGCCACCTCGCGCGGCGCCAAACTGCTCACCGAGGAGATCGAGAAGGCGACCAACGGCGAACTGAAGATGCAATTGCACCTGTCGGGCACGCTGCAGATCAGCCCGTCCGACATCACCAAGGCGGTCGGCGAAAATATCGTCCAGCTTGGCGACGACCTGTTCAACTCGGGCAACGTCCCGCTGGCCGGCATCCCGCGGTTGCCGATGCTCATCCAGTCCTACGAGGATTTCGAAAAGGCCGCAGCCGTGCTGCAGCCCTACATCGAGAAAGGATTCGCGGCCAAGGGCTCAACCGTGCTCGCCGCCTACAGCTATCCGATGCAGGTGGTCTGGGGAAAAAAGAAGCTCGAAGGGCTCGAAGACATCAAGGGCCTGAAGCTGCGGGTCGCGGCTCCCGAGCAGGGCGAATTCGTGCGCCGGTTCGGCGGCACGTCGATCACCATGAGCGCTCCCGAGGTGCCCTCCGCGCTCGATCGCGGCGTGGTCGACGGCATCTTCACGGCCGGCGTCGGCGCCGTGCTTTGGAAGGACCTGCTGAAGTACGGCTTCCTGATGGTGGTGAACGTCAACAACTCCTACATCATCGCCAACACCGAAGCCTTCAACAAGCTGTCGCCGGACCTGCAGGCCAAGCTGCGCAAGGTTGCGCAGGACATCGGCCGCTGGAACCAGGACACCATGAAGACCGAGGAGGCCGCCTCGCAGAAGACGCTGGCGGACGCCGGCTACGTCCTCACCCAGGCCAAGCCTGCCGAGATCGCCAAGGCGGTCGACACCATGAAGCCCTATTGGGACGAGTGGGCGAAGACGCGCGGGCCGGACGTGGTCGAGGCGCTCGGCAAAGTCCGGGCCGCGCTGGGCCGATAGGGGACTTGGGGGAAATGATGGCGGATATCGGTCACGGAGCGACGGACGAGCCGCCGCTCGATCGAACCAACTCGGAAAGCGTGGTCGAGAGGACCTGCAAGTACTTGAGCGCGCTGGCGCTCATGGTCATGCTGGTGGTGATCGGCATCGACATCGTGACGCGCTGGGCCTTCAATTTCTCCTATGAGGTCTCTGACGAGGTGGCCGCCTACATGCTGGTGGCCATTGCCTTTCTGAGCCTGCCGGTATCGCACATCAACGGTGCCTTCCATCGCGTCGAGTTCGTACAGGCGCGCCTGTCGATGCGATGGAAGCTGATCTCCTCGCTATTCTTCGAGCTGGTGGCGCTGGTCTTTTGCGCCATCTTCGTGTGGCAGTTCGTCAATTTGGTGCGCTCGACCTGGCGGTTCGGCGACCATGCGCCGACCTTCCTGGAGACGCCGCTCTGGCTGCCGAGATCGCTGCTGGTGATCGGCATGGCGGCGCTATGCATCTCGCTCGTGCGGTCGATGGCCGCCGATGTCGGGCGTTTGCTCGCTCTTGGCAGCACCGACCGGGCACGCAATGGGTCCTGAACTCCAGGTTCTCGTCGTCACCATCCTGTTTCTCGGCTTGCTCACGGCCGGCATGCCGGTGCCGTTCGCCATCACCATTCCGGCGGTGATCTACCTGCTGTTGCAGGGAGGGATACCGGCGCTGAACAGCCTCGGCCTGGTGAGTTGGGGCAGCATGAACGTGTTTGCACTCACGGCGGTGCCGCTGTTCATGTTCATGGCGGAGATCCTGAGCGCCAGCGGTTTGAGCAGTCGCATCTACGGCGGCCTTGCCAAGCTGGTGGCCCGGCTGCCGGGCGGCCTGCTGCAGACAAACATCGCCGGATGCGCCGTGTTCGCCTCTGTAAATGGCTCCAGCATCGCCACGGCGGCGACCATCGGCGGCGTGGCGCTGCCGCAGCTCTTGAGCCGCGGCTACAACCGGCCGCTGGCGGCCGGCTCGCTGGCGGCCGGCGGCACCCTCGGCATCCTGATACCGCCGAGCTTCCCGATGATCATCTATGGCACCTTCACCGAGACATCGGTGCCAAAGTTGTTCATGGCCGGCGTTATCCCAGGCCTGATCATGACGGCCTGTTTCATGATCTACATCGCCATCCACGCCAAGATCGATCCGAGCGTGGCACCGCGCGAGGCGGGCCCGCGCTCGGGCGGCGAGCTGCTGCGGGCCCTGGCCGAGGTGGTGCCCTTCGTGCTGCTCATTCTCGGCACGCTTGGCGGCCTGTATTTCGGGGTGGTCACCACCACCGAGGCGGCGGTGGTGGGCTGCGTGCTGTCGATCCTGCTCGGCGTCACCATGGGCGAGCTGACGCTCAAGGACTTCATCCAGTCCATCTTCAACACCATCATCTTCAGCGGCAACATCCTGTTCCTGATTCTGGCCGCCTATATCTTCTCTACCGCGCTGAGCTTCGCCGGACTCGGCGAGCAGGTGACCAAGTTCATCATCGACCTGCACCTGAGCAAGTTCGAGTTCTACCTGGCGCTGTTCGTTCTGTTCACGATCCTGGGCTGCCTGATCGAGAGCCTTGGCATGATCGTCATCACGGTGCCGCTGCTCTATCCGGTGCTGGCAAGCTACGGCATCGATCCGATCCTGTTCGGCGTCATCCTTGTCATCTACGTCGAGCTCGGGCAGATCTCGCCTCCAATCGGCATCAACCTGTTCGTCATCCAGAGCATCTGGGACGGCAAGCTGTCCGAGGTGGTGCTGGGCACCATTCCGTTCCATCTGATCATGTTCCTGGTGTTGGCGCTGGTGATCGCCTTCCCGGAGCTGTCGCTCTGGCTGCCGGCGCAAATGTCGCGATGACGGATAGGTCACGGGCAACAACCGCGAGGCGGCAGTCATGCGCGATGTGGCAGTGATCGGACTGGGGCAGATGGGGCGCGGCATCGCCCGCAACCTCGATCGGAGCGGACGCCTTGCCGCGGCGTGGGACAGCAGTCCCGAGGCGCGGCAGCGCGCCGACTTATCGGACGCGGTGGTGGTCGCTGAACCTGGCAAGGTCGACAGCTTGAAAGCCGTGCTGTTCGTGGTGCCGGGAACGGCAGAAATCCGCTCGGTGCTGGACGGCGGTCTGCTCAATCGGCCGCATCAGGGTCAGGTGCTGATCGACCTTACGACCTCGCATCCGACGGCGACACGCGAGGTCGCCGCACAAGCCAGGGCGACGGGCAGAGAGTACATCGACGGCGGCATGACCGGCGGCGCCAAGGCCGCCGACGCTGGGACGATCACGCTCATGGTCGGTGGCAGCACGGCCGTCGTCGAGGCGTGTCGTCCTCTGCTTGGCCTGATTGCCGGTAAAGTATTTCATGTCGGGCAGACTGGCGCCGGCCATGCCATGAAGCTAATCCACAACATGATCTGTCATACGATCTTCCTGGCCACCGGCGAAGGCTGCCGGCTGGCGGAGAGCGTTGGCATCCCACTGGAGATGGCCATCGCGGTGATCAATGCTGGCAACGCCCGCAGCTTCGTCAGCGAGCAGCGCTTTCCCAACCACATCATCTCGGGCACCTTCGACGGCCGCTCCCGAACGGCCAACCTCGCCAAGGACCTGGCCATGGCCGCGGACTTCGCGCGCCAGGCAGATCAACCAGGCTCCTACGCTGCGCTGACGGCGGGACTCTTGGAGCGAGCCATGCAGCAGGGCCTGGGCGAGCAGGACTTCACGACGCTCTACCAGCACCTGGGGCAGATCATGCAAGAAACTACCCTGGGAGGTCGATAACCCCTGATTATCATAGCTTAGGTGACACTGGAGCGAAGCGGTCGCGTACTATCGTTTGCGGAAGGCTTTTTCCATTTGCTGCTGGAGCGGCCCAAGCACATCCGCAACGTGATGGCGGAGCATTGAGAGCTGTTCTCCGACCTGGCGCGCAAAGCGATACAGAAAGACGCTAGATTCGATGGACTACCTGATGGTCGATCGAAGCAATTGACCGCTTGCCCTGACTGTCACCCCTGCTGACACCGCGGCCAGGTTGCCGCAGCGGGTCACAACGGACGGTCTGCTGCCGTTAAGGGACATGCGTATCGACCCGTCGGCACGGGCAATTCGTGCCAGTTGCAGACCATCACCGGTTGCTGTGAGCGGTCCCATTATTCCTTGCGGGCCGGCGCCTTGGAGCGGATTGGCGCCCGCGGCCGGCGGGCCTCGCCGGGCTCCATTGCGAAGCGCTGCTCGAGTGAATACCACGGTTGCGCAAATCCCAATTCCGGCGCCGGCTTATCGTGAAGCACAAAGTTGCCAATGAGGGCGCGGGTGACACCGAACTGCACATCGGAATCGATGTGCTCGTCGTCGGGTGCGTAGATCTGCGAGATCAGGGTCTTGAAACCTGGCTTGTAGATCATGAAGTGCAGATGCGCCGGGCGGTAGTTGTGGCGTCCTGTGGCTCGGACCAGTTCGCCAACTGGTCCGTCGATTGGGATTGGATAACCCGCCGGTTTGACACTCTTGAAGCGAAACCGGCCGGCCGCGTTGGTACTGAAGCGGCCGCGCAAGTTCATCTCGGCTTGCGCAGGGTCTTGGTTTTCATAGAGCCCCTCAGGCGAGGAGTGCCACACATCGACCTCGGCTCCTTCCAGCGGCTGGCCCTGGCCGTCCTCAACGCACACGTCGACCACCAGCCCCGGCCCGGGTGTGGTGGAGCGGACCAGCGTCGCCCCGTTCGCAGACAATGGTTGATCCTCGCGCCAGAACGGGCCCAACATGCTCGCAAGCGTCTCCGTCTGACCGTTATCGCCATTGTTGAGCAGGCAGATCAGTGCAGACACACCGAGCGAGCCGGCCATAAGCACGACCTCGTTGTGGGAATCCGTGGTGCGTTGGCCCATGGCCGCAATGATCCTCAAGGCCTCCTGAAACTCGCGTTCGGTGAGCCGGACGTCGCGCACAAAGCCGTGCAGGTGCCGCACGAGCGCCAGCAAGATTTCCCGCAAGCGCGGATCTGCGGTTCGGCTGAAAGCGTGGAGCACGGCGTCAGTCACCGACGCCTGATTTTCAATGATCATTCCTGCGTCTATCCCTTGCAATCCTGGCACCCGCCATGCGTGCCGTAGATTACGCACTGGTCGGGCCGTGGCGCAAAATCCCGAGCGACTGGCCTTGCGTGAGTGCGCCGCGGCGAGAATATTACACCTGTTTGCCGGCTCGAAGGTCCAGTTCTTGCCTGCCGGCCCGACACGCACGCCCTAAAGCATGGACAGCTCGTAGCGCCGCAGCAAGCGGTAGGCCACCAACACTGGGACCAAGGTGATTGCAATCAGCACCGAGGCCGCGGCCACGGCCACGCCGGCGCCGGTGCCTTCCAGCGCCTGGAACATGACGATCGTCAGCGTGCGCCACGGACCAGAGTAGAGCACGACAGTCGACGACAACTCGGACGCAACGGTCACCCAAGTCAGGACCATGCCGGATATGATACCGCCAAGCATGAGCGGGATGACAAGGCGGATCAGCGTGCGCAGCGGCGAAACACCCAGGCTGATGGACGCCTCCTCGAGCGCAGGATCGATCTGATGCAGGATCGCGCTCGACGCGCGCACAGTGAAGGGTAGCTTCCGCACCGTATAGGCCAGCACCATAATCAGCCATCCACCGGTCAGCACTAGGCCGCCCGCATTGAAGGCGATCACCAGGCCAATGGCGAGGATCGTTCCAGCGACCGCGAATGGCAGCGTGGCGGTCACGTCGAGCAGTCCGGTCCAGACCGAGCGCGTGCGCACCAGTATCCAGCCGACCGGCACACCTATGAAAGCGGCAGCGCCGGCGGCAAGCGTCGCAAACAACAGAGTGTTGGCGAGCGGCCGTTGCGCGGATGCGAACAGCTCCACGTAGTTTTTCAGACTGAAAGCCGCGTGTAGGACCGGACCGCGGAATTCCATGAACGACAAGACCAAGATGGCAAAGAACGGCACGAGCGCCAGCAGCACGACGGCCCAGGAGTACGAGGTAGCAACGATGCGCCAGCCAGTGCTGATCTTGATCAGCGGCGGTGCGACGCGTGCTCCAGTCGCAAAGCGCCGGCTTGCCAGATAGCGCCGCTGGATGATCAGCACCGACGCGGTCAGAACAATCAGAAGAACGCCCAACACTCCCGCCGCGGAAGGATTGGCCGCCGTCTCGCCGATGAAAAGCTTGTAGGTCTCAACCGAAAGAACCGGCATGTCTTCAGCTAGGACGGCCGGAACACCGAAGTTCTCGAGCGTCTCGATGAGGACCAGCAGTGCACCCGACAGCACCGATGGTATGACGATCGGCAAGGTGATGGTTCGGAAAGTGCGAGCAGGCGCGGAGCCAAGGCTCTGCGCCGCCTCCTCGACGGACATGTCGATGGCCTTGAGAGCGGCCACGGTGGGAAGCAGGACGTACGGGTAGAGGGTCAGAGTGTAGACGGCGACAATGCCCGGCATGCCGTAGATGGAGCCGAAGGGCACACCCCAGGAATTAAGGAATTGTGTGACGACCCCGGCGCGACCGAACAGCAAGAGTAGCGCGTAAGCGCCCACGAAGGACGGCAGCACGAGGGGAAGTGCCGCCAGACCGATGAGCAGAAGTTTGCCCGGGATGTCGAGCCTGGCGATGGCGAAAGCGAGCGGGACTGCGATCAGCGTGGTGGTGATGGTGGCCAGGGCACCGATCATGAGTGTGTTGACGACGCTGGCGCGATAGAAGCTCCGCGACAGCATCCGCGCGTAGTTCCCAAACGTGAAAGCCGTGCCATCAGGCGTGAGCACGCTGGCGCTGAGCACGCCCCACAATGGATAGAGGAGGAACAGACCAAGGAACAGAAATGCCGCCACACCCATCGCCACCGGCAAGCGTGCGAGCGGCGCGATGGTGAGCGCCTTCATGACCCCTCCCGCCGGAACGCAATGACACGGCTTGGGTCATAAGCGACACGGATGGACTTGCCGGGTTTGGCATACCCGGCCAGTTCGTCGAGGACGGCGATTTTCAGGGGTATGCCGCCTGCCAACGTGACGTCGAGGCGACTTAAGGCACCGATGAACTCGGCGTTCGCGATGGTCGCCTCGAGTTGCGCCATCCCTGCAGGAGCGGTTTGTCCGTCACCCAGGATTTGCAGGGCTTCGGGGCGGATGCACACGCTGACGCTCTCGTCTTCGCGTGCGTCGAGATCGGCAACTTGTACCTCAGCAGCTCCCACGCGTACTCGTGCCGGTCCGCTGGTGCGCGAGCCAACGACCCCCGTCAACACGTTGGTCGTCCCCATGAACTGGGCGACGAACAGGCTGGTCGGCCTACGGTAGATGGCTTGCGGGGTGTCTAGCTGCTCGATCCGGCCCGCCTGCATTACGGCAATGCGGCGGGACACGGCAAGCGCCTCTTCCTGGTCATGCGTGACATACACGGTCGTGATGTTCAGGCGCTGCTGCAATTCGCGAATCTCGCCGCGCATATCGACGCGCAAGCGCGCATCCAGATTGGAGAGCGGCTCGTCGAGCAGCAGAACCTGCGGGCGGATCACCAGCGCTCGGGCGATGGCGACACGCTGCAGCTGTCCACCCGAAAGTTGGTGCGGCCAACGCGCGCCATACCCGTGCAGCCGCACCAGGGCCAGTGCGTCGGCCACCCGCGTGGCGATCTCGGCATTGCCGACTTTGCGGGCCTTGAGACCGTAGGCGACATTGCCCTCCACCGTGAGGTTGGGAAAGATCGCGTAGTTCTGAAACACCATGCCGATGTTGCGTCGATGCGGCGGCAGGATGTCGATGCGCTTGTCGCCTATGCGGATCTCGCCGACGTCGAGCTCGGTGAAGCCCGCAATCATGCGCAGCAGCGTTGTCTTGCCGCAGCCCGATGGGCCGAGCAGCGTGAAAAACTCGCCGTCACCGATCTGGAGCGTGATATTGCGCACGGCTTGCACCGGCCCGAATGACCGGCACACGTCCTCGATTGATATCGTACTCAACCCCCGGCCCCGAGGTTCAACGGGTTTCCTGGATCATGTCCTTGATCTTTTCCAGCGTCGCCGCCCGTACCTCGGTCCAGGCCACCTCATTGTAAGGCAGCAGCTTGATGCTTGACAGGGCAGGCATGCTTCCGGGCAGCTTGGAGAGATCAAGATCCTGGCGCGCTGGACGGCGGAATGTGTCCTTGATGATCATCTCGCGTACGTCCTTGCGGTTGATGTAGTCGACGAACGCCTTGGCGGAGTCCGGGTTTGGACCGCCTTTGACGATCGCCACCCCTTCCATCTGCGCGATCGTGCCATCGGCAGGATAAATTGTTTTCACGGGCGCCCCACCAGCAGCCCAGACGTAGCCGGCATATTCGAGCGAGATGCCGAGCGGATACTCTCCGTTGCCGACACCCTGGAACACCAGCGATGACCTATTAAGCACCTTGGTATTGGCGAGCAGCCCCTTCACTTTGGCCCACCCCGCATCGCCACCACCGAAATGGTCGACGAGCATGGTGACGGTGGAATACGCGGAGCCAGAGTTGGCAGGATCGGTGAAGGCGATCTTGCCCTTCCATTTCGGGTCGAGAAGATCGGCCCATGTCTTGGGGCCCTGATCTTCGGGCAGCACCTTGGTGTTTTGAAGTATGACCAGCAGGTGCAGATTGTTGCCGATCCACAGGTTGGTCGGCTCTCGGTATTGTGTTGGGGTCGCGTCGTTGTTCTTTGACAGGTACGCGGAGAAATACTGCTTGTTGGTATCGAGCAGAGACCGGCTGACACCCCATACGATGTCGCCGCCCGGTCTGTCCTTCTCCGTCTGAATGCGCTTCATGACGACACCCGATCCGGCGGATATGGGCTCGACGGCAATACCGGTTTCCTTCGTGAACGCGGCAAATGCCAGCTTGTGCAATGTGTCGTCATTCGACGAGTAGATGACGACCTTTTGCTGGGCCTCGACCTTAAAGCCGAGGCACACGTTTGCGAGCGCCAGCACTGCAAGGCCAAGCGCGCCAACTGATCCGATCTTCACGCTCTGCTCCTTTCGACGGTCGCGACATCCCTGTCCGACCCAACCCGCTCCGCTCGGGTGCATTATGGATGAGGCCGGGGCAAGCCTCAATCGGCTAGGGCAGCCGATGCAGCCGCGACGCCTGATCCACGCTTGATCCGGCTGCCGAGCTCGGTCAGGACATCCTCAAGATGGTGCAGGTCGGTCAGGATGTCCCCGTCCCGGATCCAGCCCATGGTGCCGACGCGTATCACCTTGCCGTCGAGCTTGTTGCGCGCGCCTGCGATGATGGTGCCGTGCTTGTCTGCCAGGCGCTTGACGATTTTCCTACCGTCGAGACCTTCTGGGACACGAAAGACGGACAGGGTATTGGAAAGACGGCCGGCGCACGTGAAGGTGGCCAGTCCGAGCGCGTTGGCGCCCGCCCGCAGCGCATTGGCCAGGCGCGCATGGCGGGCCAGGACATTGGCCAGACCCTCGTCGTGGATCATCTGCAGCGCAACATGGAGGCCGCGAATGAGGGAGACCGGTGGCGTAAAGGCTGTCTCGCCTTTCGCCCATGCATCCGCCGCGCGGCGAAAATCGAGATAGAAGCGGCCGGCACCGCCGGCACGCCGTATGATCGGCCAGGCCTTCTCGCTGATACTGGCGATCGCTACTCCTGGCGGGCACATCAGACACTTCTGCGCGGCCGAGACGGCGATATCGACACCCCACTGATCCTGCAGCATCTCGACGCCACCCAGTCCACTGACGGTGTCGGTGATCAATAATGTGTCTCGGTTGTGGACAAGACGGCCTACGGCCTCCAGGTTGCCGACCACCCCTGTCGAGCTCTCGTTGTGAACGTAGACCAGAGCGCGATAGTCGTTCGCCTTGAGCCGTGTCTCGATGGCATCTGGGGCAACATCCTCGCCCCAGGGCACATCGATGGTATCGACACGGGCGCCGAGCGCTGTAGCGATAGCCGCGAAGCGCTCGCCCCACTGTCCGTTACTAACGATCAACACCCTCTCACCCGGCGCGAGCACGTTGACAAGAGCGGCTTCCATCACGCCAGTGCCGCTGCATCCGAACAACAATGGGGCGTTCCGGCTGCCGAAGATCGGCTGCAACTGCCGCGCCGTGCCGGCCAATACCTCACGGAAGCCCGTGCCGCGATGCGATATCATCGGTAGGGCGGTGGCGGCCATGACACGTGGAGGAACGGCGGTCGGTCCTGGAAGTCGCAATCGGTAGTGGCTTGGCTGCGGAGCCTCGCTTGCATCGGAATGGCGACCGTCTCGCGCTGTCATTGTTGAACCCGACCTTCCAGCCACTGCGAGCCGTATTGTTTGTCATTCTTGCCTGCAACAGGGCGCAAGGACACGGCCATGTGCCGGCGCGCAACGCGGCGCTTTGTCCTGGCGAGGTTGGGCCATTTGACCGGTCCCTCGGTTCGGCGAGTTTAGCGGTGTGCGCCCAGGCAGGGAACCACTGTCGGCGTCCCAGCCAAGCCATCGCACGCAGACGCCGCATCGTCTGCCGCTCTGCCCGCGCGTACCACCCTGGTGCGCCTTGCCCTTGCGGGCCTGTTAGACAACATAACGGTTGGTGACTGATGCAGTCGACGGGCTGGCCGATCATGCAGTTGCATCAAGTGCCGGACACCAACGTCAGGCTCTCGCGCGCCGCGCTCGGTGGCCACGACTATCTGCGGAACGGCAATTCGCGCGGTTTCAATCAAGACTTCGCAAGGGCGATGACACCTGGCCATTCGGTTCCCGGCTTTGGTGGCACGAAGCGCCGAGCGGTGTTGGCCGCGGCTCATGACCTCGGCATCAATTTTTTCGATGTGACGCTTGATGCAGAGTAAGCGGCACTCGGGCGCAATTTTGCGGAGATGCCCGCTAGCGATCGGATTTACCGCTGCCTACATCCTGGCGGCGCAACTTCAACGTGAAGGCAATCCTGCTGCTGCTATATTCCTGCCGCTGCTCATTCCGCAAAATGAGCTACGACATCGGCTCGCAACAACTCTATA
>Ga0075418_10005673_pt1 | contig 14116 bp, 12 predicted proteins | sample SoiMetdeltSBSDD2_FD_81776 | JGI IMG/M metagenome (GOLD analysis project Ga0075418, IMG submission 81776) | Bulk soil microbial communities from a Populus tree surrounding site in Tennessee, USA - Soil MetaG P. deltoides SBSDD2 | ecosystem: Environmental > Terrestrial > Soil > Tree plantation...
ATGCGATACCGGTGCCGCCCTGATCCAGCCCGATCGCCCATGCGTAGGCAGTGCCGTCGGTGGCGAGGATCACCTGGTCTTGACCGCGGCGGAGGGCCTGGGCCTACTTGATCCCGACCACCATCGAGTCGGGGCCGACCAGATGCTCGACATAGCTCTCGCTGAAACCGACGTCGGCCATCCAGCCTCGACAGTCTGGTCCGGTGAAGTCGAACCCGAGTCCTTCGATCAGCATGTTGAGACTCATCAGGAGACCAAATGCGTTGTGGCGCCGGTCGTCATCGATGATCGCTTCGTAGACGATCAATGCGCCGCCGGTGGGCAACGCATCGTATGCCTTCTGCAGGAGGAGGCGCTTCTGGTCCAGCTCCCAGTCGTGCAGGATGTGGCCCATGATGAGCACGTCGGCGCTGGGCAGCGGGTCGTCGAAGAAGTTGCCCGGCGTGAACCGGAGGCGGTCGGCAAGGCCGAACTGGGTGACATAGGAGTTGAAGATGGGTTCAACGGGCGGCAGGTCGAAACCACCGCCGGACAAATGGTTGTGGGCCGTCGCGATCGCGGCCGGGACCGCTCCTTGCGCGCACCCGATGTCGATCACGCTGCCGTAGTCGCGCCAGCGGAACTTCGCGGCGATCGCGTCGCCCGCCGCGCGGCTGAGCCCGGTCATCGCGCCGGTGAACTGGGCGAGTTTTTCGGGGTCGGCGTACAGCGTCTCGAAGAAGTCGCCTCCCGTCTTCACCTCGCTCTGCGGCTGGCCCGTTCGCAGACCCTCGGTGAGCGACCCCCAGAACGTGTACAGGCGAGCGTTCGACACCTCCAGTACTCCGCCCACATATGTGGGCTTCGCGGGATCCAGGAAGAGGTCGGTCTCCGGAGTGTTTGAGTAGCGGCCCCCGGTGCGGTCGAGCATGCGGAGCGCGACCAGGGCGTCGAAGAAATCTCGCGCGCCGCGCGGATGCAGGCCGAGTCGCTCGCCGAGTTCGTCGGCGTTCAATGGTCCGGCCTCGCTGAGCGTGCCGAAGACTTTCAATTCGACAGCGCTCAGCAGCGTCTTCGACGCCCAGAACCCGAACCCCAGTTGCATGATCCCGCGGGTGTCAAGGCCGCCGTTTGCTCGGCCGTCGACGGCGTGGTCGGTCCGCTCATCTGAAATCCCCCCGCCGCAAAGCCCGACTACGGCGTGAACCTATCGGTGCCGCGATCAAATCGCGGTGAAATGCGCTATCCGAACTGGCCGACCTCGTAGTCGCCTGCCGGTTGCTGGATGATGACGTTCCCGCGGTTGAAGGCGTTGATGAGCGCGATGAGCGACACCAACGCGGCGAGCTGATCCTCGTCATAGTGCTTGACGGCATTCGCCCAGGCGTCATCGGTGACGCCGCCGGCCGCATCGGCGATGCGGGTGCCCTGCTCCGTCAGCTCAAGGGCAGCGCGCTCGGCGTCGGTGAACACCTTGGCCTCGCGCCACGCCGCGATCAGGTTGAGCCGTGTTGAGGTCTCCCCGGCGTGCGCGGCTTCTTTGGTGTGCATGTCGAGGCAGCCACTGCAGCCGTTGATTTGGCTGGCGCGGATCTTCACCAGTTCTTGCGTGGTGGCCGGTAGCGGCGAGTCCGCAACCGCCTTACCTGCCGAGACGATGTACTTCCAGATCTTGGTTCCGACCGGGTTTTCGATCATGTTCAGCCGAGCTTCCATCGTGAACTCCTGTGGCGTTGTTAGTGCGTACACCCTTGGGACACCGGATCTCAGCGAGATGTGACAGCCACGAATGTGACCCCCGTCACTGTCCAAGCTGCGGTCCGGCCGGAGGTGAGCGCACCTACGGCGTCGCCGGGGGGATGTCGGTCGTCCCGGCGGCGGCTGCTCCTTCGCGTAGCTCGGTGAACGCGGCAACGAGGGCTTCGGTCACGTCGTGGGTGTCGCGGAATGTGCAGTCGTCGGATAGCACCGAGATGCTCATTTGGTCGACGTAGCTCCAGACGGTGACGTTCAGCGCGGAACCGGCGGCAAGAGGTCCGACTGAGTAGATTTCGGTCACGACTGCACCGGCTATGCGACCGCGTTCCCGCGGCCCCGGGACGTTCGACACGATCACGTTGAACAGTTGGTTGGGCGCCTCACGCCGCGACGTCCACCGGAACACCATGCGGGTCAGTGCCGGTGGGACGAACTCCAACCATTGACCCACCAGGGTCGGACCGAGCAACTCGTGATCCTCTTTTGCAATCCGAGTTGAGGTCCGGATCAACCGGAGGCGCTCCATCGGGTCGTCGATCTGGACAGGCAGCGATACCAGCATCGTGGCCAAGGCGTTGCCGGTGATCCGGTCCGGTGAAACGTTGGTGGCGGTCGGCACCGAGGCGATGAGCGGCCCGTCGGCGGATTCACCGTAGTTCAACAACAGCCGGCGCAGACCCCCTGCGGCAATCGTCAGCACCACGTCGTTGATGGTGACGTCGAGCTTCTTGCTGATCGCTTTGACATCGGCGAGCGGCAGGGTAGCGCTGGCGAAAGTCCGCGCTGGCGAGAGCTTGTGATTGAGGAAGGTCGGCAGCGGATCGAACCGGTCGGCCAGGTCAGGGTGCCGATGGCGTTGCCGCGAACGCCGCTGCAGTCGGTAGGCACCAACCACTCCATCGCGGATCGCAGACGGCAACGTGCGCAGCCGCGTTACGTGGTCGCGTACCGCGAACTTGAGGAGTTCGGCTGTCGCTGGCGGGGGCGCGGACGGCAGAGGTTCCTGCTCGAGCGGTTGCGAGCCAGGCCACTCCATTGCACGCGCCATGAGATTCGCTGACGCGACACCGTCTGCCAGGACGTGATGCACCTTTCCGATCACCGCGATGCGTCGCTCGGCGAGACCCTCGGCAAAATGCAACTGCCACATCGGGTATCGGCGATCCAGTGGTGTGCTGGCGACCGCACCGACTACGGCGTCGAGTTCTCTGCGGCCACCCGGGGCCGGCACGGGAACCCGCCGCAGGTGGTAATCGAGATTCACCTCGGCGTTTTCGCGCCACATCGGACGATGCAGCCGCCACGGAGTGCCCACGAGCTGGAACCGCAACGGATCGAGGACCGGGAGTCTGCTGCGGAACACCTCGCGGAACGCCTCGAATGTCGGCTCGCCCTGGAACCCCTCGGTGTCGACGACCGCGACCTTCAGGGTGTGTTGGTGGACGTTGGGAGTCTCGCTGGACAACAGCAGTACATCCCAACCACTGAGTCGTTTCACCGGCCGCTCCTCCCTAGAACCGGTGGCATAGGTTTAGTTACTTAGCGGTGCGTTTTCCATAGCGCGAGAACGGAAGTCGGCGTTGTACCGATTCAATGGCTTGCCGCAGACCGGGGACGAACGCGGCCGGCTGTAGGGTGCACCCGCTATGGCCGGCATCGACTGTCACCATCTCCGCTTCCGGTATTCGATTCGCCAGCCACTTCTGCCGCTGAACACCAAATGCCCGATCCTTCATCGTCACCACAACCGCTGTGGGCACGTCGATCTCGCTGGCCCATGCCGTCGAATCGAACCGGACAACTTCGGCGATCGCGCGCGTGATGCCTCCCGGCGATGTCGCGCGGAGTTGGCCTAGGACCCATTGGTGGTCGCGAAAGAGCCCGCCCATCACTCCGGCTGCAGGCTCACAGCGACGCGGCGCCGGGCTGAGGGTCTCGATAAGGGCCGCAAACATTCCCGTCGCCACGCGTTCATAGCGGGCGCGACTGACTGCGGCCGCCGCGGCGCACAACACGAGCCCGTCGACCCGATCGCGGTGGCGCTTCCAAACCAGCTGAGCGATGAGCGATCCCATGGAATAGCCGACTGGCACGAAGCTCGAGATGTCGAGGACGTCGGCCAATGCGGCTACATCGTCGGCACAGTCCTCGAGCAGCATGCGCGGTGGGGAGATGCCTTGCCCGTGGCATCGCTGGTCGAAGATGACCACTCTGCCGAACTCACGCACCATGTCCAGCGCGGGATACCACGTCATCAGTCCGGTGCACGCCAGCGAGTGCAACAGGACGTAGGTCGGCCCGTCGGAGGGTCCCGAATCGAATACGTAGGTGCTTCCTCGCCCGGGAAGGTCGACAACTGCGCCGTCCGGAATCTGGCCGACTGGGGCCAGCGCGGGGACCTTCGGTAACCGCGGCATCGGAAGGCGGGGAGACCGCCCGACGCTATCGATGTGGGCCATTAGAACACGTCCCAGAAGAACGTCGGTCACGCACGGCGAAACCACGAATGGACCGGTTCATGCCATCAGTGTTTCCGCACGCCCGCGGCTCAAAACCGACGCGCAACGGTGCTCAAGCGGGACGGATGTTCCTGTTGTGATGGAAGGCGTTGTCGGGGTCGTACTTCGCCTTGACCTCGGCGAGCCGCTGGTAGGTGTGATCTCCGTACGCCTCCTTGAGGCGGCAGGCGTCATCGTCGGAATCGAGGAAGTTGACGTAGACACTGTCTGTGCGATGTGGCTGAAGAGCATTGAGAAATGCTCGGGCCCAAGCAGTTTCGGTGGAAGCGTGGTTCCCGGACTCTTCGGGGAGCCACACCGCGTCGATGATGATGTTGTGTGCCACGTCGCGACTCCCGTAGGCGGTCGCGTCGTCGGGCACGCGGGCGACGGCGCCACCCATGTGGAACATCGCTGAGTACGACCGCGGCGAGGTGGCGGCATACGCGTGATCGGCGACGACGTCGATGGTGTAGTCGGAGAGGCCGGCAAGGTTCGTGGACTTCCAGTAGTAGTGCCACCCGTGGAGAACGGTGTCGTCGAGGGCGCCCTGGAAGCCCGCGTATTGGGTGGGCGCCAGCAGGTCCACGAGCGGTGCCCCAAGCCCGCGGAGGGCCCGCACCGCCCGCTCGCCGTCTTCGACGGCGCCGACGTAGCAGCAGGCGACGGCGATGGCGGGACGCCAGTGCAGGTCCTCCGGGATGACCGGCAGCGGAGGGATGGTGCCGAGCCTCACGACGGTGCCGAGCTCGTCGGACGCTTCGGCGGTGAAGTCCCGGTAGAAGCGCAGCACGGCGACGGTGTCATCGGCCGCCCAGAAGATCGGTCCAGCCATCACGGTCGGGCCGACGGGGTGCAACGCGAAACGGAACGTGGTGACGACGCCGAAGTTGCCGCCGCCGCCTCGCAGCCCCCAGAACAGGTCGGGGTCTTCGTCCGCGGACGCCCGGATGATGCTGCCATCGGCGGCGACCACCTCGGCGGCCAGCAGGTTGTCGATGGTGAGCCCGTGCTTGCGCATCAGAAAGCCCAGGCCACCGCCGAGGGTCAGCCCGGCGACACCGGTGTGGCCGACGATGCCGCCGGTGGTGGCCAGACCGTAGGTCTGCGTCTCGTGGTCGACGTCGCCCCACAGCGCACCACCCTGCACCAGGGCCGTGCGGGCGACAGGGTCGACGCATACGGCCCGCATCGCCGAGAGGTCGATGACGATTCCGTCGTCGCACACTGCGCTTCCGGCCACGTTGTGGCCCCCGCCCCGGATGGCGATCTCCAGGTCGTGGTCGCGGGCGAATCGCACGGCCGCGGCCGCATCGGCGGTCCCGCCGCATCGGGCGATCAGTCGGGGGCGGCGGTCCACGGCACCGTTCCATACGGCCCGGGCAGTGTCGTAGTCGGCGTCGTCAGGCGTGATTAATTGGCCCCGGAATCCGTTGATCTCCATCGCGGTTGCCTCCTCGTATCGAGGCTCATCACACCGCTGTAGACCGCGGCCGTGAAGTCAAGAATCTGGACTTCCCCGCCGAGAGCAGGTTTGTGACACTGGTGTCGTGCGGACTTACGGCCAGTACTGTCCCATTGCACGCGGCGCCGAGATCTTCGCCGAGCGCTGGACGCCGCTGATCATCCGCAATCTGTACCTGGGCTGCGGAAGCTTCAATCAGATCCTTGAGGGCGCACCCGGGCTATCCCGCACGCTGCTCTCGCAGCGGCTCAAGCATCTGGAACGGCTCGGCATCGTCGAGTCGGCAACCAAGCCAGGTGGGCACGGACGACATTACGAGCTGACACCCGCGGGTCAAGACCTGTTCACGGTATGTAAGTCGCTTGGCGAGTGGGGTGCGCACTGGCTTGAGATCGCGCCCGAGCACCTCGATCCGTTTGTGGCTCTGTGGTCAATGTGCAACATGCTCCGTCGAGACCGTCTCCCCGAGCGACGCGTCGTCATCCGCTTCGACTTCACCGGCGGCCCACGCACCGAGCGTTACTGGTTGTTGATCGAGCACGGAGACCCCGAGATCTGCAAGACTTGCCCCGGCCTTGACGAGGATCTCTACATCACCGCGGACGCCGAAGCTTTTGTGAAATGGCATGCAGGCCAACAAACCTGGGCCGAAGCCACCCGCGACGGGCGCATCCAACTCCACGGCCCCACGTGGCTCGTACGAGGATTTCCCACTTGGAACGCCCGCAGTGGTTTCGCCCACATCAAGCCAGTCTCCCGACCTGCGGCGAGCCTGGCAGGCTGACGTCTTGGCGTTCAGCCACCTTCACCCGAGAGGCGCTGGCGCAGGGTCGCCGCTTTCAGCGTGAGGTGGTTGCGCTCGGCTAGGTTCTGCGCCTGTGCGGCTGCCTCCACGTAAAGCTTTGTCGCCGTGTCGATATCGCCGGCCCGCTCGTGAAGGTAGGCGTCCGAAGCGGTGTACCGCGGGAGCGTCGGGTCGAGTTCGGCGAGCGCGGCAAGCCCCGCCTGCGGTCCGTCTGCCTCACCGACGGCGACGGCGCGATTGAGCCTCACAATGGGGCTGTCGGTGAGCCGGACGAGCTCGTCATACCACTCGACGATTTGCACCCAGTCGGTCTCGTCGGCGCTCTGCGCGTCGGCGTGCAGGGCCGCGATCGCGGCCTGCGCCTGATACTCCCCGAGCCGGTCGCGGGCCAGCGCGGCCTGCAACACGGTCACACCCTCGGCGATCAGGTCGCGCCGCCACAAGCTGCGATCCTGATCGGCCAGTGGCACGAGACTGCCGTCGGCGCGGGTCCGGGCCGGGCGCCTCGCGTGATGCAGCAGGAAGAGAGCGAGGAGTCCCGCGACCTCCGGGTCGTCGGTCGTCGCCGCCAGCTGCCGGGCCAGCCGGATCGCCTCGGCGGCAAGGTCGACATCGCCGCCGTACCCCTCGTTGAACACGAGGTACAGCACCTTCAGAACAGTGCGCAGGTCGCCGGGTTGATCGAGGCGGACATCACTCACGGTGCGTTTTGCACGGCTAATCCGTTGGGCCATGGTCGCTTCCGGCACCAAGTAGGCCTGCGCGATCTGGCGGGTGGTGAGGCCGCCGACGGCGCGCAGCGTCAGGGCGACGGCCGACGAGGCGGTGAGACTCGGGTGCGCGCACAGAAAGTAGAGCTGCAGCGTGTCGTCCACGGCGGCGGTCGGTCCGGGCGGCGGCTCGTTGGATACCTGGGTCTCGCGGCGGTGCCGCGCGCTGTCGGATCGGGTGAGATCGAGAAAGCGACGCCACGCTGTGGCGATCAGCCAGCCCTTGCGGTCATCGGGGTGCTGGTTTGGCCACGTCTCGACCGCGCGGATCAGCGCTTCCTGCACGGCGTCCTCGGCGGTCGCGAAGTCTGCGCCGCGGTGGACGAGGGCTGCCAGGACGCCGGGGATCAGATCCCGGAGCTGGGCCTCGTCCACCGCATCCCCGGCGGCAGCAGCCATCTAATCGGTGAATTTCGGCGCAGCGGTCAGGAACGACCGCACCTCGAGCCACTCATGGATGGGCTTGCCGCCCGCGCCGGGTGCTGCGGACAATTCACCGGCCAGCTCGACGGCGCGCTCGTAGGAGTCGACGTCGATGATCATCCAACCCGCGATCAGGTCCTTGGTCTCCGCGAAGGGGCCGTCGGTCACCGGCGGCTTGCCCTCGCCGTCGGAGCGGACCCAGGCGCCGTCCGGGGCCAACGCCTGGCTGTCGACGAATTCGCCGCTTTCTTGCAGACGCTTCGCGAAGTCGTTCATGTATTGGATGTGGGCCTGGACCTCGTCGGGCGTCCACTGGTCCATCGGCACGTCGTTGACGCTTGCGGGCGCGCCTCGGTAGTGCTTGAGGAACAGGTACTTGGCCATGAGTTTCTCCCTTCAGTGTGGCGACCCTAGTTGGTCGCTCACCCGTGGGACGGAGCCGTGACGCCATTCTCGACATCTGGACTCTAAGGCGGTCACGCTGAGTTCGTGATGAACACGCTTTCCCTTTTCCACGTCGGGCTAAGCGTGGTCTACTGACATCGGGGTTAATTCACGTAACTGGGGGTCAAGATGGGTAAGCGCGCTCGTGAGATGACCGACAAGAACGCTGATACATCGGTGGCGGTGGACATGCGGGTCCGGGTGTATCCGGGCACCGACGCGGAATGCCGCGGGGTCGTTGTCGACGATTTCGGACAGACAGCCGGACACCCCGTTGATATCGGCACCGAACGCATCGCCGATCCTGCCCGGCGGTGGGCGGTAAGGCTCGACACCGGCAGCCTGGTGTTCACCGATAGCGACCAACTCATCCCGGAATAGTCGACATCGCAAGGTTGCCGTGCATCGGCCCACCACGAAGACCGCCATGGGTCCTGACTCAATCACCTGAACGTGCAACACCGGCGCCGTCACGGCGTCTCGACATCTCCCGTCGAACTTTCTCGTGTTCGTGGCGCGGTGCAGTGTCGGTATTTCGTCGGTAGAGTCTTCGCGTGCCTCGGAGCTCAACGATGAAATCTGTAAACGCCCGTCTCGCTGAGGAACTCGCTGTCCAGGAGGTTCAGGTCGCCGCTGCGGTACGGCTACTCGACGAGGGCGCCACTGTTCCATTCATCGCCCGGTACCGCAAAGAGGCGACCGGGAGTCTCGATGACGGGCGGCTGCGGAGCCTCGAGGAGCGCCTGCAGTATCTGCGAGAGCTAGACGACCGTCGGGCCGCGGTCCTGGCCTCTATCGACGAGCGGGGGAAGCTTACCGACGAGTTGAAGGCCGCATTGATGGCGGCTGATACGAAATCGCGTGTCGAAGACATCTACCTGCCCTACAAGCCGAAGAGGCGGACCAAAGCGCAGATCGCACGCGAGGCTGGGCTCGAGCCCCTTGCCGATCGGCTGCTAGCCGATCCGACGTTGGTTCCCGAGGAAGCTGCCGCAGAGTTCCTGCGCGACGACGTAGCCGACGCTTCCGCAGCACTGGAGGGCGCGCGACACATCCTCGCCGAGCGTGCGGCCGAGGACGCCGAACTCATCGGTGCCATCCGCGAGAAGTTCTGGAAGGCCGGTTCGCTGCGCACAGCGCCCTGGTCAGACGATGTCGCGAAAGGTGCGGCAGCGCAGAAGTTTCGCGACTACTTCGAGTTCGGGGAATCGTTGGAGACCATGCCGTCACACCGCGTGCTTGCCGTGATGCGCGGCGAGAAGGAAGAGGCGCTTGCGCTGACGTTCGACGGTGGCGACGACGAGTTCTACCACGCGATGATCGCCCAGACCCTCGGTATCGACATGACCTCGAATGCATCGGCGACGCCGTGGCTTGCGGGCACCGTCGCGTGGGCGTGGCGCACCAAGCTGAACATCTCTGCCAGGGTCGACGCCCGCGTCCGGTTGCGCCAACGCGCTGAGGAAGACGCGGTCGCGGTGTTCGCCAAGAATCTCAAGGACCTCCTGCTCGCAGCGCCCGCAGGCAACCGCACGACGCTCGGCCTTGATCCCGGCTATCGAACCGGTGTGAAGGTGGCAGTCGTGGACGGCACCGGCAAGGTGGTGGACACCTGCGCGATCTTCCCGCATCAGCCACAGAAGCAATGGGATTCGGCCAAGGCAGCGCTGGGGGCGCTCGTCGCCCGTCACGGCGTCGAGTTGATCGCTGTCGGCAATGGCACGGCGTCACGCGAGACCGACGCCTTGGCCGCCGAACTCATTGCCGACATCCGCGCCGCGGGCGCCAAAGCTCCTGCGAAGGCCATGGTGAGCGAGGCCGGTGCGTCGGTGTACTCGGCGTCTGCGTATGCGGCGCAAGAGCTGCCGAGCCTCGACGTGACTCTGCGTGGGGCCGTGTCGATTGCGCGGCGGCTGCAGGATCCGCTGGCGGAACTGGTGAAGATCGAGCCGAAGTCGATCGGCGTTGGGCAGTACCAGCACGACGTCACGCCAGGCACGCTCGCCCGCAGCCTGGAAGCCGTCGTCGAGGATGCCGTGAACGCGGTGGGCGTCGACCTGAATACGGCGTCCGTGCCGCTGCTGGCGCGAGTGTCCGGTGTCTCAGAATCCTTGGCCGAGGCGATTGTCGCCCACCGCGACAAGACAGGGCCGTTTCGCAACCGCAAGGCGCTGCTGAAGGTTCCTCGCTTGGGCCCCAAGGCATTCGAACAATGTGCGGGCTTCCTGCGGATCCGTGGTGGCGACGATCCCATCGATGCGTCCGGTGTTCATCCCGAGGCGTATCCGGTGGTGCGGCGCATCCTGGACCGCGCAGGTGTGACTCTCGCCGAACTCATCGGCAACGAGCGGTCGTTGCGTGCCCTTCGGCCCGCCGACTTCGCCGATGACCAGTTCGGTATGCCGACTGTGACCGACATTCTCGCCGAACTGGAGAAGCCCGGACGCGATCCGCGGCCCGCGTTCTCGACGGCCACGTTCGCTGCCGGTGTGGAGAAGGTGGCCGACCTGAAGGTTGGCATGGTCTTGGAGGGTGTCGTTACCAACGTCGCTGCGTTCGGCGCGTTCGTCGACGTCGGAGTGCATCAGGATGGCCTGGTGCACGTCTCCGCGATGGCCGATCACTTTGTGTCCGACCCGCATGAGGTTGTGCGGTCGGGTCAGGTGGTGCGAGTCAAGGTCGTCGCTGTCGATGTGGAACGCCAGCGCATCGGTTTGAGTCTGCGCCTGAATGACACGCCGCAGCAGGATCGGGGCGGCCGTCGCGAGCCTGACAAGCAGCGCCAGGGTAAGCCACGTCGGGACAAGGATGCTGGGCGGCGGCCGTCGAATCAACCTGCGGGCTCAATGGCGGATGCGTTGCGCAAGGCGGGTTTTGGAAGCTGAGCCTATGCGCCTCGTTGCAGATGGCGGGTCAGCCCGAATTTCTCAGTGAGAGTGAGCAGATCCGTCCCCGAGATCTCGTAGTCAGCGCGCGCAGCTACGACAGGTACGCCGCCGGGCCACGAGAATCGAAAGTCCAAACCTGAAACGGAGTCGCGGCATCCGATCGTCAGCGGGGCCATACCAGGAACGGATACACGCATGCCTGGCGACGTGGACCAGTAGTTGGTCGCCACATCGCTGATGACGTTTCCGAGGTCCGGAAACCAGTGATTCCCTTGCTCGGGGCTATAGATCACGGGTGTCGCAGTCACCTGCGCAGTCGAAACCGCGGCAATGAGCGCACCGCTCTGCGGGTCGATCACCCGAATCCCTTCTGGGACAACGTCAATGGCCAGCCGCGCTTGGTGCATCGACCGCGAGAATTCCCACTGTTTCCTGAATGAGAACGACCCGATCTCTTGAAGCTTCAGCGAGTTGACGAACAGCAAGCAGCGAATCGGGTCCCCCGGTCCGGGCCGACGGATATCCAGCCCACTGCGGCGGCTGACCATGGTGAGGATCTCCTCGAAGTCTTCGGCCGACAACCAGGCGTCGACGTCAACCGGTAGGCCGTAGCCCACGTCCTCTGCTTCCAGCCGTGTGCCCGCGGCAACGCGACGGTCGCGCCCGCCGAGAATGAATCGGCGCTCGCCAGACTGGAGGTGCAGCGCCAAACCCATTGTCGCGCCGCCGGTCACTCCCCAGGTGCCCAGCTTCGCGCCAATGAATGAGTAGACGTCACCTGGCCGAATATTGACAGTTAATTCATCGGTCGTGACGGAAAGCAGGATCTTCCGTTGAGACCGCCGATACCAGATGGCCGTACCCAAAACCAGGAGAGCAATACCAACGGCCAGGAAGCCGTACCCGGCGAATTGCTGCATCGACGTCGAACTGCGTTCGACAGACGACTGCATGAACATGTACAGGCCGCCGAGCACGCCACAGAACGCGAAGACACCGACAGTCATGATGAGGTGTGACCCGACCGGGTTCTTCTGCCAGGCGGGTGTCGTTATGGAGGCGACCTTGGAGCCGAAGAACGGCGGATTCGCTTCGAACTGTCGCGACGCGGCTGGTTCGTAGTTGATGTTCATAGACATGGAGCCCTCCTGTGTGCACAGACCTGGACGCAGTTGCGCCCGTCGTTGTCGCGAGTACATAGCGGACGCGTGACTACCGATCCCAATAAGGCAGTGGTGCGTATCTATTCGGGAATCTAGGTCGGCGGAAAAGGGCCTACTGGGGTAGTGGACTACCTCAGTTGCGGAGGTGCGCTACCTGAGGGGCGATCGGAGAGTCAGCAGCGTGATCTCGCTCGGCGCGAACACCCGAAACGGCGGCCCCCAGAATCCGGTGCCACGGCTGGTGTAGAGCTGGGTCCGATCACCGTGCCGACTCAAACCATGTACGACCGGTTGTTCCAGTCGGACAAGAAGATTGAACGGCCAGATCTGACCACCGTGAGTGTGACCCGAGATCTGAAGGTCGACGCCCGCGCGCATCGCGTGGGAGACCTGCTTGGGTTGATGCGCGAGGAGAAGGACCGGCAGCGTGGCGTCGGCCCCCGCGCGGGCGGCCTCGAGATCCGCTCGGTGTCCGCGGGCATCGGACGACTGTGCGGTGGCGTCGTCCACGCCGGCCACAACGAGCCGGTCACCGCCGCGCTCGACGATCAGGTGTCGGTTGTGCAGAGCCGCCCAGCCGATGCTCTCCATATAGTCGAGCCAGCCCTCCGCCTCGCTGAAGTACTCGTGATTGCCGGTGACGTAGACGCGAGCCAACGTGGCATTCACCGAAGCGAGCGGACTGGCCTGCAGCTCGCGTACCTCGACCGTCCCGTCGGCGATATCGCCGACATGGCAGACGAGGTCGGCGCTGAGCTCGTTGACGCGCGCCACCACGGCTGTCGACCACCGCGCGCGATTGATCGGCCCGTAATGCGTGTCGGTGATGACTGCGACACGCAGGCCATCCAAGCCGGGCCCGAGCCGCGCGATAGCGACCTCGACTTTCTTGACGCGCGGCACCCGCATCGCTTCGGCGTAGCCCCACGCGAGGAGAACGACGACCGCACAGAGGACAGCTCCGGCGACCAGTCGGGACCGCACCGGATCCGCGACTCCCGCGGTCAGCAGGACCAGGCGCAACAGCTGACCCAGCAGGGACCAGACAAACATCACCCACGCCGCGCCGAGCAGGGTGTCTCCGGTGGTGGCGGCCCAGTCAAGATGCCTGCGCCCGTGACCGAACACCATCAGCAGAGGCATTGCAGCGAACGCGCCGACGAAGAGCAGCGTGCCGACCACGAACACGGCCGTCGGCCATGATGCGCTCGGCGCGAACAGCGTCCACCACGGCACCCCGAACAGCAGCAGCGTGATGGTCAGCACGATCGCCATGCGGCGCCAGTAGTGCCGCATCGACCGTCGCGGCTCGACCGATTCGACTACTTCTGCCGGGTTGTCCGTCATACGACGACGCTACCGAGCGTTTAATGGCCTGGGTTGCTCGCCAGAGCGATGGCGAACTGAGTCACGAAGTTGCCCGCCGGCGGATCACCGCGGTTGCAGGATCCATCGGATTCGCCGGGACGTTTGATCCACAGGTAGGCGTCGGCGTGTGCGCCTGCTGTAGCCGTGGTGGGCGGGGTGCCCAGTGCTCGGCCGCTGGGGTTGCACCAGTCGAGCGGGGAGTCCGGCGCTGGCCCGGCGCCGTTGCGCGACGTGTCGATCACGTAGTGCGAACCGTTCGTGAGCCCCGAAATCGCTTCGCCATAACCAATTTCGTCATCGGTGGTGAAGAAGTTGGCGGTGTTGAGGCTGAAGCCTCGCGCGTGGTCCACACCGGCCTGGTTGAGCCTGGCAGCCATTTCGTCGGCACTGTGCCAGCGCAAGTGGCCGGCGTCGATGTATACGGCCGCGGCCGGATTGCGGGTCAGCGTGTCGACCGCGTAGCGAATCAAGTCGAACCGTTCCTGGCGCTGGTCACCTGACAGGCAGTCGGCCATGGCGAGTGCATCGGGTTCGACGATTACCGCGGCCGGCGAG
>Ga0075418_10005676_pt1 | contig 14111 bp, 17 predicted proteins | sample SoiMetdeltSBSDD2_FD_81776 | JGI IMG/M metagenome (GOLD analysis project Ga0075418, IMG submission 81776) | Bulk soil microbial communities from a Populus tree surrounding site in Tennessee, USA - Soil MetaG P. deltoides SBSDD2 | ecosystem: Environmental > Terrestrial > Soil > Tree plantation...
TACCCCTCGTCACGGGCGACCGTGGCGGCAGGCCCGGTTGGTCGATTGAGCGGCGGCGGCTTGGGATCCTGATCGACCCGGGTCGTCGCCAGAGCGACCGGGCGGCTGGCGGCGAGGCCGAAGCCGGCCAGGCCGCTGGCTGCGAGGAAGTGTCGGCGAGTGACCATGGCACACCTCCGATTGCGAAGGGATGGCAGGAGCGGATCACCGCATCAACTGGCGGCTCGTCCACGACCGTAGTAGCGTCTTGCTCCGATCTCAGTAGGGAACAAACTAACGTGTACACCCTCACCGCCGAGCACATCCTGCCCTGCACGATCACGGGCTCCTGGCCCCGGCCGCGCTGGTTCGACCTCAGCATGGGGGGTCGGCCGATCGACAGCTGCATGATGGATGTGCGCTTCCGCGAGAAGTTCCAGGATGCTATGGCCACGGTGCTGAGCGACCAGGAGCGTGCCGGCATCGACATTCTGACCCACGGCGATTTGCACTGTGACGACGACATGGCCGGCCGCTCCTGGCACCACTACCCGCTGCAACGCTGGGCCGGGTTCTCCGGTGACTACCTGCAATCCGAAGAGACCCGCTCGCCGTGGCTGCGCTATCCGCCCGGCACACTCCTCAACGAGATCTACACCGGGTGGCGCTGGCCGCGCGTCGTGGACAAGATCGAGCATCGCCCGCTCGACTACGCCAAGATCTGGCGTATCGCGCAGAGCAAGACCGCGAAGCCGGTGCGCTTCGGCACCTGCTGCTCGCAGGTGATGGGGCTGTTCCTCGACCTCCACACGCCGAAGTACAAGGACCGGCACGAGGTCATCTGGGACATGGCCGTGGCGATGAATACCGAGCTGCTGGCGCTGCGCGACGCGGGGTGCCGCTGCATCCAAATCGAAGAGCCCACCGTGCATTTCTGGGCCAACACGTACGGCCGCGCGCACGACGAAGTGAAGTTCATGGTCGAGTGCTACAACCGTGAGGTTCAGGGTCTCGATGACGTGGAGCTGTGGGTGCACACCTGCTGGGGCAACCCGAACATGCAGCGCGTCATCGAGAACGACAGCTACAAGGAGTCGTTCGAGCTCTACCTCGATGCGATGAAGGGCGACGTGTGGACGGTGGAGATGAAGGACCGCAACATGCGGGAGCTGGACCTGTTCGCGTCGCTCAAGGGCCGGCTCAAGAAAAAGATCTGCGTCGGCGTCGTCAGCCACCGCACGCTTCAGGTCGAACGGCCCGAGGACATCGCGGCGACCATCCGTCACGCCCTGCAATACATTGCACCGGAGCAGCTCATCGTATCCAGCGATTGCGGATTCGGCCGGCAGGGCGGCAACCGCGACATCGCGTTCTTCAAGTCTACGGCTATCGCGCAGGGCACGAACATCGTCCGGCGCGAGCTCGGGCTCCCAGTGACGGATGTCCGTGCGGCGAATCCCGCGCTCCAGACGGACATCGTGCCGAAAACCCCCGATCGATAGCGCTCCGTGAGCCGCGAATGAAAGCGGTTCGCTACGACACGTTCGAAGGTCCGCTGCGTCTGGTCGATGTCCCCGATCCCACGCCGACCCCGGATGGCGTCGTGGTCCGCGTGGGAGCCTCCGGGCTCTGCCGCTCCGATTGGCACGGATGGATGGGGCACGACGCCGACGTGAAAGTGCCGCATGTCCCGGGACACGAGTTCGCCGGCACCGTGATCGAGACGGGCGGCGACGTACGCAAATGGAAGAAGGGCGACCGGATCACCGTCCCCTTCTCGATGGGATGCGGCTCGTGCGAGCGCTGCCGCGCGGGCGATGAGCAGATCTGCGATCGCTACTACCAGCCGGGCTTCACCGGCTGGGGCACGTTCGCGGAGTACGTTGCCCTTCCTTACGCCGACGTCAACCTGGTGCGCCTGCCGGACTCCATGACCTTCACCACCGCCGCTCTACTGGGGTGCCGCTTCGCGACCGCGTACCGCGCCGTCGTCGCGCAGGGCCGCCCGCAGCCCGGCGAATGGGTGGCGGTCCACGGCTGCGGCGGCGTGGGCCTCTCGGCAACGATGATCGCCCGGGCTCTCCATGCACGGGTGATCGGCGTCGACATCGCCGCGGAAAAGCTCGAGCTGGCCCGCTCCTGTGGCGCCGAAATCGTCATCGATGCCCTGGAGGGTCCGGATGTGGCAGGGGCGATCCGAGAGTTGACGGGAGGCGGCGCCCACGTCTCGATCGATGCCCTCGGCAGCCCCGCCACCTGCCGCAATTCGATCCTCTCATTAAGGAAGCGGGGCCGGCATATTCAGGTCGGGCTGCTCCTCGCGGATGAGAGCGATCCTCCCGTGCCGATGAGTCAGGTGGTTGCGCGGGAGCTCGAAATCAGAGGGACGCACGGGCTGCAGGCGAGGGAGTACGCTGGATTGCTGGATTTGATCACCAATGGACAACTGCATCCTGAAAAACTGTTAGGAAAAACGATCAGCCTGCCGCAGGTTGGACCCGAACTCGCAGGAATGGGTTCGTTCCCCGGCGTCGGTGTGACAGTCGCGGTCTTGGACTAGTCGAGCAGTCTGCGCTTGCTGATTTACGACGTAAATAGTGTAGGACGCATGAAAACTTGCGTACTGCAACAGAGTGAATCCCTAGTACATGCACGACGGATGGTCCAACCTGGAGCTGGGTTCCATGTAACTGTGGTCCTGCACTTTACGAGTTCACGCCCCATCAGGGGTGCGTTTCTTGCCGCGTTTGATCTCGCGCCCGACTTCCGTCAGGAGAGAAACCATGAAGGCTCTCCGTACGATTGTCGCCCTGATCGCGCTCGTCTGTATCCCCTTTGCCGCAAGCTTATCGCAGGATTCTGGTCGCCGCCGCCGCGAGTCCGACAAGCGGGAAGCGAAGGCTGAGCGCCGGAACGCGCGCGAGAATCGCCATCGGGGGCGCGCAAACTCGGCAAACACGCGTGCAAGCTTAGTCGACGACGAGGACGAAGACGAACGCAACGAGCGCTGTGAGGCTGACGACGAGGGCGAGCAAGAGGAAGAGGGCGAGCATCAAAACGAAAACTGGCGGTGCGCGGCGCCGCCTCCGCCTCCGCCGCCTCCGCCCGCGCCGCCGCCTCCGCCGGCGCCGCCGCCTCCGCCGCCTCCGCCGCCTCCGCCGCCGCCTCCTCCGCCTCCGGGACCTCTACCGACGGGTCCGCATCACATCGACGGCTTGGTGTACCAAGAAGTTGACGGGTTGCCCGGGTTCGACGTCTTCGCCGGTGACCTGCGCGTAGCAAATGTCACCGTCGAGCTGTCCTGGAACGGTCAGCTGATCGATTCAAAGGTCAGCGATGCGAACGGCGCATTCTCGTTCCACAGTTTGGGAATCACCACGTATAACGTGTGCGTGATCCCCCCGAGCGGGTTCCGCCTTGTCGAGCCGGCCCCCGGCGGTCCGTGCGGTGGCAACGGTTATGTGGCTGAGTTCGTGAGCACCATCGAAACGGGGTTTCCGGCCGTGTTCGGCTTCGTGATGCAGTAGGCGTACGCCGCCAAATCCCGCCGTCCAGACTGAGTGAAGAAAAAGCTCCACAGCGACCTCTGCTGTGGAGCTTTTTCTTCACCTGGGATAAACCCCGCCCTTGGCACGCCCATAAATGACGCTGAACTTCCACATCTGGTTGTTGACCCCCAGACTGGCATCCGACCACGGAAACGTGTACCGGACGTCGAGGCCCACGAAACCGCCTTTGGTATTCCACTTCCCAAACATGAGCCCAAGGGGTGAACCCCACTCGGTCTCCGTGTTGTCGCAGAAGGCGACCAGCGGAGCGTTGGGGGCGTCACACTTCACGGGAAAGGCCACCATGATGCCCCCATACAACCGAGCCCGCGAGCCGCCGGCTCGCCCGACGACCGCGCCGGCGTTCACGCCCGTCTCGACGTAGTCAATGCGCGCTCCCTCGCCGCCTTTCTGCGTGTAGTTCACTTCGAGCGTGGTGAGACTGCGATTGCTCGCTGCGCCGACGAACAGGCCCCCACTGAAGCCCCACCGGGATTTCGTGTCGGGGTACTGGAAGTCGCTGTACGTCGCGCCGCCCGACAGCCCTGTGATGATGCCCTGCGCCGAGGCGGCTGAGGCTGCTGTGAACAGGACACTCGCGACAATCACACCGATTCGCATGTTCAGTTCGCTCCCGGGCGTAGGTGACTCGGCAAGACATGCTCCAGCGATATGGTCACACGTTCCGCCGAGAAGGTCCGGTCGTCGAGTGCACCTTGGGCCAACGCCGCCGTTGCCGGCTGAGACACGTCCATCATGCTTTCTCTTGCTCAGCTCTCGTGAGTGAGAAGGAGACAAGGGAAAGTGGGAAAACAAGAACGGCGCCTCTGAAAAGGGGCGCCGTTCGGCTACTACGTACCGCTGGTGGGTTAGAGCTTGACGACGTTCTGCGCCGCCGGGCCCTTCTGGCCCTGCACGACGTCGAACTCGACGCGCTGCCCTTCAGTGAGGGACTTGTAGCCCTCGGCCTGAATGGCGGTGTGATGCACGAAGCAGTCCTTCTCGCCGTTCTCCGGCGTGATGAAACCAAAGCCCTTCGCGTCGTTGAACCACTTCACGGTACCGGTGATGCGTGCCATCTGATGAAACTCCTGTGCTCAAAACTGTTCCCGGCGTCGCGCGGCGTCACGATGAGTGCGCCGCGTACTGTGATTCCGGCGCCGGTCGAGCGGCCAGCAAAAAAAAAGAGAACCGAAGGCGTATGTGCCCAGGTCCTCGATTGGTCGCTGGTTTTCGCTCGACAGGAAGCTCGTCACGGGGACGTCAGAAGTCAAGCTCTAGCCCCTTCTCGGCTCTTCAACCCCGGGTGACATCGAGGTCGTCATGGGGAAGGGTCCTCTGATGGGGGTTTAGACGATCGATCGATGCGCTGGACCGACATCAGACATCGCGGTAGCCTTCCCTCCCATGCCTCCGCCGCAGCAGCGCGAGCCCCTCACGTTCTTGGTGTTCTCGGCGTCCCTCCGCGCCGGCTCGCTCAATAAGCGCCTCGCTACGCTTGCGGCGGATTCGATCGCGAAACACGGCGGCACGGTGGACGTCGCCGTGATGAGCGCCTTCGATAGCCCGTCGTACAGTCAGGACGCGCAAGCGGTGGGCTTCCCGCCCGGCGCGACGGAGCTGCGCCGGCGGCTCGAAGCGAACGACGGCTTCGTCATCGTTTCACCCGAGTACAACGGCTCGATGCCGGGACATTTGAAAAACGTGATCGACTGGGTGTCCCGGTTCCGGCCGCAACCGTTCAACGGCAGACATGGGCTCTTGCTGTCCGCTTCGCCGTCGATGACCGGCGGCAATCGGGGACTCTGGGCTCTCCGCGTGCCGCTCGAGCACCTCGGCTCGCGCGTGTATCCCGACATGTTCTCCCTCGCCCAGGCGCATCAGGCATTCGACGCGCAGGGCAACCTGACGAATCGCCAGCTCGCCGAACGTCTCGACCAAACGATCGCGGGGTTCATGGATCTTGCGGAGGCGGCCAAGCACTATCCCTGCATCAAGACGGCCTGGGTGGAGTTCCTCGGCGAGCATCCCAACTCGCCGGTCGATCGCGTCGATGCACCGGCGAAGTGAGCGTGGTCTACAGCTCGCAGGACGGAAAGTCCCGGCGGCGCAGAATCCCTAACGACACCTTAGTACTACTACCCGGCGACGACGCGCGGCTCCAGGTTCCGGGTAGCGGAGCGAACCCGTGACCCCAGGGCTGTGGCAGATAACACTCTGACAATTGGAGCAGGACGATGGCTCGGAGAACGACCCAGCGCCGGAATGGGGGAAAGACCCGGCAACGTGCAGCAGCGACGCCCTCGCGCTCGCGCATCACGGAAGATGTCGCGCCCACCCCAAAGAGCGCCGACAACACGAAGCTCTTTCCAACCAAGAATGACCTGCCTGAGGACAAGCGCGTCGAGGTAATCGGTCTGCTCAACCAGCGTCTGGCCGAGGCGATCGACCTGCAGACGCAATGCAAGCAGGCGCACTGGAATGTGAAGGGTCCCTCGTTCATCGGGCTGCACAAGTTGTTCGATGACGTGAACGAAGACGTCGAGGGCTACGTCGATCTCATCGCCGAGCGTGTCGTACAGCTCGGTGGCGTGGCGGAGGGAACGATTGGTGCTGCCGAAACGCGCTCGAAGCTGCCCGACTATCCGATCGGCATCGCGACCGGTGCCGAGCACGTTGCGGCGCTGTCCGACGCGCTCGGCGCGTTCGGTCGTGCGGCGCGCATCACGATCGAAGAGATGAACGAGCTCGAAGACTCGGGCAGTGCCGACATGCTGACCGACATCTCGCGCGGCGTCGATAAGTGGCTTTGGTTCGTCGAAGCGCACCAGCAAGCATGAGCGAGCGCGAGGACGTCGCGGCCGAAGTCGCCGGCCGGCTGCGGCGTCGCGGCATCACAGTCGGCGGCTCCGACAAGCCGGACGATCTCGCCGAGCTACTCTCGGCCGTCGAGCGCTTCGAGGCCGCGGTCGAAGCGCACGGCGGCGATCTGATGGTGGACGATCTGAAGAGCTCGCGACCCGATGATCGTCATTTCGTGTTGCCGCGACGCGGGCCCGCCGAGTCAACGATGGCTTACGTCGCCCGCATCGATGAGGCGACGGCGAACCTGCGTCGCCACCCGCGCCGCCCCGACTGATCCAGGGTTCATGGCGAACGAGGCGCGGGCTGCGCGCGCGACGCTCACCCCGCCGGTCGGGGAGCGCGACCACACGTCTGGCGCCACCGCCGCGCCGGTGACGCTGGTCGAGTACGGCGATTTCGAATGTCCGTCATGCCGCAAAGCGTATCCCATGGGGAAGGAGCTGCAGCGCCGGCTTGGCAAGAATTTGCGCTTCGTGTTCCGCAACTTCCCGTTGACCAAACTGCACCCTCACGCCCAGCACGCGGCCGAGGCCGCTGAAGCGGCCGCTGCGCAGGGCGCGTTCTGGCAGATGCACGACCGCCTGTTCGAGCGGCAGCTTGCGCTCGAGGACGACAACCTGATCGAGTACGCGACGGATCTCGGCCTCGATGCCGACCGGATGCGAGTGGCGCTCGAAGGCGGAACGTACCGGGCGCGCGTCAACGAGGATGTCCTGAGCGGCATCCAGAGCGGAGTCAGCGGCACCCCCACTTTCTTTATTAACGGCGAGCGCTACGATGGTGCGCACGGCACCGAGCCGCTGTTCGAGGCCCTGCAACGCGCCCTGACCTCGTGAATCCGGTCCTCGATGTGCGCGGCCTGGGCTACGAGCTGCAGCGCCGGACAATCGTCGATGGAGTCTCGTTTGCCGTTGGCCCCGGGGAGACTCTCGTACTGCTCGGCCGCAGCGGCGCGGGGAAGTCCACGATTATCAAGCTTATCAATCGGCTGCTCATTCCTACAGCTGGGGCAGTCCAAATCGACGGACAGGACGCGGGGACACAGGACATCGTTCGACTCCGGCGTCGGATCGGGTACGTCATTCAGGAAATCGGTCTGTTTCCCCATATGACCATCACGGAGAATGTCGGGCTCCTGCCGCGACTCGAGCAGTGGTCCAAGGAGCGGACAGCCGAGCGCGTCCGCGAGCTACTCCGCTTGGTGGGACTGGATCCCGACACCTTCGACGCCCGCTACCCGCATCAGCTCTCGGGCGGGCAGAGGCAGCGCGTCGGTGTAGCCCGGGCGCTCGGCATCGATCCTCCAGTCCTCTTGCTCGACGAGCCGTTTGGCGCCCTCGATCCAGTGACGCGGGCCGAGTTGCAACGCGAGTTCCGCAAGCTCGCCGCCACGCTGGGCAAAGCGGTCGTCTTCGTGACCCATGACGTTCGCGAGGGCTTGCTGCTCGGTGCGCGCGTCGGCCTGCTCGATGGCGGCCGGATCGTCTTCCTGGGGACGCCGAGCGAGTTTCGCGCGAGCGCGTTGCCCCAGGTGCGGCAGTTCATGGATAGCGCCGCGTGAGTGTCCTGGAGTTCTATGGGCGGCACACGGGTGAGCTGTTGCTGTTGTTGCGCCAGCACGTCGGCTTGGTGGTGATTTCGAGCGCGGTCGCGCTCGTTCTGGGGCTGCCGTTGGGCATTCTCGTCGCCCGCCGACCCGCATGGCGCAAGCCGGTCCTCGGTCTCACCAACGTCGTCCAGACAGTACCGAGTCTCGCGCTGCTCGGCTTGCTCATTCCCGTGTTCGGGATCGGCGCCTGGACCGCGGTCACGGCACTCGTGCTGTACGCTCTGCTGCCAGTTGTGCGGAACACAAACGCCGGCATAACGGGCGTCGATCCTGCAATCCGTGAAGCCGGCCGGGGAATGGGCATGAGTGACGGCGAGCTGCTTCGGCTCGTCGAGTTGCCGCTCGCGGCCGGCGTGATATTGGCGGGCGTGCGCGTGGCGGTGGTGGTGAGCGTGGGTGTCGCCACGATTGCCGCGGCGATCGGAGCCGGTGGTCTCGGCGTCTACATCTTTCGTGGCGTCGCGACGGTCGATGACACGCTCATTCTTGCTGGCGCCATCCCTGCCGCTCTGCTGGCGCTGCTCGCCGACGGATTGTTGGGGCTCGCCGAGCGGAGGCTCGTGTGGCGCGCGCGCTGACGGTTCTTCTGGCACTGCTCGCGGCGTGCGGCGGGCCTCAGCGCATCGTCGTTGGCTCGAAAAACTTCACCGAATCCGATTTACTGGCGGAGATCGTCGCGCAGCAGATCGAGCGCCGCACCGGCCTGCCGGTCGAACGGCGACTCCATCTGGGCGGCTCGTTCGTCTGCCATCAGGCGATCACGACCGGCGCCATCGACGTCTACGTCGAGTACACGGGCACCGCCTTTACGGCCATTCTCAAGCAGTCCCCGATCGCCGATTCGGACAGCGTGTTCCGATTCGTCAACGGCGAGTACGAGCGGCGCTTTCACGTGCGGTGGACGACGCCATTCGGGTTCAACAACAGTTTTGCGATTCTGGTGCGACGTGCCGACGCGACGAGGTATCACCTCCGCACGATATCGGATCTCGCCGCGGTCGCACCGCGGCTCCGCGCGGGCTTCGGCTACGAATTCCTGGAGCGCCAGGACGGTTTCCAGGGACTCGCGCGAGCGTATGGCCTCCGGTTTGCGCAGCCGCCCACGTCGATGGACCTGGGGCTCACCGCCCGCGCGCTGGCGGACGGCACGCTCGACGTCATCGCTGGCAATTCGACCGACGGGCAGATCGCCCCGCTCCACCTGGTGCAGCTCAGCGATGACCGCGGGTATTTCCCGCCGTATCAAGCGGCGCCAGTCGTTCGGGCCGCCATACTCGCGCGCCATCCTGCCGTCGCAAACGCGCTGGCCGAGTTGGGCGGCATGATCTCGGACGCCGAGATGCGCCGCCTCAATGCATTGGCCGACGTTCAGCACCGCGATATCGCCGAAATCGCCCGTGAGTGGCTGGCGAAAACCCTGCCTTAGGAAAGTAGAGTAGTGCTGTTATGGTCGAGTCTCAAGGTACCGTCCTCGTTCGCGGCGGCGCGGAGGGCTTTACACAGCAGATCACGGCTGGCCGCCACCACCTCGTGGCAGACGAGCCCGTCGACGTCGGTGGCAGCGACAAGGGGCCGGGTCCTTACGAGTTGATCCTCGCCGCGCTGGGGTCCTGCATGTCGATGACCATCGCGCTGTATGCGCGACGCAAGCAGATACCGCTCCGCGGAGTGGTGATTCGGCTGGGCCACTCGAGAGACCATGAGAGCGATTGCGAAAACTGTATGACCGACGATGTACGGCTGGACCGCGTCGTCGTGCGGTTGGAGCTCGAGGGCCCATTCACCGCGGAACAGCGCACCAAGCTGATCGAAGTGGCGCACAAGTGCCCCGTGCACCGCACGCTCTCGGCTGGCATCAATATCCAGATTGAAGCTTAGGCGCGTGGCGCCGGCTCGAACATGATCTGATCGACGTAACAAAAACCCCAGTCTTCTCCCGGCTCGAAGCTTCTCATGATGGGATGCTTGATCTTGTGAAAGTGCTTGGTGGCGTGGCGATTCGGGGAATCGTCGCAACAGCCGACGTGGCCGCACTCGAGACAGAGCCGGAGGTGGACCCATTCATCCCCGGAGTTGAGACACTCTTCGCAGCCCTCCGGCGTTTTCGGCGTGACGTCGTGGACATGCGAGAGATGCGAGCATTGCTGAGCCATGCGGTGGTTCCTTGACAGAGTGGTTATGACTTTAAGGAAGTCCAATGACATCCTCGACAGTTCCCGCGCCAGCCAAGACTGGCTCTCAGAAAAATGAAGCCTTCCCCGAGCTCACGCCGGTGCAGCTCCAGCGCCTCGAGCCGCATGGCCACCGCCGTAAGCTCACGCCAGGCGAGGTGGTCGGCGAGCCGGGTCAGCCCGTCACCAAGATCTTCATAGTGCTTTCCGGCCAACTGGACGCGTTCGCGCAGACCGCTGGTTCGATAGCGACGCAGCCCGCGATCAGCTTCACCGCCGGGATGTTTACCGGAGAGCGGTCGATCCTGGCCGGCGGACGGTTTCTGGGCCGGATTGCCGCGATGATGCCGAGCGAAGTGCTCGAGATCGAGCGGGACGAGCTGCTCAAGGTCATGGCGACCGACACCGAGCTGAGCGACATCTTCCTCCGCGCGTTCATCCTGCGGCGGCTGCAGCTCATTGATCGCCAGCAGGGTGACGTGATCGTCCTCGGCTCGAATCATTGCTCGGGACTGCTGCACATTCTCGAATTCCTCACGCGTAACGGCCATCCGTACAAGATGGTCGATCTCGACACGGACGCGGCGAGTCAGGAGCTGCTCGATCGCTTTCATCTGACGCTCGACGATGTGCCGGTCGTCATCTGCCGCGGCACGCTCGTGCTCAAGAATCCCAGCGTCGAGAAACTCGCCGACTGCCTGGGCCTGAACCCAACGCTCGATCGCACCCAGATCTGGGACGTCGTCATCATCGGCGCGGGACCGGCGGGCCTGGGCGCGGCGGTCTACGCCGCCTCCGAGGGCTTGAACGTCGTCGTGGCGGAAGAGAACGCGCCGGGCGGCCAGGCGGGCACCAGCTCCAAGATCGAGAACTATCTCGGCTTCCCGCTCGGCATTTCGGGCCAGGAGCTCGCGGCGCGCGCGTACGATCAGGCGCAGAAGTTCGGCGCGCGTGTGCTCATCGCCAAGCACGCCGTCCGCCTCAACTGCGATCGACAGCCGTATCGCGTGTTTCTCGGCGAAAGCGAAGACGACGTGCTGCTCACGCGCGCGATCATCATTGCCACGGGCGTGACGTATCGGAAGCTCGCCGTCCCGAACCTGTCGCGATTCGAGAATGTCGGCGTCTACTACGCGGCGACGCAGATGGAGCGCCGGATGTGCAGCGATGAAGAGGTTGCAATCGTCGGTGGCGCGAACTCTGCCGGACAGGCCGCGGTCTTTCTCGCCGAAACCGCGAAACGCGTGCACATGGTGATCCGCTCGGGCGGGTTGTCGAGCACGATGTCGCGCTATCTGATCAGCCGGATCGACGCGCATCCACGGATCGTGCAGCACACTCGGACGGAGATCGTTGACCTCGAAGGCAACGGGCACCTCGAACGCATTTCATGGCGGTCGGGCCGCGACGGCCCGGTCGAGACGCAGAACATTCGCCACGTGTTCACCATGACCGGGGCGGAGCCGAGCACCAAGTGGCTCGCGGGATGCCTCGCGCTCGATGACAACGGGTTTGTGAAGACGGGACCGGCGCTGAGCGCCGACGATCTTGCCGCCGCGAAGTGGCCGCTGCGCCGGCAGCCCTATCTGCTCGAGACGAGTTTGCCGGGCGTGCTTGCGGTGGGCGATGTGCGCAGCGGGAGCACGAAGCGCGTCGCGTCGGCGGTCGGCGAGGGCTCGATCGCCGTCGCGACCGTGCACCAGGTGCTAGCCGAGTAGTGCGTTCACCGGGGCGCGTTGAGCCTCGGCGTGACGGTTCGTCTGTCTTGAACCTCACGTCAGAAGGCGGCCGATTCGGCGTCGGATTTCAGGAACGCGGCCGCGTGTTTCGTGAACGACTCCGGATACTGAAACATCGAGCCGTGCCCCGCGTCGGGGTACGTCAGCAAGACGGCGTTCGGCAGGTTCTCGCTCAAGCGGTAGGAGTTGTGAACGGGAATCATCTCGTCATGCACGCCGTTCACGACGAGCGTGGGATGACGGATGGTCCTGAGTTCAGCGAATCGCTCGCCTTTAGGCGTTTCCCATTCACGGAACGCCGCGATCTGAGCGCCCGCGACTTTCGGGCCCGAAGGTGGATCGAGATCGTCCTTGCGCTGTGAGAGCCTCCGGATGAAGGCCTCACCCGCCGCCTGACCGGCGGCCGACGACGTGAAGAAGATCTTCTTCAAGACATCGTAGCCTCGGTTCGCCGGATCCTGAAGGTGTTTCGCGAGGCTCGGTTTCTCGAGATGCATGATGTCCTCGCCGCCGCGCGGCGCGGTCCCGACGAGGATCATCCGCCGCAAGATCGACGGCCGGTCTTGCACCATTTGCAGCGCGACCATCCCGCCGAGGGAGTACCCGATCACGTCGCACGTCCTTATTCCAAGTCCATCGAGAAAGGCGATCGCGTGTCCCGCCATCCCGGCGATCGTCTGCGGGACGTCGCCGGTGGAACGTCCCACGCCGGCGTTGTCGAACAGGATGACATCCCGTCCCGCGGCGAGCGGATCAGTCACCGCTGGATCCCAGTTGTCGAGCGTCCCGGTGAAATGCTGCAGGTAGAGCAGGGGGAGCCCTGAGCCATTGCCGAACCGCCGATACGCGTAGGATTGGCCATTCGCCTGGACGAATTGCGTGGGAGCGGTCGTATTGCTCGCGGTCTTGATCATGGCTTGACCGCACGCGCCGAGCTCCATAGCGCCCAGCCAGGATTGATCCGGTGTGGATAGAGCCCGAGCATGCTGTCGTAGAGTTCTGTCGCGGTGTTCGTCGTTGCCGCGAGCCGGTCGAAATCGCGGATGTACTTCCGCGTCTCTTCGAGAATTCGGGGACTGTCGTCGTTCTCCGGTCGCTTGTGTGAGGCGACAACCGCGCGGGGCCCAAGCGACTCGATCTTGTCGAGCGCGGCGATCCACTCCTGCCGCTTCGACGGGCTCGACTCGGCGAGATACACATGGACGTCGTTGTACGCGGCGTCACCCGCAACCACGAGACCGATCGAAGGGACATGCAAGCAGGTGGTGTAATCCGTGTCGGTATGACCGAGCTCCACCGCGACCAGCTCACGACCCTCCAGTTCGATCACATTTCCCTCGAGCTGCTCGGCTAGCACCAGGTTCTCGGGAATCTGACCCGGGAATCCCGCCCCCCACGCTGCGAGACCCTGTGGGGACGCGTTCCCCTGCATCCCTTTGATTGTGTTCGGCGTCGCCACGACTCTGGCGTTTGGGAATCGCTTGAGTATGGTGCCGACTCCAAACCAATGGTCTCCATGGCCATGTGTGATGTAGATGGTCGTCAGGTTCTTGTTTTTGGAGGCGACCCAATCGGCTAGAGCATTGGCCTGCTCGACGGTCATGAATGCATCCACGAGGACCGCATCTCGCTTCCCGTAGATGAGGGTCGCCGCCATCGCTTGGAAATAGGTCTCTTGCACGCCTGCAGGCCGCGAGGGGCTAGCGATGGGGATGCCCGGAGTCACGAACACGTCCCACTGCAAGGGCTGAGCACAGCCTCCTAAGGAAGTCAGCATCGACAACGTCAGAAGCACGACGGTGCGCGGTTTCATGCGGAGAAGCCTCCCGAGTTGATATGATGACCATCATATTCCGACGCGCAACCAAACACCGGGGAGCCCGGTGCGGTTCCCTCAAATGCCGGTGGCGTCTACGTGCTTCACGGTTGCGGTGCGGAAGGCCTTGGAGAGCTTGGGATCGTCGACCGCGCGGGCCAGCACCAGAGCGCCGACCATCGTGGCGACTGTCACCAGCGCGTGTTCGTAGCCACCCGGCTTTCCCTGGTCGGGCGCATGCCGGGCGACGACATCGATCAATTCTTTGATGCGACGCGTCGCGGCTCGCCGAACCTTCGACGGCTGGCGCCGCATCTCCGAGCCGAGGGCGGCCACGGGGCAACCGGTCTCGACCCCTTCGACGTGCTCTTTGGAGAGGTAGTA
>Ga0075418_10005677_pt1 | contig 14110 bp, 17 predicted proteins | sample SoiMetdeltSBSDD2_FD_81776 | JGI IMG/M metagenome (GOLD analysis project Ga0075418, IMG submission 81776) | Bulk soil microbial communities from a Populus tree surrounding site in Tennessee, USA - Soil MetaG P. deltoides SBSDD2 | ecosystem: Environmental > Terrestrial > Soil > Tree plantation...
CGACGAAACGGCAGCCAGTTGCTCCCCGCGCTCCCCCGGAATGCTGGCGCTGGCCGCCATCAAAAGACCGTCGGACGACACCAGGATCGCGTGAGCTGCATCCGGCACCTCGTCGATGAACCGCGAGACCAGCCAGTCAAGGTCCCGCTCGGCGGTCGACTGGCCGCCGAATCGGTCGGCGTACTCGGTCATCAGTGGCCCGCTTCCGTGGGGGATTGATCAGATCTGGTTGCCGTACGGCCGCGGGACACGCCCTCGGCATGCGCGGCGAGGCGCGCTCGGATCTCTTCGGGGTCTCGGGAGCTCGTGATGGAGGACTTGGTGACACCGCCGGGAACGAGGCGGTTGCCCGGCCGTCGCACCGGAAGCCCGGCGGCACTGAGCTGGGTGTCCGCGAACGACCTCGCGACCTCGTCCGCGCGGTCCCAACCCGACTCGACCTCGGTCGAGAGCCACGGCGCGTCACCGCCGGCACTGAGCCAGGCCGACCGCATCGCCCGGAAGATCGGCGTGCTCGAGTCGCTGTCCTCCTGCGCCGGCTCGTCGATCGAGCCGGCCCGGGCGGCGCCGTCCGGCACCGGAAGCACCGGCGCCTGCTCCGACATGCCGGTCGACACGGATCGGGACGGCCGATCGTTCATCGAACTCGGAAGGTCGAGTCCGAGCCGGTCGGGCGCCGTCGACGGGTGCCGTTGCTGGGGCACCATCCGGTCCATGCTCTGAGCCTCCGAGGATCGCTTGCGTGGGTCGTCGGGCAGACCCTTGTCAAGGACGGACGTCGGCAGCATCACCCGAGCAGTGATCCCGCGCTGATGGTTACGCAGCAACGAAACCGCAATTCCATGCCTCTTGGCTAGTCGGCTCACCACGAACAGACCCATTCGGCGCGCGGTGTCGGGGGTGATCTCACCGCCGGAGTGCAGGATCTCGTTGAGGTCGTCCAGCGAATCGGCGGACATGCCGATGCCGGCGTCGGCGATCTCGAGGGTCACGCCCTCGGCCGTCGTGGCGGAGCTGAGCGACACCGTGGTCGCCGGCGACGAGTAGGACAGCGCGTTGTCCACGAGCTCGGTGAGCAGGTGGACGATGTCTGCGGCCGCGGTGTCCTTGATCTTGATGTTGTCGGCCGAGCCGACCCGGACCCGCTTGTAGTCCTGGACGGCGGCGGACGCGGCCTCGAGCGCGGCGCTCACCGTGAGCTCGTCGGTGGACGCGGCCCGCGTCGGCGGCGCGTCGGCAAGCACCAGGAGGCTTTCCGAGGTGCGGCGCATGCGAGCGGCCAGGTGGTCCAGGCGGAAGAGGCTCTCGAGCCGCTGCGAGTCCTCCTCGTCCTTCTCCAGCGACTCGATCAGGCCGAGCTGCTGGTTGATCAGCGAGTTGTGCCGGCGCGACAGGGTGACGAACATGTCGCCGACCTGGGCCTTCAGCTTGGCCTCCCGGGACGCGAGCAGGATCGCCTCGCGGTGCAGGTCGTCGACGGCCCGGGCCAGCTGGCCGATCTCCTCCTTCGTCGTGACGTCGATCGGCCGGATCGGACCGGGATCGCCCCCGGCCTGGATCGTCGCCACTTCCTCGGGCAGCTCCCGATTCGCCACCGCCAGGGCGCCCTCACGGACCCGGCGGATCGGGTTCAGCAGCAGGCGGGAGACGATCAGCGCCAGGATGATGGCCGCCAGCAGCGCGGCCAGCGTGATGCCGGCGTTCACCAGCGCGCTGGTACGTGCCGCATTGGCGTTCTCGTCGAGCTGGGTGTCGATACCGTCCAGGAAGTCGTTGATCAGGCTGTCGTACGGCGCATAGGCCTGGGGTCCGCCGAAGTCGGCGTTGGCACCGGGGTCGTTGCTGCCGACGCGGACCTCGCCGGATCGCTCGGTGTTTGCCGTCCGTAGTTCCGAGACCTGCGGAGTCGAGTCGCCCAGCGCCGTTGCCAGCCGGTCGATCGCGGTGGTCTCCGCGCCGAGCTCGCGATAGAGCTCCAGTGGAGCGGTCGGACCGGAGAGATCGGTAGTGATCAGCGCCTGCTGAGCCGCCAGGGAGAACCGGCCGGCGAGGGCCTGCGACAACTGCTCCAGTCGCGGCTCGGGATCGATCTGGGCGTTGACGATGGTCGTGATGAGCTGGGTGACGCCGGACTGGAGCTGTCGCAGCTGGGCGATCCAGGCGCCTGGCCCGAGTTTGTTCGCCTCGGGCTCGCGCAGCACTCGGCTCAGGTCCATGATCACCGCGACCTGGCGCTGCTGCGCCGGAGTCAGGTCTGCCGAGTTGCTGACGCCCTCCAGATCCTTGCCCGCTGCCTTGACGTCATTCAGCGCCGACTCGAGAGCGGCATCGTCTTCGTTGTAGCGGGCGACCATGGCCGCCTCGGCCGCGGTGAGGTAGTCGACCGCCGGGCGAAGTACGGTGACCTGCTTCGCGCTGGAGGAGGAGTCCTCGGCGTCGATGAGGTCGGATCGCACGCGTAGTGCACCGAACGTCGCAGCCAGGATCAACGGGATCATGAGCGCCAACGCGACCTTGCGACGCAGCGGCCAACCAGACACGGACAGAGGCCTGGAAGGGCTCGACTGGGCTCGTCCGTGGCGGGCGGGCTTCTTGGACATCAATCCTCAAACTTTGCGGGAGGCCACTTGCCAGCGTCGACCTCGAAACGGTACCAGCCGTCAAAGATATTTCACTTCGCTCGAAAGTGCATAGCCGCGTCTAACAATGCAAAGAAATCTGCCGTTATCGCCCTGTTCAGCGGCGGGCGGACGCCCGATCACTCGGTTTGCCCCGAGATGGGCCGGTGAAACGTACGAATAGCCTCGATATCCGGTTTCAAGCGGCAACCTGTGCGAACCAGGGGGCTGATCCGGGTCCGCGGCGGCCCATCCCGTGTCTCGGCCGGCCGTCGCCAGCCGGCCGAGACACGGCCCGAGAAGTGGACGGTCAGTTCGGGAAGTCCTGCGGGAACGCCCGCATGATGCCGTTGCTGAGCAGGTCGGCCATCTCGAGGATGTGGTGGTGGATCTCCTCGTAGTCGGCGACGCTCGCCGCGTAGTTACCGGCGAGCTCGTCCTGAGCCTCGGCGAGCGTCTGGTCGAGGTGGGTCTTCATCGCCGCCCGCATCGTCGCCTGCGGCCAGTGCACCGGGTCGGCCGCCGCGAGGAAGTCCGCGATGTCGTTGGCGTTGGCGTACCACCGGTCCGAGGCGTCCTGCAGTGCTGCCGTGTCTCCGGCCTTGGCGGCCTGGAGCAGTTCGACTGCGATCGTGATGTGGTCGTGCAGGAGGGCGGTGAGCTGGTTGCCGGCAGCGTCGCCGTAGAACGGCTTGATCGCGTCGCCGATGTCGGTCTGGTTCTGCAGCAGGCGCCCGGCGGTCGCGCCGAATCCCGGCGAGCCGTCGGCGAACGTCACGATCGCCAGCCGGGTCCACGTGACGTGGTCCTCCCAGAGCTTGCGCATCTGGTCGTGGAAGGCCAGCTTCGCCGGCTGCAGTCCACGAGGCGGCTGAGCTGGCCGAGACATCGACATGGCGGCCGAGTCGGTGGCCGAATACCGATGGCTGTCGGCGTTCGCGCGCTGTTCCCCGGCAGTCATGGCCACCACGGCGACGATCAACGCCACCACAGCGACCACGGCGGCCGGAATCACGCGCTTGCGCGAGATGTCGGCGGTAGTCATCTACGGATCCCTCCCACGGGTCACGAGTCCACCGGCGGCAGTACCGGCGAGCCCGCCCAAGGTCATACGGAGGCCGCGCAGCTCGACGAGCTCGGCCTCCGCTCGGTCATTAGGCTCGTCACCATGTACGCGTCGCCGATCGGTCGTGTCTTACCCGCGCCTCCCGATCTCGGTGGGAATCCGGTGAATTGTCCGGAGGCGATCCAACCGTGACGCCGGTGGGCCAGGGCGGGTCCCGCCGGTCCCCGGCAACGACCGACGCCACCCGCGACCCCGAGGACTGGGTCCTCGCGCTGAGCATGGACGGTCCGGACCACCACCATGCGCTGCGCCGGCTCCACGGACTGCTGCTGCGGGCGGCGCGCCATCAGGTCGGCCGCATGGGCACGCTGCTCCACGGCGCCGGTCCGGACCTGGCCGACGAGCTCACCCACCAGGCCGCCGACGAGGCGATGGTGGCGCTGCTGGCCAAGCTGCACACCTTCCAGGGCCGGAGCCGATTCACCACCTGGGCCTACAAGTTCGGCATCCTGCAGGCCGCCACCGAGGTCCGCAGCCATGCCTGGCGCAGCCGCCAGGTGGTGCTCGACGACAGCCACTACGCCGTGGACCTCGGACCGTCAGTCGAGGAGTACGCCGAGACGGCCGACCTGGCCCGGGCGGTACGCCGCGCGATCGACCAGGCGCTGACCCCTCACCAGCGACGGATCATGCTGGCGCTGCTGGTCGACGCGGTGCCGATCGATGTGCTCGCCGAACGCCTCGGCACCAACCGGAACGCGCTCTACAAGACCCTGCACGACGCGCGGGTCCGCGTGCGCGCGGATCTGACCGACGCCGGCTACCTGCGGGCGGCCACGGGGAACGGGAACCAACATGGCTGAGCAACAACCCCGCGCGGTCACCCGCAGGGTCCTGGACAACCTCACCAAGAACACCGAGCCGTGGCTGTCGTGCGACGACTGCTTCGCGCTGCTGGACGAGTACGTCGAGCGTCGCCTCGCCGACCCCGGCTACGTCGACGTCGCGATGGCCACCCACCTCGACGCCTGTCCGGCCTGCGCGGAGGAGGCCGAGTCGCTCCGGGCACTGCTCGAGGACGACCGCTGAGGCAGCAGTCGTACTCCCCCTACTCGAGGAACGCGCGGTTGGTCTGGCCGACCTCGATCAGATGGCCGTCGGGGTCGCGGATGTAGCAGCGGATCTCGGCCCCTCGGTCCTGTGGCGGCGTGAGGAACTCGGCCCCACGCGAGCTCCACTCGTCGTAGACCGCCTGGATGTCGGCGACCCGGATGTTGAGGAAGCTGCTCGTCCGGGTCGGGTCCGGCGGGGTCTCGAGGATCACCTCGGGCTTGTCCTCGGTGGGTCCGCCACCGGCGTTGATGATGATCCAGCTGTTGGCGAGCTGGACGAACGACGGCTCACCGGCCCGCACCGTCTCGCCGCCGAGCACCTCGCTGTAGAAGCGACGGGAGCGCTCGACGTCGTCGGAGACGATGAAGTGGGTGAGCAGGATTCCTTCGTCCGGCACCGGGAAGTCGGGCACGTGGCACCTCCTGGGCTCGATCGGCCACTCTCACCATCCAGCATCCGCCCACACGCCGCTCCGGTCACGCCCGGGTCACAGGATCGGACCGATCGGGGCGCACTGTTGAAATTTGTCAACGGGACGCCTTAGCCTCTGGTCAGCCGACGTGGAGGAACAGCCATGAGGACATCGATCAGGCGAATCTCAGCGACCACGTTTGGCGCCGCCGTCACCCTGGCAGCGGTCGCCACTTCTGCACCCGCGGCACCACCGGACCGGACGTCCGAGGAGGTCCACATCGCCAACACCTTCCCGGCCGGGACCCGGTGTCCGTTCGAGGTCGTACGGACCATCGACGGCACGCTGGTGACCACGACGTTCACCGACGCCGACGGGCTGACCAAGGTCACGATGAGTTGGAAGTCCGGCAAGATCGGCTATCTCAACCCGGCCAACGGCAAGACGCTCACCGCCGTACTCGCCGGGCCGGCGAAGACCGTGGACAACGGCGACGGCACCTCGACGGTCACCGTGCCGGGCAACGACCAGCGCTACACCGCTCCGGGCCTCGGTTTCATCGTGGGCAACACCGGTCTGTCGATCGTGACGGTCGACAACGCCACCGGCGAGGTGATCTCGGTCGACAAGCTCGCCGGGCACCAGGACGGCACACCGTTCCCGGCGCTCTGCGTGGGACTGGAGTAGGTCACCGCGCAGACTCGGCCGGTCGCGAACCACTGTCGCTTGCCAACGTCCGATACTTGAGCGGTGGACGAGCAGCACGACGCCGACGGGTTTCCGGAGGTCCGCGTCGTCGGCGGCCTCGGCTGCGAGCTGATCGCGGAGCTGGCCGCCTTCACCAGCGGGCCGGCGCGCGCCTCGCTTGAGTCCGGCAAGGCCTGGATCCGCGAGGTGCGCAAGCTCGCCGGGAGTGAGCTCATCGCGCGCGTCGAGCGCTACCACATCGGGGCGTACGCCGAGCTCGTGACCGTCGCGCTCGAGGCCGCGCAGCCGCGTGGACCTGACGAGCTGGTCGCCGCGCTCGAGAGCATCGACGCGGACCAGCTGCGGCGGCTGCTGCTCGGTGCCGAGTCGGCGCTGGAGCGCACCATGGTGAGCGAAGGCGCCTTCGAGCGAGCGATCGACGGCAACTCGCGCGCTCGGTCGGAGGTGCGCACTGCATTCGGCACCGACCAGCGCAGCCGCCAGGCGATCGGGCGCCTGCTGACCGAGCCGGCCGACGACATCAAGGCGGCGATGATCGCCATCGTCCGCGACTGGGCCAAGGCCGTGCTGCCGGAGTTCGGCGCGGACGCCGAGGCAGCGATCGCGCGTGACGTCGCGGCCAAGCAGGCCATGCTCCGTACCACCCCGGGGCAGGCCGTCCTGGCGAACGCGACCAGCGGTGTCACGTTCGAGCCGTCCCCGTGGATCACTGACGTGGTCATCGTCCCGACCCTCGCGCTGCGTCCGTTCGTCGTACCGGTCGATCATCGGCACACCGCCTTGTTTCTCTGCTCCGTCGCCGACGAGGCACTCGACGACGACGCCGAGGCGCCGCCGCGACGGTTGGTGAAGCTGGCCGCAGCACTCGGTGACGACCTGCGGCTTCGGGTTCTGCGGCTGCTGACCGAGGACGACCTGAACGCCTCGGAGATCGCCGACCGGCTGGCAGTGGACCGGACGACCCTGCATCATCATCTCGGCATCCTGCGCTCGGCCGGCCTGCTGACCGTCCGCGACGAGGGCGCGACAGGCTGGCGCTATGCGCTTCGCGACGACCGGCTGGCCGGCATCAACCAGGATCTCGATTCCTATCTGCGCTCGGACTCCTCGACCAGTGAGGACCGGCCCTGATCAGAACGGCTCCGCTCACCTGCCGATGATGAGCCGCCGATCGCGAGCGGTCGCGAGACTGGTGGCATGGCTGACTCCGACAGCGCCGGCACCGACAACGTTGCAGTGATCGAGCGCTTCCTCGCGGCCTTCGATCGCCGCTGGCCGACGGCCGACGAGCTGGACGCGCTCCTCTCCCCCGACATCCGCTTCGTCGAGCGGCCGAACCTGATCAACCCGGCGGGGAGCGAGCGAGACGCCGACCAGATGCGGGCGGGCCTGGAAGCCGGCCGGCAACTGCTCGCTTGGCAGTCGTACGAGCCGCGGGACCACATCGCCAGCGCCGACACCGTCGTGACCCGAATGCGATGGTCGGGCGAGCTGGCGGTCGACGCCGGTCCATGGCCCGCCGGCACCCGGATGGCCGCCTGGTGTGTAGCCCACTACGAGCTCGAGGACGGGCGGATCATCCGGATCGAGCAACACGACTGCTACGAGCAGCCCGCTCCGCCGGACGATCAGGCCTGACCGTCGGCCGCCCGCCACCAGACCGCGCGCTCGATGTCCAGTCGGAGCAGCGGACCCTGGGGCGGCCGGAGTCGGTACGGCTCGTACTTGGCGAGGAGCTCCGCGGGCGGATCGGCGTCGTCGAGGATCGCGATCCGGCCGATCAGCTGCACCCATGCGAGCTGCGACCACTCGTCGGCGTAGTGGTCGACGAGCAGAGTTGCCTCGGGACGGCGTCGTAGCCAGCGCACTCGGGCGAGCTCCACACCAGGCGATCGCTTCGGCTTCTGGTCGACGGCAGACCACACCGTGTCGTCGCCCACCAGGGCGAAGGTCACCGGGAGCACCCGCGGCCGACCGGCATCGTCGATCAGGCCGAGCCGGGCCACTCGGGCAGTGTCGATCATGCGACGAGCCCACGTGGGTACGTTCGACACGTACCGAGACTAGGAGGTTGGGATGAAGGTCGGGATCGGACTTCCGTCGACGATTCCGGGTGTCGACAAGCCGGCGCTCGTCGGGTGGGCCCAGCAAGCGGAGCAGCGGGGCTTCTCGTCGCTGGGCACGATCGATCGCCTGGTCTACGGCAACTACGAGTCGCTGATCGCGCTGGCCGCGGCGGCCGCCGTCACCGAGCGGATCCGGCTGGCGACCGACATCCTGATCGTTCCGTACCGAGCCAATCCGGCGCTGCTGGCCAAGCAGGCAGCGACCATCGACTCGCTGAGCGGCGGTCGGCTCACGCTTGGAGTCTCGGTCGGCGGGCGGCCCGACGACTACGAGGTCAGCGACGTGCCACTCGAGACCCGTGGCAGGCGAATGGACGAGATGCTGCGGGAGATGAAGGCGATCTGGGGCGGTGCCGAGCGCGGCTTCGCCGGCCCGATCGGTCCACCCCCAGTGCGGTCAGGCGGCCCGGAGCTGTTGGTCGGCGGCACCGCCGATGTGTCCTACCGGCGGGCCGCCGAGTTCGGCGACGGCTGGACGATGGGCGGTGGGACCCCCGACCACATGGCGGCCGGGGCCACGAAGGCCCGAGCCGCTTGGCGAGAGGCGGGCCGCAACGACGAGCCGCGCTTGGTCGCCCTGTGCTACTTCGCTCTCGGCGACACCGCGCGGGACGACGCCGACCGCTACCTGCACTCCTATTACGGCTTCCTCGGAGACCAGGTGGCGGGCATGATCTCCGGCGGTGCCGTCGTGACCCCCGAGATGGCAGCCCAGTACCGGGATGGCTTCGCCCAGGCCGGCGCCGACGAGCTGATCTACTTCCCCTGCTCGACCAACGTGGGCCAGGTCGACCTGCTGGCCGACGCCGTCCTCTAGACCGGAGGTCCTGAATCCGGAGGTCATTCGGGCACAACCTGACGCGGGACCTCGCCTGTGCGGAGTACGCGAAGCTAGGCTGCCTGCGAAACGGAGAGAACAGCGCAGGGCGGGGATGACGCGGTGGCCGTCGACGAACCGGCAGTACCCATGGAGCAGCTGACGCGAGAGCAGGCGCTCGCCGAGCTGGAGCAGCTTGCCGCGATCGAGCACGCGCTGATCGTGGAGTACCTGTCGGTGTCCTGTGCGCTCGGCCACGATCTGGAGGCCGCCGAGGGTGGCCCCACCTCCACCGAGGGTCGCGACGGCGCTGCGGCCGCCTTCGCACTCGCGCAGATCGAGATGTTCCATCTGGCCGCCGTCGTTCGCGCGCTGGTCTCCGTCGGGAGGCCGGTGCCGCTGGCGCGGGCGTCCATCCTCTCCACCGCCGGCGGTGTCCAGATCGACCTCGGCCCACCCGACGTCGACCAACTCCCGCAGCTGGTCGACCGCGGCGGCGCCATTGCGTCAGCCGTGGACGATCGTTACCTCCGGTTGCTCCCGGCGGTCACCACCGCTCCGGTGTTCGAGGGCGACCAGCTCGACGACCTGCGAAGCGTGATCGACGCCGGCAGCACACATCACGACGGCTTCGTCGGCCTGCAGGACACGCTCTCCGACCCGCTGCCGCCCGACCTGCTGCGGGCCACGCGTCGGCAGGCCTCGGACTCGTTCGAGCAGCGGCTGCTGGACATCAGCGACCGCACGTACGCCTCGGTGCTCGCCGCCATGGAGGAACGCTTCACCCAGGAGGATCTCTTCGTCGCCGGCGGATTCCGGAGTATCGCCATCGCTGCCATGGAAACCATGAACGACGTCCATCGCGTGCTGGTGCAGCGTGGACTGCTACCGCCCTTCACCCTCCCCTAGGCCGCCTATGTCATTCGTATCGCGAGGATTCACCGGCCGGCGCCGCTCCGGGCCGCCCGGCCGGCTGCCGCCCGGCCAGCACGATGTGGGCAGCGACTTCCCGGTGCTGTCGGCCGGGCCGGTGCCGTACACGAAGACCGAAGACTGGGACTTCACGATCCAGGGCCAGGTCGACCAGGTGCAGCGCTGGACGTGGGACGAGTTCCAGCAACTGCCGCGGACGCCGGTCACGGTCGACATCCACTGCGTGACCAGCTGGTCGAAGTTCGACACCGAGTGGCAGGGCGTCTCGCTCGACACACTGCTCGAGAACGTCGAGACCGCGGCGGAGTACGTTCTGGCCTACTCCGACGGCGGTTACACGACGAACCTCCCCCTGGAGGACCTGCTCGACAACCAGGCCTGGGTGGTGGACACCTACGACGGCGAGCCCCTGGCACCCGAGCACGGCGGCCCGGCCCGGCTGCTCGTACCCCATCTGTACTTCTGGAAGTCGGCGAAGTGGGTCCGCGGCCTGGTGCTGAACCCGGTCGACGAGCCCGGGTTCTGGGAGACCTTCGGCTACCACAACTACGGGGACCCGTGGAAAGAACAGCGGTACGCAGGCGACTGACCTGGCAGCGCGCCGAGGTCCTGGCGGTCACGGCCGAGACACCGACCGCCCGCCGGATCCGGATGCGCCCGCCGGACTGGCCGGGCCACGTCGCCGGCCAGCATGTCGACGTCCGGCTCACCGCCCCGGACGGCTACACCGCCCAGCGCAGCTACTCGATCGCGTCGCCGCCCGAGCAGCCCGAAGTCGACCTGATCGTCGAGCGACTCGACGACGGTGAGGTCTCGCCGTACCTCACCGACGAGCTGCGCACCGGGGACCAGATCGAGCTGCGAGGACCGATCGGTGGCTTCTTCATCTGGCCCGAGCACTCCGACACGCCCGTCCAACTGATCGCTGGCGGCTCCGGAGTGGTGCCCTTCGTCGCGATGCTCTCGCACCACCAGGAGACCGACAGCCCGGTTCCGGTGCGGCTGCTCTACTCCGTGCGCACCGACGCCGACGTCATCGCCCGCGACGAGTTGCGACCGCGCAATGGTGTCGACGTCGTGCTGACCTTCACCCGCGACGTCCCGGCCGGTTGGGACGGTCCGCGGGGTCGCATCGACCGGGACAAGCTGGTCGGCCACACGGTCTCGCCTGATCAGCGTCCGGCCATCATGATCTGTGGATCGACGCCGTTCGTGGAGGCGGTGACGCGCGAGCTCGTCGCGCTCGGTCATCCAGTGGACCGGATCAAGACCGAGCGCTACGGCGGAATGGGAGATGGATCGTGAACGCATCCGACGACACCGACGCCAGCTATCTCGACGGGAACGCGATGGGCGGACCGCTGGCGGAGCTGTTCGCCCCCGACCTCACCGCCGCGATGATCATCTGCGCGAACTGCGGCAACGAGAAGCCGCTGGCCGCCCACCCGGTCTACCCGGACGCCCCGGCGATGGTGGTCCGCTGCCCGGGCTGCACCAGCGTCGTGATGCGCTACGTCTCCGACCAGCGCGGCGTCCGTTTCGAGATGACCGGCGTACGGCTGCTCACGATCGCCGAGCGCAGCGACCAGCCCGCCTGACCACGAGCGTCAGGCGTCGATGTGCTCGGCGAGCGGGACGTCCGGATCGGCGAGCCGCTGGGTGTCGACCTTGGGACGGGCCTCGACCAGGTTCCGGACGTGCCGGGTCTGGTCGACGAGGTTGACGTGCATCCCGGCGAGCACCATGCCGTCGGCGAGCCAGAAGGCGGCGAACGCGCGGGAGTCGAGATCGCCGCGGAACACCACGTCGTCGTAGTGGCCGGGCTCGACGTAGCCGAAGTAGTCCATCCGCAGGTCGTACTGGTCGGTGTAGAAGTACGGCACTCGGTCGTAGCCGACGTCCTGACCGAGCATCGACTTGGCGGCGGTCACCGGCTGGTATCTCGCGTTAGCCCAGTGCTCGACGCGGATGTTCTTGCCGATCAGGGGATGGAAGGCGTTGGCGACGTCGCCGGCGGCGTAGATGTCCGGGTCGGAGGACCGCAAGCCGGCGTCGACCCGGATGCCGTTGTCGACGTCGAGGCCGGCGCTCTGCGCCAGTTCGACGTTGGGGGTGACGCCGACGCCGACGATGACTGCGTCCGCCTCGACGAAGCTGCCGTCGCCGAGCCGTACGCCGCTCACCGCCCCGTCCTTGCCGGTGATCTCGGCGACCTGGACGCCGAACCGCAGGTCGACGCCGTGCTCGCGATGCAGGTTGGCGAAGACCTCGGCGGTCTCGCGGCCGAGGACGCGGAGCAGCGGCAGCTCCGCCGCTTCGAGCACGGTCACCTCGACGCCGGCCGCGCGACCGGCCGCGGTCGCCTCGAGGCCGATCCAGCCGGCACCGATCACGGCCACGCGGGACGCGGAGGCGAAGGTCTCCTTCAGCCGATCGCAGTCGCCGACCCGGCGCAGATAGAGCACGTTGTCGAGGTCGGAGCCGGGAAGGGACAGCCGCCGCGGGCTCGACCCGGTGGTCAGCAGCAGCTTGGCGTAGCCGATCCGGCTGCCGTCGGCGAGTGTCACCTCGTGCGCCGCGGGATCGATACCGGTCGCCGTCGTCCCCAGGCGCAGGTCGACGTCGTTTGTCTCGTACCACGCCTCCGGATGGACGTAGATCCGCTCCCGGTCGGTCTGGCCCATCAGGTATTCCTTCGACAGCGGCGGCCGGATGTACGGCCGCTCCCCCTCGTCGCCGATCATCACCAAGGGACCGTCGAAGCCGTCTTTGCGCAGGGTCTGCGCGGCCTTGGCCCCGGCCAGGCTGGCACCCACGATCAGGTACGTCGGATCTGCTGCCATGGTCGCTCCTCTGATCTAAAGGCAACTCTAGTTGATTTTAGAAGCCTGGTCCATGGACCAGTCCGAACCTTTCGGGATTCGAGACCGCCGGGCAAGGAGCGAAGGTCAGCTCTTGGCCCGCAACACCACACATTGTGGTCGTGGCCGATGCAGACGCTGGCTAGAGGTCCGCGAGCAGGTGCAGCGCACTTCGCACCTGGTTTCGACCGCCGGCGGTCAGCGTCTTGACGACGAGCCGGTCGAGCTCGGCGAGCGTCGACTCGACCGTCGAGCGGAAGTCGCGCGCCCGCTCGGTCAGGAAGACCAGCGAGGCGCGCCCGTCGCCCGGGTCGGGCCGACGCTCGACGAGACCGTCCCGCTCCATGAGCCGCACCATGGTCGTCATCGTCTGCTTGCTGAGGCGGGTGCGGCTGGCGATCTCCCCCATGCGGAGGCCGTCCTCCTCGAACAGCGGGATGAGGATCGACCCGTACGCCGGCCGCACCTCGGGGTATCCGGCGGCGACGAACCGCTGGTAAAGCAGTTCGTTCCAATGCTGGCTGGCCTTGGCGAGCAGAAAGCCGAGGTTCTCTCCGGTCGCCGCGCCGGCCCCGCGGTCCGATCTCACTGGCTTCACTCTCGTCATGCTCGCAGGTTCAATGTTCGTTTGTCTGAGGTCAGACTAACTAGTACGATATCAGACTAGTTCTCGTCCTCGACTCGATCGATAAGGAGACAGCCATGCGAGCCGACAATCCGGAGCAGGTCATCGAACTGTTCACGACGGCACTCAACAGCGGCCAGGTCGATGGGGCGATCGCCCTGTATGAGCCGGAGGCGACCTTCGCGCCCCGCTCCGGCGAGGAAGTGCAGGGGCTGAAGGAGATCAGGAGCGCACTCGAGCAGTTCGTGGCGCTGGAGCCACGCTTGCGAGGCGAGATCACGAAGGTCATCGCCACCGATGACGTTGCGCTCGTCCAGAACCGCTGGCAGCTCGACGGCAGGCAACTCGACGGAACCCCGATCGAGATGGGTGGTCACAGCACCGACGTGCTCCGCCGCGCGGCCGACGGCAGCTGGCGGATCCTGATCGACGACCCATGGGGCACCGGCTAGCTCGTCATCGCCAAGCTCCCCACACGAAAACCCCGGCCCGGGCTACGGTCGGGTCAGGCCGGCTGGCTGAGCGGGAGGTACGTGGGAGATGACTCTGGGACAGCGAGTGGGCGCGGTCGTCTCGGTGAACGTGGGCCTGCCGCAAGACGTCACCTGGCACGGACGGACGGTGCACACCGGGATCTGGAAGCAGCCGGTCGACGGTCGACGGATGGTCCGGCGGCTCAACGTCGACGGCGACGGGCAAGGCGACCTTGCCGGCCACGGCGGTGAGCAGCGTGCCGTGCTGGTGTACCAGCTCGACTCGTACCGCTACTGGGCCGACCAGCTTGGCCGGGACGACTTCGTCTCCGGGCAGTTCGGTGAGAACTTCACCGTC
>Ga0075418_10005679_pt1 | contig 14110 bp, 11 predicted proteins | sample SoiMetdeltSBSDD2_FD_81776 | JGI IMG/M metagenome (GOLD analysis project Ga0075418, IMG submission 81776) | Bulk soil microbial communities from a Populus tree surrounding site in Tennessee, USA - Soil MetaG P. deltoides SBSDD2 | ecosystem: Environmental > Terrestrial > Soil > Tree plantation...
CTGCCTGAGCCACGTCAAATACGTACGACCCTGCGCTTGGCGAATGGCTCGGCGCAAAGCTCAGCTCGCTCGAGCCGAGCCGATCTCCCGATATGGCCGCCCCGCTGATTGCTGCTGCGGCGCGGACGGCGGATAGATGCTGCGGCAAGAGGCCGGGATTGCGCCGGCCCGCACGGATGTTGACGAGGTGAAAGGCACGCGCCGTGATCGTCGACAGACTCAGCGCGGTTCGCAGTATCTGGCCGCCGCCTTCGCCATGGGAGCCGTCGAGGATGAGGACATCGGCCAAATCGGGCTTCCTGTTGCGCTGTTGAGGATGCACTCAGCTCGGCCTGCGCTCCAGCACGCCGCAATGCGGCGTCCCGGCGCAGCCACGTCTTGAGACGATCGAGGCGCCGCGCAGTCTGCCCGGATCATGGCGCCGCGGTCGACTTCCGCAAGGACCCGACCGCGCATGTGCAACTGATCTTGTGCCAGTGGCGGTCACCGGCACATCGCCTCCACCTCGGCGTTCTTTCATTCAGGCAGCCCCCAATCTCGGGAGCTCGCGAGTTGGGCCTCGATGCCCGCCCCCTCGAGATGAACTCAGTCCACTTCTGCCAAGTCGCCTTTGATGCAGGTCAAGGAATGCCGTTTGGACAGCGCAAATAATACGCATCGTTCTCAATGTCATGGACGAAGAGGGCGGATGGACCAATTGCTCAGGCTTGCGGGAGGGCGATGACGCCAGCAGCGATGGAGATCATCCGCGGTTCGCAAGGCCACCTTGTGAGGTTGCGAGCCATGCCGGTGCAAAATGCTGAAGTTGCGGCAATGTTCGATCAAGCCGCGGAACTTCTCGAAATCCAGGGGGAGAACCCATTTCGTGTGCGTGCCTATCGTCGCGCGGCACGCGTAGTCGAAGCTCTGCCCCAGAGCGTGAGAAGCATGCTCTCGACCGGCGCCGACCTGTCGGAGCTTCCCGGGATTGGCGAGGACCTCGCTGGGAAGATCGCCGGCATCGTCAATACCGGGCATTTCCCGCTGCTGGATTCATTAAAAAAGAAGCTGCCCGGCCAGCTCGGTGACATCGCGGCACTCCCGGGGCTCGGGCCGAAGCGGGTCAGACTGCTGTACGACAAGCTCAAGGTGCGCACGCTCGACGATCTTCGCCGTGTTCTCAAAGCCGGACGGCTGCGCGAGCTACGGGGGTTCGGCCCAACGATCGAGAAGAAGATATCGGGAGCACTCGAAAAGCCGCCGGCAGGGCGACGTTTCAAGCTCTCGGTGGCCGAAGCTGAGGCCGAGGCCGTTGTCGGCTATCTTCGCAACGGCGGGCGCATCATCGTAGCCGGTAGCTACCGCCGGCGCCGCGATACAGTCGGCGATCTCGATGTTCTGGTAACGGCCGGGGATGGTGTCGCCGTCGGCGATAAGCTGGTGCGCTATGAAAATGTGACTGAAGTTCTCGCCCACGGTCCCACGCGCACCACCGTCGTGTTGCGGTCTGGCTTGCAAGTTGATGTCCCCGCCGTCCCTGAACGGAGTTATGGCGCCGCGCTGCTCTATTTTACCGGCTCCAAAGCTCACAACATTGCGCTGCGCGGCCTCGCCCACGAACACGGCTGGAAACTGAACGAGTACGGTTTGTTTGCCGGCAAACGGCGGATTGCCGGCGTCTCAGAAGCGGAGATCTATGAGAAACTCGGTCTTGCATTCATCGAGCCGGAGTTGCGCGAGGACCGCGGCGAGATACCGGCCGCCAAGGCAAACCGGCTGCCGCATCTTGTGACCATCTCCGAGATCCGCGGCGATCTCCACGTCCACTCCGACTGGACCGACGGCACGGCCCCCATTGCCGTCATGGCGGCCGCTGCGGAGGCGCGGGGCTACCAGTACATCGGGCTTACCGACCACAGCCGCCGCGTCGCCATGGCGCACGGACTCGATCCGGCACGATTGTCCCGTCAGATCCGCGAAATCGATCGGTTGAACGATAAATCTCACAGCTTCACGATTCTGAAGGGAATCGAGGTCGATATCCTCAAGGATGGCCGTCTCGACCTGCCGGACTCGAGCTTGTCGCAGTTGGACGTCGTGGTGGCGGCCGTGCACTCGCACTTTGATCTGCCGCGTCGGGAACAGACAGATCGCATCGTGCGGGCCGTGGAAAATCGTCACGTCTCCATTCTCGCGCATCCTACCGGGCGACTGATCGGCGAGCGCGAGCCGTATGAAGTCGATATGGATCGCGTGATCTCCGCCGTGCACGACGCCGGATGCCATCTCGAAATCAATGCCGAACCGGATCGGCTGGATTTGAACGACATCCACGCGCATGCCGCGAAGATGAGGGGCGTCACCTTGGCGATTTCAACGGATGCGCACTCCGTCGATGCGTTTCAGTGCATGCGGTTCGGCATCGATCAGGCGCGACGTGCTTGGCTGACGGGATGTCATCAACACGCGGCCACTTGCCGCCTTGCGAAAGGTTCTGAAACGGTAGCTCCGGCCCCAAGAGTGATCTTATTTTGTCGCATGAATTGCGTCGGAGCTCATCTGGTCCGTCCCATACGATGTGGGCCGGGAGTATTGATTTGCGTCAATGCCTCGGAGGCTAGTCAGGCTGTTTATATCCGATGGGGGCCGATAAAATCGGTCAAAGTGGGAGGTTCTTATGAATTCGAGGTCATGGACCCGGCTCGGCTGTGTCTTTTCGGTTGCCGCATCGATGCTGATCGGGACCATGGGTGTTACCAAAACGCAGGGAGCCGAGATCGGAAAATTTGAATACCTCAACTCCTGCGCATCGTGTCACGGAACGACGGGCAAAGGCGATGGTCCGGTCGTGAAATCCCTCATCAAGCCGCCGACCGACTTGACGAGGCTCTCGGAGACCAACAGCGGTGTATTTCCGTTCGCACGCGTGTACGACGTGATCGATGGCAGGTTCGAGCTCGCAACCCATGGCACAAGAGACATGCCGGTATGGGGCGAAGTCTACAAGCGCAGTTGGGCCCAAGGACAAAATGGGACGCTGCCGTATCTGGCATCGAAGGAAGTGATCGAGTCGATCGTGCGGGTACGGATCCTTGCCCTCATCGACTACATTTTCACGCTGCAAGAGGGCCGGCGCTGACGAGCTTGCCGCCTGTGGGGAACATGGACGTCATCGAAGCCATCTATCATCGGCGGGCGGTACGCGAGTACACCAGCGAGCTGGTCGATCAGGAAACCCTAAAATCCCTTATCCACGCGGCGATCCAGGCGCCAAGCGCGGTCAATCAGCAACCTTGGTCGTTCGCTGTCGTCAGGGACCAGACTCTGCTCGATCGAATTTCGCGCGAATCCAAGCCGCACATGCTCGGGACCCTGCCGGCAGTCGCGGCCTCCGAGCACTTCCGCAAGCTGCTGAGCGACCCAGATTTTCACATCTTCTATCACGCGCCCGCATTGATCGTGATCTCGGCGGTGGCCGCAAGCCCATGGGCGGTGGAGGATTGCTCGCTGGCGGCGGAGAATCTGATGCTGGCGACTCATGCGAAGGGGCTCGGCTCCTGTTGGATCGGCTTCGCTCAGCCTTGGCTCGCCTCGCCCGCGGGCAAGGCCGCGCTCGGTCTTCCAGCCGCATACGTTCCGGTTGCTCCGATCATCGTCGGACGGCCAAAGATCGCGCCACCCCCTGTCCCCCGCAAGACGCCTGAGATCCGCTGGATTGCCTAGCCTACGTTAGGCGGCGGCACGTCGATGGAATTCAATGGAATCGCCCCGCCCGGAGCTTTCCGCATCTGAAGCGCTGTCGAAGTCCCGCGAGCAAAGCGGTCTTCGGCGCCGACGCGTCGTCATCGTGGGAGCCGCCGGAAGGGACTTCCACAATTTCAATATCGTCTACCGCGACGATCCGACCGTTGAAGTCGTCGCTTTCACGGCAGCTCAGATTGCCGATATCGATGGTCGCCGCTATCCGCCTTCCCTTGCCGGGAGGCTTTACCCTGGCGGCATCCCGATCCTCAAAGAGGCGGAGTTCGAGGGACTGTGCCGCGCTCATTCCGTCGATGAAGTCGTGTTCGCTTACAGCGACGTCCCCCATGAGCATGTGATGCATATGGCGTCCCGGGCATTGGCCGCCGGAGCCGACTTCACTTTGCTTGGCCCCAAGCGGACCATGCTGCATTCGTCTTTGCCGGTGATTGCGATCACCGCGGTGCGGACGGGCTGCGGCAAGTCGGCGATTGCCCGCTGGCTTTCGCATCGACTGCGACAGCGGGGATTGCGCGTTGCCGTGATGCGGCATCCGATGCCCTACGGGGACCTGGCGAAGCAGCGCGCCCAGCGGTTCGCGTCCATCGCCGATCTCGATAGCGCGCAGTGCACCGCGGAAGAGCGCGAGGAGTACGAGCCTCATATCACGGTGGGGAACGTCGTCTTTGCCGGCGTGGACTATGCCGAGGTTCTCAGGATGGCGGAGTCGGAAGCCGATATTATAGTCTGGGATGGCGGCAATAACGATTTCCCCTTCGTGAAGCCGAATCTGCATATCACTGTGGCCGATGCGCTGCGCCCGCGCCAGATTTCGACGCACCACCCGGGCGAAGCCGTCGCCCGCATGGCGGACGTGCTGGTCATCAACAAGACCGACTCGGCGCCTTCTTCCGATGTCGAACTCGCCGAACAGGGCCTCCGGGCCATCAACTCGGTTGCTGTCGTCGTGCGCGCCGCCTCTCCGATCCGACTCGATGATGCGTCGGCTGTGAAGGGAAAGCGCGTGCTTGTGGTCGAAGACGGCCCGACCATCACCCACGGCGGTATGTCCTATGGTGCGGGCTATGTGGCGGCCGTTGCGGCGGGAGCCGATGTGGTCGACCCCAGGCCGTCCGCAGCTCCCAGTATATCTGAAATATTCCAAGCATATCCGCATATCGGCAAGGTGCTGCCTGCGGTCGGCTACAGCGCCGCTCAGCTGGCCGCGCTGCAAACGACGATCAATGACGCCCAAGTTGATGCGGTCGTCTCGGCCACTCCGGCCGATCTTGCGCATTTGCTCAACCTCAACAAGCAGGTCGTGCGGGCGCGCTACGAATTCGCCGAGGTGGACGAGCCCAGGCTTTCGTCGATCGTTGACGCCTTCGTTGAGGGAACACTCCGTACCAGGAGCGGATGTTGATGCTCGTGGTCATGGCGCTTGGCGGCAACGCCCTCCTGCGCCGCGGACAGCCGCTTGAGGCAGAGGTGCAACGGCGCAATCTGCTGGACGCTGTCGCCAAGGCGGTGGCGCCAATCGCGCGAAGGCATCAGCTTGTCATCACACACGGCAACGGTCCGCAGATCGGGCTGCTTGCCCTGCAAGCGGCGGCCTACAAGGAGGTGTGCCCGTATCCGCTGGATGTCCTTGGTGCCGAAAGCGAAGGAATGATCGGCTACCTGATCGAGCAGGCGTTGAGCAATGAGTTGCCGGGCCGGGAGATTGCGACCTTGCTCACTCAGGTCGAGGTCGACAGCTCTGATCCGGCCTTTGCCAAGCCCAGCAAGCCGATCGGTCCCATTTACGGCGAGGTCGAGGCTCGGGAACTTTCAACTCGGACATCGTGGACGTTCATGCCCGACGCTGGCGGCTTTCGGCGCGCCGTGCCGTCACCCGCTCCGCGTCGTATTCGCGAGATCAACGTCATCAAACTATTGGTGCAATCGGGAATGATCGTCATTTGCGCCGGTGGCGGCGGCATCCCGGTCGTTGCGACGGCGGACGGGGCGCTCCGCGGTATCGAGGCGGTGATCGACAAGGACGTATCGTCAGCCTTGCTCGCCGAGGAAATCGGCGCCGACGCCCTGCTGCTGCTCACGGATGTTCCGGCCGTCTGGACCAAATGGCCGATGTCGGCCGGCCGACCGATCGGGCATATCACGCCGAGGGAGCTGCGCACCTATGCCTTCGAACCGGGTTCTATGGCACCGAAGGTGGAAGCCGCCTGTCGCTTCGCCGAACGCACGGGGCGCATCGCTGGTATTGGAGCTATCGATCAAGCCGAAGCCATCCTTGCGGGTGGGGCAGGAACGATTGTGGCCATAAGCGGCGGGGCAAATGATAGCGTTTGATTCAGGTCAATGAGCGCCCTGGCGTCGCCACTAAGAAGAAAGGAGGGCCACCAGAGGAGTTCGTGACATGAAGGCTTCCGACGTAATGGTTTCGAACGTCATCACGGTCGGTCCCGATGCCTCCATTCAGGATGTTGCGGATCTGCTCCTGCGCAATCGAATCAGCGCCGTGCCGGTGGTGGGCGCCGACGGCGAGATTCTTGGAATCGTAAGTGAGGGCGATTTGCTGAATCGTCCCGAGTCGGAAACGGAGCATCGGAGGTCATGGTGGCTCGAGGCCCTGACATCGAAGGAGACTTTGGCCGCCGACTATGTCAAGTCGCATTCGCGAAAAGTGAGCGACGTCATGAGACGCGACGTCATTACGGCTGCACCGGAAACTCCGGTCGCCGAGGTGGCTGCCTTGCTTGAGAAATATTGTATCAAGCGAGTGCCGATCGTGAAGGATGGAAGGATCGTGGGGATCGTGAGCCGGGCCAACCTGCTTCAAGGGCTCGCCAGCCTGAAAGACAAGATTCCGCAAGCGCGCTCCGATGTTTCCACCATTCGCGACAAGGTGATGGCGAAACTGGACAACGCGCGTTGGACAAGGCCCGCGCTGCTCAGCGTGACCGTCCAGGATGGAACTGTCGACCTGTGGGGTATTGTCAATTCGGAGTCAGAGAAGAAGGCGGTCCACGTTCTTGCCGAGGTCACGCTTGGCGTTCGCGCGGTGCACGATAATCTGATGATCCGGCCGGTCTCATCCGAAGGTTGGATGTGACGGAGCAGGATCATGCCCCGCCCAAAGGCCGGTTCGGACGACGTCGTCGGAGACCGGCGCATGGATGCCGTTGCCAATTTGTCCGCTAGCGCCCCTGCTGTCTCTGACCGCGTCGGCGTCGCCGCGCCGCTTTCTGTGAATCGGCTTTATCGTCCGGCTGATCTGTCGGCACTCTCGTTTCAGACAACGTCGGAAATCGAGCCGATCGATGGCTTGGTTGGGCAGCAGCGTGCGGTCGAGGCGATCGGCTTTGGCACGCGGGTGCGCAAGCCCGGATTCAACTTGTTCGTGATCGGCTCAAGTGGGGCGCGCATGCAGCAGGCCGTGGGGAGCGTCCTGAGGCAGGCAGCGCAAGAAATGCCCAGCCCGCCCGACTGGGTCTATGTCAATAATTTCAGCGAACCTCACAAGCCGATTGCGATCGAGCTTCCGCCCGGGCGCGCGCTGGAATTCCGGGGCGCAATGCGTGAGCTGGTGGACGATCTCAAAACAGCATTGCCAGCTGTGTTCGAGAGCGAAGACTACCAGACGCGACGGGAAGCGATTGACCAAGCCTTTCAAGCAAAGCAAGGCGAAGCCTTTTCCGCATTGCGTGACAAAGCCGCGGGGAAGAGCATCGTCATCCTGCGAACGCCGGTCGGTTTCGCTTTGGCCCCTGCCCGGGATGGGCAAGTGGTTCCGCCGGATGAATTCAGCAAATGGCCGGAACCGCAGCGGCGCGAGGTGCAGGAAACCATTGAGATTTTGGAGAAAGATCTGGAGCATATCATGCACCAGATCCCGCAATGGGAGAAGGCGCATCGGGGCGAGATTCGCAAGCTCAATCGTGACACCGCGATGTTTGCGGTCGGGCAGTCGATCGACGAGGTCAAGGCCAAGTTCCCGGACGTTCCGAGAGTCATCGAGCACCTGGAAGCGGTTCGTGGCGACCTCATCGACAATGTCGCGATGTTGTCATGAAGGAGGGCGAGGAACGAGAGAACCCCGACAGGCGCATCGGCGGCTCATTCGAGCGGTACGAGGTCAATGTTCTCGTCAGCCACGCGGCGCAGGACAAGGCGGCGCCGATCGTCGAAGAGTTGCACCCGACCCTCGCCAATCTCATCGGGAGTATCGAATACGTCTCTCAACACGGCGTGCTCTTCACGAACTTTCGCCTGATCAAGTCAGGTGCCGCTCACCGCGCCAATGGCGGATTTCTGTTGCTCGACGTGCGGCACCTGCTGACGGAGCCGTTCAGCTGGACCGCGCTGAAGAGAACGCTACGCCAGCGTGAAATCAAGATCGAGGATGTCGGTCGCTTTCTAGGGCTGACCAGCACGGTTTCGCTTGAGCCGGACCCGATCCCGCTCGATGTGAAGGTCGTGCTGTTCGGCAGCCGGCTGCTCTACTACCTGCTGGTGGCGCTCGATCCCGAAGTCAACGAATACTTCAAGGTATTGGCCGACTTCGAGGATGAGGTCGACCGCTCGCCCGAGAGCGAGGCCCTCCATGCCCGGCTGATCGCGTCCATTGTCGCGCGTAACCACTTGAAACCCGTCGACCGCGACGGCGTCGCGCTCCTGCTGGAACACGCCTCCCGCCTCGCAGATCACGCGGGCAAGCTCACGCTGTTGATCGATCAGATCCGGGATGTGCTGGCCGAAGCCGACTATTGGGCAGCCGACGCCAAGCGCGCCACAATTACACGCGAGGACATTCAGCATGCGCTGGATCAGAAGGTCCGCCGCGCTTCCCGGATGCGGGATCGAGCACAGGAAGCCATTCTCCGAGACGTCGCGCTCATCGATACCAGCGGCCGCTGCGTCGGCCAGGTGAATGGTCTGAGTGCGCTCGAACTGGGCGGATTTCGCTTCGGACAACCGACGCGGATCACCTGCCGCGTGCGGCCCGGCAGCGGGAAGGTGGTCGACATAGAGCGCGAAGTCGAGCTCGGCGGCCCCATTCACTCGAAGGGCGTGCTGATCCTGTCCGGGTTTCTCGCCGGCCGTTACGCGGTGGATACGCCGATGTCACTGTTCGCGAGCCTCGTGTTCGAGCAGTCCTACGGCGGTGTTGAGGGTGACAGCGCCTCATCCGCCGAGCTCTATGCCATTTTGTCGGCGCTGTCCGAGCTGCCGCTGCGCCAGGACCTTGCCGTCACCGGCTCGGTAAATCAGCATGGCGAGATCCAGGCCATCGGCGCGGTTAATGAGAAAATCGAAGGCTTCTTCGACATCTGTCGAAGGAGGGCGCTGACGGGCACCCAAGGTGTTCTCATTCCGCAGGCCAACGTGCAGCATCTGATGCTGCGCCGGGACGTGATCGATGCCTGTGCCGAGGGAAAGTTTGCGATCTATCCGGTCAACACGATCGATGAAGGGATCGCGCTCTTGACCGGCGCTCCCGCCGGCGAGCGTAGCGCCGGCGGCTGCTATCCCGACGGCAGTGTGAATCGGCTGGTTGAAGACCGTCTGCGCTCTTTTGCGCGCATCCGGCAGCGCTTCGGCCAGCGTCTGCTGCCTGAGCCTGCGGATACTCGCAATGAATGAAACGCGGGTTGATTTCAAGCGAATGCTGGTGCGGCTCCCGCAGAACGCGGGCGACTATGCAGCCGTCGGGGTGATGGCCCAGCTCGCCGACCTGATGGGAGCGAGTGTGGTTGCGACATTCGTCCAGGATGCCGAACTTGTCGAGATGGCGGCATTGCCGTGCGTTCGGGAATTGCGGCCTTTCGGCGGCGGTTGGCATCCGATTGAGGGCCCCGAGCTCCTCCGCCAGCTTGAGCTTGCGGCAGCCACTGCGCGGCGGCTGTTCCACGACACGGTGCGCCCGACCCGGATCAAGACGAGCTTCAACGTGGCAAGAGGACCGCTCGCGGATGTGATAGGCGCCTCGCCTGCAGCCGATGACATCGTCGTCATCATCGAACCGCGAAATCCTGCCGCGCGCGTGACGCAGCAGTTTACTCGCCTGGTCGATGCCGCGTTTGGGGGCTCCTTCGCGGTCATGGTCGTTCCAAGTCGGATAGCGAGGACCACCGGACCGATCGCAGCCGTGATGTCGGGGCCTGACGATCCGAGCATCCGCCATGCCCTTGCAATAGCCGCTGCTGCGAAGGAACAGGTGATTGTGCTCGGTCCGGCAAAGCTGAACGCCGATGTATCGATTTCCGAACTGGCCAGGACTGCGGGAGTCCGGGTTGAATTTGGACCGGCCATGCAAGAACCTTTGGATCTGTCATGGCTGCCGAGACATCTAGCTCATCTCAACGAGCGTCTGCTGGTGATGACCCGTGCGGCTATGATTGATCGCGGCGCCTCGATGATCGCATCGCTTTGCCGGGTTCCTGTCCTATTGACCGGGCCAGCCGGGCTTTCAAGTCCGGAGTCGGGCCAACGACCATAGACCGGGAACCGGAGTTCCGGCTTCGCCGCGGCCTCTGCGCATTGGATCCAGCGCAAAGTCTGCCAAGGTCGCACATAGCGCGGACTATGACGGACGTCCGGCATCGGACCAGTCCGCCGGTTGCACCGCCGGACCAGTCACCTGAGGGCCGAATTTGATCCGCCTCAAAGTCCTATGGGGAGGGTCATGCGAGAATTACCCTATGCCTCACTGATGTTTTACAGCACAGAGCTCTCGGAGGAGACCATGCAGACGCCCGTGAAGATCGATTTCCAGGATATGAGTGCAAGACCCGACGTCCACGCTTCGATTGAGAAGCATGTGGCCGACCTGGAACAACGATATGGCCGCGTGACGGCGTGTCGGGTCGTGCTGAAAGGGCCCGGCGGGCATCATCGGACCGGCGGTCTGTATGAGGTCAATATTCGTTTGGCCCTCCCGAACGGTCGCGAAGTCAATGTCGGACGCACGGCGCAGGCGGACGAGCGCCAGGCCGATCTGTCATTCGCCATCAATGACGCCTTCAAGCATGCGCGGCGAAGGCTGCAGGATCATGTCCGCCGGATGCAGGGACAGGTGAAGCAGCACGAGGGTCAGCCGATCGGAACCGTAAAGAGCCTCGATGCGTCCGGCGAGTTCGGATTCCTGGAGGCGGCCGATGGACACGAAGTCTATTTTCATCGGAACAGCGTGCTCCCTGACGCATATGATCGTCTCGCGGTGGGTACGCGCGTCACGTTCGCCGAAGAGATGGGCGAGAAAGGGCCGCAGGCCAGCACGGTGAAGCTGCTCGGAAAGCGCGGATTGCGGGTATGAACCATTCCGCCGTAGCGCCTCAGAACAAGGCCGGATGGGCGCATTTCCCGCACGATGCCGACGTCGGCGTGCAGGGATGGGGGGCGACGGTAGCGGAGGCCTTCGAGCAGGCAGCTCATGCGTTGACGGCTGTCATCACCCATGCGGAGGTCAGGCCGCAAGTCGCCGTCGAAGTAAAGTGCGAGGCGTCGGACATCGAGCTTTTGTTCGTCGAGTGGCTCAACGCCATCATCTATGAAATGGCGGTCCGGAGCATGCTGTTTGGACGTTTTGCGGTGCGTATCGACGGTGGGCGGCTGGATGGGACGCTATGGGGTGAGCCGGTCGACGTCGCTCGCCATGCCCCGGCCTGCGAGCCGAAGGGCGCGACCTATACCGCGCTGAAAGTGTCCAAAAACGTCGACGGCACGTGGTCTGCAGCCTGCATCGTGGACGTGTAATGGAGATCGGCCATGGATCCCGCTCGCTTCACCCGGGTCGACGCCACCACGTGGCGGATCGAGCCGCGCGGCGCAATGCGCGTGCCGGCGATCATTTATGCCGACGAGGATCTGATCCGGGGCATGGATGACAAGGTCTTTGAGCAGGCGGTGAATGTGGCAACGCTTCCCGGGATCGTGGCGGCTTCCTATGCCATGCCTGATGCCCATTGGGGTTACGGGTTCCCGATCGGCGGCGTCGCGGCGTTTGATCCCGATCAAGGGGGCATCGTGTCTGCAGGCGGCGTCGGATTCGACATCTCGTGCGGGGTGCGCACGATGCTGACCGGTCTCACCGTCGCCGACATTCTTCCGGTGCAGACATCGCTTGCCGACTCGCTCTTCCGCCAGATCCCGGCCGGAGTCGGCAGCAAGGGCGCAATCACCCTCGACGCGACCGAGATGAATGCGATGTTGTCCGGCGGTGCCCGTTGGTCGGTTGAGCGCGGCTGGGGCGAAGCGCGGGACCTCGGTCGGATCGAGGAGGGGGGCATGATGGCAGGTGCGAAGCCTGAGCTTGTTTCCGATCGCGCCAAGGAACGCCAGCGCCGGGAGATGGGCACCCTCGGCTCCGGCAACCACTATCTGGAGGTCCAGGCGGTTGCGGAAATCTTCGATGCATCGGCGGCCCAGGCGTTCGGGCTTGCGCAGGATCACGTCGTCGTCACCATCCATTGCGGATCGCGCGGGCTCGGTCACCAGATCGGTACCGAGTTCCTGAAGGAGATGGTGGTGACCGCGGAAGCCTCGGGCATCGAGCTTCCCGACCGCGAGCTCGCTTGCGCTCCGATCAACTCGGAAGTCGGCCAACGTTACCTGGGCGCGATGCGTGCGGGAATCAATTGCGCCCTCGCCAATCGCGAGATTCTCGGCCACTACGCACGGCGGGTTTTTGCCCACTTTTTTCCGAATTGCGACCTGCACCTGTTGTTCGACGTCTCGCACAATACCTGCAAGGCGGAAAAGCACGCGGTCGCGGGGAAACAGCGCGAGCTGTTTGTTCACCGCAAAGGTGCGACCCGCGCCTTCGGTCCCGGTCACGAGAGTCTGCCCGAGGCGCTGCGCCCCTTCGGTCAGCCGGTGCTCATCGGCGGCAGCATGGGAACGGGCTCATACATCCTGGTGGGCGAGGCAACCAGCGAGGAGAAAGCCTTCTCGTCGGCGTGTCATGGGGCCGGCCGCGCGTTGTCGCGCCACGCCGCGCTCAAGCGCTGGAGCGGTCGGAAGATCGTCGACGATCTCGCGTCGGAAGGGATTTTGATCCGCAGCCCGTCGACGCGCGGCATCGCCGAGGAGGCCCCCGGCGCCTACAAGGACGTGGGTGCCGTCGTCGCCGCAGCCGAGCATGCCGGCCTTGCCCGCAGGGTGGCGCGTCTGCGACCGCTGATCTGTATCAAGGGATAGGCGCGCCCGAGCGCACGCCTCGCATCGCCTTCAAGGGAGCTGCGACGACGAACGGGCCGGCTTCGGTATCGGCCGGAGAAGCAGGATCATGATCGCTCCCGCTGCGAGCGAGGCGCCTGCGAAGAAGGTGCCGCTGGGGCCAGCGAGCATCCACAGCGTGCCGGCGCCGGCGCTCGCCACAAACGTGCTGGCGCCGACGGCCAGATCGTAAATCCCGAAGGCCGTGCCGCGCAGCCGTTCCGGCGCAGCATCCGCGATGGCGGCCGAAAGAAGCCCTTGCGTCATTCCCATCTGCAGGCCCCACAGTGCCGCCCCCAGCACGGTCATCCAGACGGTACGCGCGCCGGCAAGCGTCAGGTCGGCCGCGATGAGGGTAATCGCGCCGATGCCAAGCTGGAGGTGGCGATTTACGCGATCCGCGAGAATTCCAAACGGATAGGAGGCCGCGCAATAGGCGAGATACATGGCGACCAGAATGATCGGCACGAACGCCGCATCGACGTGAACATCGTGCGCTTTCAACGCCAGGAATGCGGGGCTGAAACGAGCCAGCGAGAAAATGGCCGCGATGGCGATTGCCCACCAGAAAGGTACCCTCAGCAGCGCGAGATCGCTGCGACGAATCCGCCAGCTGTCGTCGGGGTAGGGGTGCGCAGGCTCTTTGACGCCAACGAGGAGGACCACCAGGGATGCAAAACCGGGAATGAGCGCAACCCAGAACACCAATCGAAAATTGTCGCCGCTCAAGGTCATGAGCGCGATCGCCGTGAGCGGACCCAGGACGGCGCCGACCGTGTAGAGCGCCAGCCGCAGGCCGAACCCCGTGCCGCGAATTGCGGCGGGGGTCACATCGGCCAGCAGCGCATCGCGTGGAGCATCCCGCATGCCCTTGCCGAGCCGGTCGGCGATACGTGCCACCAGCACGGCCGATGCCGACTCGGCAAATGGAAACAGCAGTTTGTTCACCGCCGACAGCCCGTAACCCAGAGCCACAAGCGGCTTGCGGCGCCCGATCCAGTCGCTGACCACGCCCGAGAAAATCTTCACGAGGGAGGTCGTTGCCTCCGCAGTGCCCTCGATCAGGCCAACCGCGGCGGTGCTCGCCCCGAGCACCGTGACAAGAAAGACCGGAAGCACGCCATAGATCATGGCCGATGACATGCCCATCAGCAGGCTGACGACACCAAGC
>Ga0075418_10005682_pt1 | contig 14109 bp, 12 predicted proteins | sample SoiMetdeltSBSDD2_FD_81776 | JGI IMG/M metagenome (GOLD analysis project Ga0075418, IMG submission 81776) | Bulk soil microbial communities from a Populus tree surrounding site in Tennessee, USA - Soil MetaG P. deltoides SBSDD2 | ecosystem: Environmental > Terrestrial > Soil > Tree plantation...
CATTCCCGCCGCTCGTTTTTGCCGGCGAAGCGCGCAGCCTGAAAAAGGCGCTCGGCCGGGTCGCCGCAGGCGAGGGATTTCTGCTGCAGGGAGGCGATTGCGCCGAAGCGTTCACCGAGCCCAGCGCCAATAACGTCAGCGCCAACAATATCCGCGACTTCCTGCGCGTCTTTTTGCAGATGGCGGTGGTGCTCACCTACGCCGCTGCCTTGCCGGTGGTGAAGGTCGGCCGCATCGCCGGTCAATTCGCCAAGCCCCGCACGTCGCCGATGGAGAAGCGCGACGGCAAGGAGTTGCCCAGCTACCGCGGCGACATCATCAACGGCGTCGACTTCGATGAAGCCGCGCGCCGTCCCGACCCGGAGCGCCAGATCGAGGCTTATCGGCATTCGGCCGCGACGCTCAACCTGCTGCGTGCTTTCGTGCACGGCGGCTATGCCAATCTCGCGAATGTCCGGCAGTGGACGCTCGGCTTCGTCAAGGACTCGCCGCAGTCCCACCATTACGAGGAACTCGCCGACCGCATCAGCGAGGCGCTGGGCTTCATGCAGGCCTGCGGCCTCGATCTCGAAAGCCACCCCGAGCTCAAGAGCACCGAGTTTTACACCAGCCACGAGGCGCTGCTGCTCGGCTACGAGCAGGCGATGACGCGCGAGGATTCCACGCATCCCGGCACCTTCTGCTGCACCTCGGCCCACATGCTGTGGATCGGCGACCGCACCCGCCAGCCCGATCACGCCCATGTCGAGTTCTGCCGCGGCCTCATCAACCCGCTGGGACTCAAGTGCGGTCCATCCACGCGGGTCGACGAGTTGCTGCGGGTGATCGACATTCTCAATCCGGAAAACGAGCCGGGCCGTCTGACGCTGATCGTGCGGATGGGCGCGGACAAGGTCGGGGATCAGCTGCCGGCCATGATCCGCGCGGTTCAACGCGAGGGAAAGGTCGTGGTGTGGTCGTGCGACCCCATGCACGGCAACACCATCAGCTCGGAAACCGGATACAAGACCCGGCCATTCGACCGCATCCTGTCCGAAGTGAAGACCTTTTTTGCGGTTCACCGGGCCGAAGGGACGCATGGCGGCGGGGTGCACCTGGAGATGACCGGACAAAACGTCGCGGAATGCACCGGCGGCGCGCGCATGATTACCGATGCGGACTTCAAGGACCGCTATCACACGGTGTGTGATCCGCGGCTCAATGCCGAGCAATCGATCGATCTGGCGTTTCTGCTCGCCGATCTGCTCAAGGCGGAGCGCACCGCACGCGCGCGGCCGCTGCCGGCCGCAGCCGGGCTGTGATCGGTACGATTTCCGTCCGTCCCACCTCATGCGGAACGGCGTGGGAGTTTTTTGCCTACCCGTTTGTTATGATGAAATGCGCATGCGCGGCGCTTTCGCAAGGCCACAATGATCCGCGCAACGGGAGGTTCTCATGCATCGCCATACGCCTTGGGTCGGCGTGCTTTCGCTCGCCGCCTTGATTTCGGCATCGTCCGGAGCCAGCGGCCAGCTGGCGCTTTCCGCGAATGATGGGAAAGCCGTCCTCATCGATGGCGTCAATTCCGTGCCGGCCAATCCGCCGGCGGACTCTGTGACGGTCATCGATCTCAATGCGACGCCGCCCAAGGTCATCGCCGAGGTCCAAGCTCCGGCCAGCGTCGTCGGTCCACCTTCGAGCGTGGCGATCGCGCGCGACGAGAGCTTTGCGCTCGTCACGGGTGCCACGAAAATCGATCCGGCCGATCCGAAGAAGACCGTCCCCGACGACAAGCTCTCGGTGATCGATCTCAAAGCCTCGCCGCCCAAAATCTCGGCGCAGCTGCAGGCCGGCAAAGGCGCCGCGGGCGTGTCGATCAATCGCGCCGGGACACTGGCGCTGGTCGCCAACCGGTCGGAAGGCACGGTCTCGGTCTTTTCCATTGCCGGCAATACGCTCACGCCGGTCGGTAAAATAAATTTGGGTGATGACAAGTCCGGCCCGAGCCATGTCGCGATTACGCCGGACGGTAAGACTGCGCTGGTTACCCGCGACGGCGACAACAAGATTTCCGTGCTGTCGATCGACGGCACCAAGGTCGAGTATACCAAGCGTGATATGTCGGCGGGCCTGCGGCCCTATGGCCTCGGCATCCATCCGAACGGGAAGGTCGCTGTCGTCGCCAATATCGGTCCCGGCAGCGGCGATGCCGACACCATCAGCTTGATCGACCTTGAGGCAAAACCTGCGCGCGTCGTTCACACCGTTACCGTCGGTCAAACGCCGGAAGGGATTACGCTGTCTCCCGATGGCGCCTTTGCCGCCGTGAGCGTGATGAACGGATCCAACAAGCCGAAGAACAACCCGTTCTTCAACGATTACGGGTTGGTGAAGGTGCTGAGCGTCAAGGGCAACGAATTAGTCCCGCTGACCGAGGCCAAGGTCGGCCACTGGTGTCAGGGGCTCGCGTGGAGCAAGGACAATCGCAGGCTTCTAGTCCAATGCATGGTCGAAAGGGAGATCATGGTGTTTGACTTCGACGGCAAGGCGCTCAAACCGGCCGGATCGATCAAGCTCAGCGCAGGCCCGGCTGCGATTCGTACCGCCGAGCCGTAGGCAATTTTGCCGAAGCCGTACTGAATTTGTAATTCGACCGCAATGGAACGGTTGCTGCGCGCCACCATCAATACTTGGCACGGCCTCCTCGCTGCCGCGCGCAGCGAGGAGGCCTTTCGCCTGGAGCTGGTTGCCCTCGTCCTGGCGGTGCCGGTCGCCTTCCTGCTTGCCGAGCAAGCTTGGAAGCGCCTCGCGCTCATCGCGGTCGTGGCTTTGGTCCTCGTCGTCGAGCTGTTGAACACGGCGATCGAAAAGCTTTCCGACCGTGTCAACCTTGCCATCGACCCCCAGATCGGCCGCGTCAAGGATATGGGCTCGGCCGCGGTCGGCCTCGCGCTAGTTATCGCCGGCGCTGTCTGGCTGCTGGCGCTTGCCGAGCGCTTCGGACTGATCTGACCGGCTGTGCGGCGATTGCCGGGCGCGGGCACGACGCGCTAGACCTAAGCCATGAATGCGCGGCCCACAGACCGTTTGGCCATCGCGATCGGACAACTCAATCCGATCGTCGGCGATATCACCGGCAATGCCGATAAGGCGCGCCGCGCGCGCGCCGAAGCCGGCCGCGCCGGCGCTGATCTCGTGGCATTGTCGGAACTGTTCCTGTGCGGGTACCCGCCCGAGGACCTCGTGCTCAAGCCGGCGTTCCAGGCGGCCTGCCGCGCCAAGGTCGAGGAGCTGGCGCGCGAAACCGCGGATGGCGGCCCGGCGCTCTTGATCGGCACGCCCTGGCTCGAGGATCGTAAGCTTTACAACGCCTATTGCCTGCTCGAGCGCGGCATCATCGCCGCCGTGCGGTTGAAAGTGAACCTGCCCAACTACGGCGTGTTCGACGAACGGCGCCTGTTCGCATCCGGACCGCCGCCCGGTCCTGTCAATTTCCGCGGCGTGCGCATCGGCCTTCCGATCTGTGAGGACATCTGGACCGAATGGGGCGACTACGAGGACGTGGTCGAGTGCCTCGCCGAGACCGGCGCCGAACTCTTGATCGTGCCCAACGGCTCACCCTATTCCCGTGACAAGGACGAGCTTCGCCTCAACATCGCGGTCGCGCGGGTGACCGAGACCGGCGTGCCGCTCATTTACGTCAACCAGATCGGCGGCCAGGACGAGCTGGTGTTCGACGGTGCCTCGTTTGCCCTGCATGGCGATGGCACGCTCGCCTTTCAGCTTCCGGCCTTCCACGAAGCCGTTCACACGACGCATTGGCAGCGCACGGGTAATGGCTGGCGCTGTATCGATGGACCCGTCGCTGCGATCGAGCAGGGCGACAAGGCGGATTATTTCGCCTGCATGCTGGGGCTGCGCGATTACATCGACAAAATCGGATCCCAGGGGGTGGTGCTCGGGCTGTCGGGCGGCATCGATTCCTCGCTGGTGGCGACGCTGGCGGTCGATGCACTGGGTGCAGACCGCGTGCGTTGCGTGATGCTGCCTTATCGCTACACCGCGCAGCAGTCGCTCGACGATGCGGCACACGTCGTCAAGGCGCTCGGCGTCCGATATGACGTGGTGCCGATTGAAAGCGCGGTCGCGGGATTGGAAAAGGCGCTCGCGCCGGTCTTCGCAGGCCTGCCGCGCGACGTCACCGAGGAGAACCTGCAATCGCGCACGCGCGGCACGATTCTGATGGCGATCTCCAACAAGTTCGGCGTCATCGTGGTGACCACCGGCAACAAGTCTGAGATGTCGGTCGGCTATGCCACGCTTTATGGCGACATGAACGGCGGCTTCAATCCGATCAAGGATCTCTACAAGACCGAGGTCTACCGGCTGGCCCGGCTGCGCAACGGTTGGAAGCCCGAGGGCGCGTTGGGGCCCGACGGCCTAGTGATCCCCGACAGCATTCTCACCCGTGCGCCGAGCGCCGAACTGCGTGAGAACCAGACCGATCAGGACACGCTGCCGCCCTATGACGTACTCGACCAAATCCTCGAGCGTCTGGTCGAGCGCGAGGAGCCGATCGCCAAGATCGTCGAGCAAGGTTTCGATCGCGAGACCGTTATGAAGGTCGAGCGCATGCTGCATCTTGCCGAGTACAAGCGGCGGCAAGCGGCTCCCGGCGTCAAGGTGACGCTGAGGAATTTCGGCCGCGACCGCCGCTACCCCATCGTCAACCGCTTCCGCGATTCCGGCACGCCACTGCCCGAGCCCGACCGCGCTCTGGTGAAGAATGCGGCGGCCAAGAGCGAAGCCTTCGATTTCTGAGCGAGGGGCAAAGAGCAAGAGAGGAAGCGATGTACAAAGCGTCCGCGGATATCGCGCTGCCAACTTCGATCATCGGCTCGCTGCCGCGACCGGCCTGGTACACCGCGGTGTTGGGACGCAAGAGCTTCCTCGAAGCCATGGTCAATTCGCGCTTCCGCGAGCAGTACGAGGACGCGGTCTCGTGCTTTCTGCGGGCGCAAGAAATAGCCGGCCTCGACATCTTCACCGACGGCGACGCGCACTACGACGAGGAAGTCGGCGGCATGAGTTGGCAAGGCTACCCACTCACGCACATGGACGGCTTTGCCGAAGTGCCGCAGCCGATGACCTACAAGATCGGTGCCGCCGCCTACCCGCGCGGCCATATTCTGCACGACTTTCTCGAGGCGCGCATTTTTCCCAGAATCGTGGGGCCGGTGGGGCGCGGCAGGCTGCAGTACACGGCGATGTGGAAGACGGCGCAGCGCATGACCAACAAGCCGATCAAGTTCGGAACGATCCTGCCGGAACTGATTGCGGCCTCGGTCGAGGACGACCACTACAAGGATCCGGTCGAGCGCACGTGGGCGATCAGCAACGCGCTTAACGACGAGCTCAACGCGCTGGCGGATGCCGGCTGTCCCGTCATCCAGCTGGAGGAGCCGCAGATTCACATGGTTCCGGCGCGCGGCAAGACCTTCGGCAAGCTCGATGTCGCCGACCTGGTGAAGATTTTCAACAACACCGTGAAGGGGCTGCGCGGAAAGACCGAAGTGTGGTGCCACACCTGCTGGGGCAACCCGTCCCAGCAGCGCATCTTCGCCGACGTGCAGAGCTATCAGCCGACGCTGGAGGCGCTCAACCAGGTAGAGGCCGATGCGCTGACCTTCGAGACGCGCTCGTCCGGCACCGGGGACCTCAAGGCGATCGGCGAGGTCATCAAGGACAAAAAGGTGGTGATCGGCGTGATCGACCACCACACGCTACAGGTCGAGCGGCCGGACGAGATCGCCGGGCTCATCCGCGAAGCGCTCAAGTATATTCCGCCGGAGCGGCTGATCATCTCGTCCGACTGCGGCATGGGCCGCGAGGGCATGGGCCGCCGTCACGCCAGCTATAAGATGGTCGCCATGGTGCTCGGCACCAATATCGTGCGCAAGGAGCTGGGACTGCCGCAAGCGCAATGCCTGGCCGCGGATCAGCGTTACTCGCTCACCGTGGGCAAGCCCTAGGGCAGCGAAACGAAGTTGACCGAACAATTCCAACTCAGCGGCGAGGCCGCCGAGCACTACCAGCGCTGCGGCGCTCAATACATCCTCGGCCCGTGCGCGCCCTCGCTGGTCAACGCCGCTCGGCTGTCCGCTGGCGAGCGCGTGTTGGACGTGGCTTGCGGGACCGGGGTCGTGACACGAATTGCGGCGGAGCGCGTCGGTCCCGCCGGCCGGTTGGTCGGCGTCGACCTGAATCCGGGAATGCTCGCTGTCGCACGCTCGCTCCCTGCTCCAAACGGTGCTCCGATCGAGTGGCTCGAGCGTAGCGCTCTCGACCTTGGATTGGAGGATGCGAGCTTCGAGGTCGTTCTGTGCCAGCAGGGACTGCAGTTCTTTCCCGACAAGGCGCTCGCACTGCGGGAGATGCGCCGCGTGCTCGATCGCGGCGGGCGTCTCGCGCTGAGCGTATGGAAGGGCGTCGGCGCTTACCATCAAGCCGTCGGCGACGCGCTCGCCCGGTTCATATCGACCGAGGCTGGCGCGCGCTTTTGCGCCTCCCGGCAAGTCCCGACCAAAGAGGATCTGCAGCGCCTCGCGACGGAAGCAGGGTTTGCCGATGTGGAGGTGCGCATCGATCGGATCGATATTCGCCTGCCGCCCATCGATGAATTCACGCTGGAGCATTTGGCCGGAAGTCCTGTCGCACAAACCATCGCTGCGGCGCCTCCCGACGCACGCGCGAAAGTCACAGCGAGCGTCACGAAACAGCTTCAGCGCTATGCCGACGGCGACGGGGTGACGTATCCGGAAGAAACGCAGGTACTGACGGCTCGGGTCCAGTGACGATTTGTTGCGCACGGGCTCTTGACAGGCGGAAATCGTGTCTCGGACGGGCAAGCGTTAGCAAGCGAACAGCCGACCTAGGCCCAAATGCCTGCGTCAAACCGCAATGACCCAAGCGCCTGCGTCGTGCTATTCTTGCTGCAGCATTCCTGTCGAGGGCAATGAGGCTCGAATGACACGCAAGGCACAAGAGCTAACGACGACGCGCCGCCGTTTCGTCACGGCAGCCGGCTTGCTTGGTTTCGGCGCGTTGGTACGCACGCGACCGGCGCAGGCGGCCTATCCCGACCGTCCGATCAAGATCGTGGTGGCAAACACCCCGGGAGGACCTTCCGACATCATCGCCCGCATCATGGCTGCGGCGATGCAAGAGGCGATGGGCGGGACGGTATTCGTCGAGAACAAGGGCGGCGCCGGCGGCAATATCGGCATGGGATCCGTCGCGCGCGCGGAGCCCGATGGCTACACCATCCTGCTGTCGACCAGCGCCTACTCGGTCAATCCCGGCCTCTACCAGACGCTGCCCTACGATCCATTCGCGGATTTCACCGCCATTTGCGAGCTTGCGGTGTCGCCGCACGTGTTCGCGGTGAAGCCCGATCTGGGCGTCGCCACGATGAAGGAGTTCGTCGCGCTGGCAAAGGTCAATCCCGACAAGTTCAACGTCTCGACACCCCCGATCGGCACTACGCCGCACCTGCAGGCGGAAGTGCTCAAGCTGCGCGAAGGCCTCCAGGGGATGGCGACAGTCGTGTTTGCGGGAGGCGGCGACGCGCTCAAGGCCGTGCTTAGCGGCACCGTGCAGCTTAGCTCCGGCGTGCTGGCGCCGGCGCATCCGCATATCAAGGCCGGCACCATCAAAGGCCTCGCGGTCACCGGGCGCACGCGCTGGCACGACCTGCCCGACATTCCAACCATGCTGGAAGCGGGATATGCCGACTTCGTGTTCGAGACCTACACGGCACTGATGGCGCCGGCGAAGACGCCGCCGGAAGTTGTCGCTCGCCTCGAGCAGGTCGCGCTCGGCATTCTGCGGCGGCCGGACATGCGTGCGAAGCTCACCGAGTCCGGATTCGAGGTGACCGCCACGCCCGGCAAGGAGCACATGGCGCGCATCGCACGGGAAGTCCCGATGTTTGCGGACGTCATCTCCCGGGCCGGCGTCAAAAAGCTGTAGCGGAAAAGGCGGTAGTTCGGCGGTGGAAGTGTCCCGCCTCGATGCTGATGCCAATGCGCGTCTGAAGCAGGCTACGGTCGGATGTCTACAGATGTTCGCTCTTTCTCTCGCGCGATCATGGCAGACATACCCGATGCCGTTCAGCAACATGTCGAGGAAGTCGCTAAACACGTAGCCGACGCCATTCGTTACCTTTGGCACACCGCTTCTGCGCACCCTTTTGAATTTGCTATAGCCGTCGCCACTGCAGGTATCTTCATTTTCGCTTGGGTCCTCGCTCGCTCGACGAAGAGGCTCTGGCTCGCGACCAAGGAAGCTTCCGCGATCCAATCGCGCGATCTGCAGGCATCGATTGCCGTCGCTCAGGAGGCCGCAAATGCTGCTGCCAAGTCGGCAGCCGCATCTGCACGTGCCGTCGTTGATATTCAGCGCGCCCTGATCGTCCCGACACAATTTCACAGCACCGCAATCGTAAGAAATGATCGGGTCATTGCTTATCGAATAGCGGCCGTTTTCGAAAACACCGGAACCACCGTCGCCAGACGATTCACGGGCACTGCCAATATCGTCATGTGGAAGGGACCGCTGCCCGAGGATTTCAAATATCCAGATCGGATGGAAGCGATCGCGCCAAACGCTTTCGTGGCTCCGCGACTCAAAATTCCTTTCCCGGTGGATATCGCTATTCAGGACCTGCTCGATATCATGAATAAAAAGATGCGGGGATTCATTTATGGATGGGTCGAATATGACGATGTCTTCACGAGTAGTGCCAGGCGACGTACGGAGTTCTGCGTCGAGATAGAAATCATCGGCAACCCTTTAGTCATGCCGAGCAAGGGGGCGCCGGCTCCTTTGGGCTTTGCTGGATCCGGAAGATATAACGCAACCGATGAAGATTGCTTCTATAAACCAGGCCAAAAGCCGCCCGTCGGTGGACTGCCCGAGCCGACACAGCCCCCTGCAGACAATTTGACTCCATAGAGCGTGACGTTTTTGGTTTGATCGCTGGGTTCTCTCTGTCGTCGTCGCCCGCGAAAGGCGGGCGATCCAGTAACCAGAGGGGTGTGGGTGATTATTGGATGCCCCGCTTTCGCGGGGCATGACGGGCGAAGAGCGATAGAACTTGTCTACGCATCATGCTGGAACGGCCCGCACGGTGCGCGCTCCCACACGGTAAACCTCATTTTGGACGTCGACGCTCGAGCCGCGAGAGTTCGCGGCTCGCGCCTCACCGCGCGGGATAGAAGCTCGGGCCGACTGCCCGCACCTTGCGCTTGCCCGGCTCCTGCTCGACCTTCTCCTCGGCAGGGACGGGCGGCTGCTGCTCGGCGCTGGCTGCGGGGAGCGGCGCATTGCTCATGTTATCTGTGGCTTTCCCGCGGGCCGGGGTGACCGGCTTGCCCTGCGCGTCGAAGCGTGGCTGCGACAACTGCTTCGCTCGCTCCTCCGTGACGACGATATCGCCGCGTTCGACGGTCTGATCGCTGCTTTGCCGCAGCGCCTCGGCCCAGGACTGACCGGGCAAGCGGCAATTGCAAGCCGCATTGAGCTGCTTGCGATAGCTGAACGCCGTAGGCAGCTCGGTGTAGGGCCTTCCGCTGATCGACACCGCGCGGGAGACATCCTCGCCAGGATTGCGATGGCTGTAGAGGCCGACATCCGCGGCGGGGCAGAGGCGACGGCAGAGCTGCTCGTCCTCGGCGAACTTGGACGGCACCGTCGAATACGAAATCGGGAAATAGTAGCCGTCGCAGGTTCGCACGCAGAGCGTCCGGTAGGTACCAGCGAGCGGTGCGTTGGAACCGGGCGCAAGGTTGCCGCCGCCGAAGAGGTTTTCGAAGAAGCCGCCCGGGCCGGCGGTGACGTACTGTCGGTACTGCGGGCCGCAATCGTTCTGGCCGAGCGCCACCAGGATGCCGCGGCGCTGGCCCTCGCGCTCCCCGCTGTTGCCCTGCAGTCGCTGGATGTCGGTCAAGGTGCGGTCGAGGTTCGCGCGCATCTGCTGGACCTGGTTGTTGAGCGGCCCGCATTGCGGGGACTGTCCGCTGAACAGGGCAAAGAAGCCGACGCCCTGGCAACCCAGGCGCTGCGACTGCTGGCCGAGGCGGTCAAGCTCGGCCTGCTGCTTCGCCGCGGCATCCTCGTAGCGCTTGATCTGGTCCGCTTTGGCGGGGTCGATGGCGGTGCCGCGGTCCAGCGCCGCGAGCTGGCTTTCGAGCCGTAGACACGTCTGGTTGCGCGCGCCCGCGTTGGGTGGGGCGGCATTGGGAGCAGGCACGTCGGGAGCAGGAGCGCTTGGAGGAGGCGGAGCAGAGAATGGAAACCTCAACTGCGCCATCGCCGGCGCGGCGCAGAGAACGAGGACGGGCAGGGCGGCCCCTGCTGTCCGCAAGACGGTCGTGATCGCTATGCCAATCATGGAGCCCGGCCCGACGCCCCCACTAAATGATGGAAGCGCTGTAATGGTGACCAAAGTGTGGAAACTGCGGGGCTTGAGGCGGAATCCGCAGCACAAATCGGCCGTCGCTGCCGACCCACTCGAACCGGATAGTCGGATGCACTAGCCTCTCTGTCCCGCAGTTTCAAAAGGCGCGGGCGAGCCACGACCTGTTCCTGCCAGGCGGACGTAATGGGTGCTCTCAGCCTTTCCCAATTCGTCGACCTTGTGGTCGGCGGGCTCGCCGTCGGCTGCGTCTATAGCCTGATTGCGCTTGGCTTCGCGATGATCATGCGCGCAACCAACATCATCCATTTTGCTCAAGGCGAAGTGATGATGCTGGGGTCCATGTGCGGGCTCACATCTTTGTGGTTGATACCCGCGCTCCCTCTTCTCCTGGTGGTGGCCGTCGGTATGGCCTCCTCCGGCATCATCGCCGTGGTCATGGAGGTCGCAGTCTACCGTACCCTGCGCCGCCGGCGCGTGCCCATCATGAACATCATCACTGCCACGGTCGGCATGTCCATTCTATGTATCAACGCCGCACGCATCATATGGGGCTCCGAACCGCTGCGTTTTCCGGAGCTGTTTGCCACCACAGCCTATGAATTCGGCACCGTGCGCGTATCCCCGCAGTTGTTCTGGATCATGGTCATGGGCGTGGCCATCATGGGTGCGCTGCAGCTCTTCCTCAAGCACACGCCGACCGGGCTCGCCATGCAGGCTGTGGCGCAGGACCCGGAAGCGGCGCAGCTCATGGGAGCGAACCTGACCCGGATGATGGCGTACACCTTCGCGATTTCCGGCATGATGGCCGGAGCGGCCGGCATCATGCTGGGTTCAATGTTCTTTTCCTTCTTCGAGATGGGGTTCATCACTGGACTGAAAGGGTTCGTAGCAGCGACGCTGGGCGGCCTCGGCAGCATCGCCGGGGCGATGCTCGGAGGAATCCTGTTCGGCTTGATCGAGACCTTCAGCAGCGTGTTCTTGTCGTCGGCCTACAAAGACGGCATCGGTATGATTCTCCTGATCGCCATTCTGCTGATTCTTCCGTCTGGGCTGGTGGGCCTGTGGCAGAAGCGCAGCTGACCGGGTGGTTCGGCCCAGGCGCACAGCCGCGCCGAGGCGTGCACTTTGCCGCGCTGCTGGTCATGGCGGCGGTGATCGCGCTGCCGTGGATCGAGCCTGACAAGTTTACCCTGCATATTCTCAGCCTTATTGCGATCGCCTCGATCGCTGCGATGGGACTGCAGGTGCTCCTCGGCTATTCCGGACAGCTTTCGATCGGCCAAGCGGCGTTCTACGGCATTGGCGCGTACACTTCCGCCCTGCTCACCGCCAAGTTGGGCGTGCCCTTTCCCCTCGCTCTCCTCGGTGCGGGTATCGCTGCGGCGATCGCCAGTTTGCTGATGGTACCGATAACGCGGCTGACGGGGGCCTACCTCGCGGTGGCCACGCTCGGTTTCTCCATCATCGTCTATTTGTTCATCAAGAATGAAGAATGGCTGACTGGCGGTTCGTACGGCTTCATTGCCATTCCGCGCGCCGAATTGTTCGGCCACGTGCTGCGAGAGCCCATGTCGAGCTACTACCTCAACGTTGGCGTTGCGGCGATCGTCTATTTCACGTTTGCGCGCATTGAGAGTTCACGCTTCGGGCGCGCGATCAACGCCATCCGTCTTGACGCCGATGCCGCTCGCGCCAGCGGCATTCACGTGACTCTCCTCAAGAGCGAGTGCTTTGTCATCGCTGCCTTTGTCGCCGGCCTCGCTGGCTCGCTCTATGCGCACGAGGTGCGCTATCTCGCTCCTAACGACTTCACGTTCTGGAAGTCGATCGAAATTCTCATCATGGTGGTGATCGGAGGCGTCGGCAGTCTGGCGGGCGCCATCCTCGGTGCGGCGGTGGTTGTAGGTTTGCCGGAGTATTTGCGCGCCATCGGCGATTATCGAATGCTGGTCTTCGGCGCAATCTTGATAGCGACCATGCTTTTCGGCGAAGGGGGGCTCGCCGCCCTCTGTGCGACATTGGCGCGGCGCGTGGGCGCATTGTTGGCCCGTCTGCCGCGCAAGCTTTCCATCAGGAACGAAGCAGCGCAATGAGCACCGACGCACACGCCGACGAATGGCTGTTGGAGGCGCGCGGCGTGACACGGCGCTTCGGCGGGCTCTTGGCCGTCGATGCCGTCGACCTCGCGGTGCGGCGCGGAAGCGTGCACGGACTGATCGGACCGAACGGAGCCGGCAAGACCACGCTGCTCAATCTGATTGCCGGAGTGTATCGAGTCAGCAGCGGCGTGCTGCGCTTTCGCGCACAGGATATCACACAGCATTCGACGGCGAAGCGCGCGCGTGCCGGAATTCGGCGGACGTTTCAGAACCTGAAACTGTTCAGTGAAATGACCGCGCTCGAGAACGTTGCGATCGGCTTGCATGCGCAGACGCATGCCGGATTTTTCGATGCGGTCCTGTCGACGCCGCGCCATCGCCGCGAGGAGCGCAGCATTAGGGATCGATCGATGGCAGTATTGCATTTCGTCGGTCTTGGCGATGTCGTTCGCGCGCGGGCCGACACGCTGGCCTATGGACATCGCCGTCTGTTGGAAATTGCGCGCGCTATCGTCGCGCAACCCACGCTGTTGCTGCTCGATGAGCCGGCTGCCGGGCTCAACGTCACCGAAGCAGCGCATGTCAGCGACCTGATTGCTCGGATCCGCGACGATGGCACGACCGTGGTCCTGGTCGAGCACCACATGGACGTTGTGATGCGCGTGAGCGACGAAATCACGGTCCTCAATTATGGCCGCAGACTCGCACGCGGCACCCCGGCGCAGATTCAGGAAGATCCGGGGGTCATCGAAGCCTACCTTGGCCGGTCAGGGGGGAACGAGAGTGCTCAAGCTTGACGGCGTGATCGCGGCTTATGACGACCTCACCTGCCTGCACGGTGTTTCGCTGGAGGTCCGTCGCGGCGAGATCGTCACGCTGATCGGAGCCAACGGCGCCGGTAAGAGCACGACCTTAAAGACCGTTTCAGGGCTTCTCACGCCGCGCGCCGGAACCATCGAGTTCGACGGACGGCCGATCACCGGTCGCAGTCCGGACGCGATCGTTGCACTCGGTCTGGTGCAAGTACCCGAGGGCCGGCGGGTATTCCCCGACCTGTCGGTGGAGGAGAATCTCCGCGTCGGCGCGTACCTCGTCGACAAGCGGGGAAGAGTTCGTGAGATGCTGGCGGATGTCTATCGGCGCTTTCCACGCCTGGCGGAGCGGCGAAGGCAGTTGGCGGGCACGCTGTCAGGCGGCGAACAGCAAATGCTTGCGTTCGGTCGGGCCATGATGGCGCAGCCGAAACTCCTGATGCTCGACGAGCCCTCGCTGGGTCTCGCCCCGCTCATGGTGGACGAGGTGATGCGCTCAATCCGCGTGTTTCGCGATTCCGGGGTGACCGTGTTCCTGGTCGAGCAAAATGCCAACCTCGCGTTGCGGCTCGCGGACCGTGCCTATGTGATGGAGACCGGCAAGATCACCATGACCGGCAGTGGAGCGCAGCTTCTGGCCGATGAACGCGTGCGGGCAAGCTATCTTGGGGCGAAAGCAACACCACACACGGGGGTTGCGCCGACGCAGTAAGTGCATCCGCTGGGCGTAACTTTGCGC
>Ga0075418_10005684_pt1 | contig 14105 bp, 9 predicted proteins | sample SoiMetdeltSBSDD2_FD_81776 | JGI IMG/M metagenome (GOLD analysis project Ga0075418, IMG submission 81776) | Bulk soil microbial communities from a Populus tree surrounding site in Tennessee, USA - Soil MetaG P. deltoides SBSDD2 | ecosystem: Environmental > Terrestrial > Soil > Tree plantation...
GACGCCGCACTCATATGGCATAAGCTTTTCGCGTTCGAACACACGGCGTTGGACGAGCCTTGACACCCCCAGCAGCACGACGGGTAGCAGCACGGCTATCAGGAAAAAGATGACGATCGGTATGTAGCCGTAGATCGGTGGCGTTGCTCCGCTCGTTGGTGCTGGAGCGGCGCTTGGTCTGGGTGGCGCCTGGAGCAGGAACGCAAGAAACTCTATCATCGCTCACCTACGGTGCGGGATTTGATTCCTAAGAACGCTCATCTTAGTTTTGCGCTTCGCGCGATGTCAAGCAAGTGCTGCGACCGCAAGTGCTCCGTGGCGGGCCCATGATAACCGGCCCGCTATTGCCTGCCCATTTTTGCGTCCCATACACAGCGGGCAGGCATTGTGTGCCGCAACACACTCTGACCTTACTTCGTGAATCGGAGCGTGGTTGCAAACGCTCGTACCCATCCTCTATCTTTCATGTTCTGAATGCGAAAGTGGCGGAATTGGCAGACGCGCCAGACTTAGGATCTGGTACCGTAAGGTGTGGGGGTTCGAGTCCCCCCTTTCGCATCCCGAACGAGACCACAAGCGATGAGCCACGTCCCTAAACAGCCATCTCCGAAAGGCATTAACTAATCTTGAACATAACAGTCACCGATCAGGAACAGTGTAAAAAACAATTGCGGCTCGAGATACCCGGCGAGACCGTTCGCGCTGAAACCGATAAAATTGCCGCGGATCTGGCCCGGAAGGTCAGCGTACCCGGGTTCCGCCCCGGCCACGTGCCCAAATCCGTCGTCAAAACGCGATTTCGAAAGGAGCTTCGTGACGAAATGCTGTCGCATCTCCTCCCGCATTCGCTCGGCGATGCCATCAAAGAAAAAGAACTAAAAGTCATCGGCGAACCTTCGGTCGAAGATCTCAAATTCAAGGATGACGAATCCATAGACGTGATATTCAATGTAGAGGTAGCTCCGGAGTTCACGCTTTCAAACTACAAAGAGCTGCCGCTGACCAAGCGAGTGTACAAAGTTCGTGACGAAGATATAGACAGCACGATTGAGCGCTTGCGTCAGGGTCACGCCGAGTTGGTTCCAGTGGAAGACCGTCCGGCTCAAACCGGCGACATCGTGACTGTCAATCTCACCGGGCACGTGGCAGTGGATGAAACGCAAAAAGAGGAAGCTCCCATTGAGGACATCAAACAACAAGATCTCGACGTTGAGCTGGGAGGGGACGGCGTTTTGAAGGAGTTCACCGACGCGCTCACCGGGGTTCAATCTGGCGACACCCGAACATTTACTATCACTTACCCGGCTGACTATAAGCCGGAAAAATACGCCGGTCGGAGCGTCAATTACACCGCCGACGTTACCGCGGTTCGGTTCAAAGAGCTTCCCGCCGTAGATGATGAGTTCGCGCGCATCGTCGGCGAGGATTTCAAGACAATCGGTGAGCTCCGGGCCGACATTCGCTCTAAGCTGGAGAAGGACGCGGAACAAAAAACTGACGCCGAGTTTCGATCCGCTATTATGGAGAAACTCGTGGACCGAAACCGCTTTGATGTTCCCGAATATGTTGTCGAGAAGCAGATTGACTCGCGAATGAAAGCGATGTTCCGGCAGATGGCTGGCCAGGGCATGGACCCGCGTCTGTTGAAAATCGACTGGACCAGCATCCGTGACGGTCAACGAGAGCGGGCGGAACGTGAAGTTCGCGGATCATTTATCCTGGAAAACATAGCCACAACCGAAAAGATCGAGGTTGACGACGAGGAGCTGTCTCGCGAAATCAAAGAGTACGCCGATAGCCTCGGCCAAACCGAAGAGGCGCTGAGGGCACGCTTGACAAAGGAAAACTCGCTGGATAGTATTCGGGAGCAGGTCAAACACCGCAAAGCCCTTGATCTTGTAATAGCTTCCGCCGAAATTCGAACCGAGGAAATAGAAGGTCCAGGCGCGGTTGAATCTGCGACCGGCGAGGGCGAGCACGCGGACAGCGACGCATCCTGAGGAACAACCTTCAAACGGGTCCCTCGACACAAATGGTATCAACTTCGAGCAGCTTCCCCAGCGATCGAAAAAAAGAAACTTCCGACAATGGGCAGATCAACGTATAATAACGATGTGACCAATCGTCGCGTGAATGACCCACAAATGGCTTTAGTTCCCATGGTCGTCGAGCAGACGGCGCGCGGCGAGCGCGCTTTCGACATCTACTCGCGGCTGCTAAAGGACAACATCATCTTTATCGGGACGCCGATCGACGATACCATCGCTAATCTCGTGGTCGCTCAGCTCCTGTTTCTTGAAGCCGAAGATCCCGATCGTGACATATCGCTCTACATAAATAGTCCAGGCGGGTCGATAACGGCAGGCATGGCAATCTACGATACGATGCAGTTTATCCGTCCTGACGTGACTACAATCTGTGTGGGCCAATGCGCGTCGATGGGTGCGTTGTTATTGACCGCAGGCGCGCATGGCAAGCGATTCGCGCTTCCAAATTCCCGCATCCTGATTCACCAGCCTTCAATTGGCGGGATTTCCGGCCAGGCGACAGACATCCGAATTCACGCCGAAGAGATTATGCGAATGCGCCAGTTGACCAGCGAGATACTGGCCAAGCACAGCGGGCAGTCGCTCGAAGTAATAGAGCGCGATGTCGAGCGAGACCGGATCATGAGCTCCGAACAGGCGAAGGAATACGGTTTGATTGATTTGGTGATAACGCACCGCGAGTAGGATGACGACCCTGCACAAGACCATGCGATAGAATCCAGTAAGATTGGAGACCGGATGAGACGTGGCGACGATACACTGCGCTGCTCGTTTTGCGGGAAGTCGCAAAACGAGGTAAAGAAGCTGATTGCCGGGCCTACCGTTTACATCTGTAACGAGTGCATCGACATTTGTAACGAGATCATCACTGATGATCAGCAACAGGAAACGGCTGCTCGGCGCCCGCCTCTTCCAAAACCAATCGAGATCAAGGAATTCCTTGACGACTACGTCATAGGTCAGGAAGAAACCAAGAAGCGTCTCGCTGTTGCGGTCTATCAGCACTACAAGCGCGTGGACATGCTCAAGCGGCGCGCTACCGAAGTCGAGATTCAGAAATCAAACATCCTGTTGATTGGCCCGACTGGCACGGGCAAAACCCTTCTCGCTCAGACTCTGGCGCGCATGCTCAACGTCCCGTTTACTATTGTGGATGCCACGACGCTTACTGAAGCCGGATACGTCGGAGAAGATGTCGAGAACATCATTCTGAAACTGCTACAGGCGTCAAACGGCGACATCGAACGCGCTCAGAACGGGATCATCTACATCGATGAGATCGACAAGATCTGCCGAAAGGATGAAAACCCCTCGATCACCCGGGATGTCTCGGGCGAAGGCGTGCAGCAGGCGCTGCTGAAGATCCTCGAGGGCACCGTCGCCAATGTACCGCCTCAGGGCGGACGTAAGCATCCGCATCAGGAGTTCTTCCCGGTCGACACGACTAACATTCTGTTCATTTGCGGCGGCGCGTTTGTGGGTCTCGAAAAAGTAATCGAGAAACGCACCGGCAAGAAAGCTCTTGGCTTCAATGCCAACGTCCAGAGCGCCCGCAAGCAAAGGCTCAGTGAAACTCTCTCCCAGGTAGAACCGGAAGACCTGATCAAGTTTGGCCTGATACCTGAGTTTGTCGGCCGACTCCCGGTTTGCGGAACGCTTCACGAGCTTGACGAGTCGGCTATGGTAGAGATACTGACCGCGCCAAAGAACGCGCTGGTGAAACAGTATCAGAAGCTGTTCGAATACGAGGGGGTGAAGCTCCGCTTCACCGACGATGCGCTTGGCGCCGTCGCCCGTCTTGCGTGCGAGCGAAAGGTCGGCGCACGCGGACTGAGGATGATCCTCGAAGAGTTGATGCTTGATGTGATGTACATGCTCCCGTCCCATAAGAAGGTTAAGGAATTTGTAGTAACTGGAGAAATGGTTGAGAGCCGCCGCGCAACTTTCCCGGTTTTGGAAAAGGCAGGTTAGATTTGGTTTCTGGTTTCTCGTTTCTGGTTTCTGGTTCTGGCTTTGCCGGTATTAAGGAATCAAGAACCAGAAACTAGAAACCAGAAACCAATAAAGCAATGAACGAATTTAGTGACAGCACACCCACCGACGTTGTGAAGTGCCCGATGGTCCCGATCCGGGACGTCGTGGTGTTTCCTTACACAATGGTTGCCTTTGTGATCGGACGGCCTGCAAGCGTGCGAGCGCTTGAAGCCGCGCTGCGCAGCGACAAAACGATTTTTCTCGCCACTCAGCACGATGCCACAGTCGACGAACCAAGCGTTGATCAGGTCTACACCGTAGGCACGATCGCTCGGATTACCCACAACTTGCGACTTCCCGACGGCAACATAAAAGTCATGGTCGAGGGAATCGAACGAGCGCGTTCGGTGAGGGTTGAAGAGGAAGGCGAGTACTGGCTTGCCACGCTGAGAAAAGCGCAGCAGATAACCGAGCCGCGATCGCGATTGAATTCGCTGATCGGGCGGGTAGGCTCGCTCGTCGATCAGTATGTCCGACAATCGACCGAGCTTAGCAATCCGGAAACTCTGACCTCCGCGCTGAGAAACGACGACGCCGCAAGGCTCTGCGATACGATCGCTTCAAATCTCAAGATCTCAGTCGAAGACAAACAGGGGCTGCTCGAGATCTTCTCGCTCTCTGACCGTCTTGCGCGGCTGGTTGAGGTGCTTGAAGTCGAGCTCGAAAAGATACAGGTCGATCGCGCAATACACGGGCGCGTCAAGCGGCAGATGGAACGCGCGCAAAAAGAGTACTACCTCAACGAAAAGATCAAAGCGATCCATAAGGAACTCGGCCGCAAGGACGAGAAGGCCGAACTGGAAGAGCTCAAGCAGAAGATCGAAGCTGCGGGGATGACCAAGGACGCCTACGAAAAGGCGATCACCGAGCTTCGCCGTCTCGAACAAATGCCGCCGATGTCCGCCGAAAGCACGGTCTCGCGCAACTATCTCGACTGGTTACTCGCGGTACCGTGGAAAGAAAAGTCCGAAGAAGTGCGAGACATCCGAGCTGCGCACGAGGTTCTGGACACTGATCACTACGGTCTCGACAAGGTAAAGGAACGAATACTGGAGTTTCTTGCTGTTCGACAACTGGTCGAGCGTCCAAAGGGTTCGATCCTCTGCTTCGTCGGCCCGCCGGGTGTCGGGAAAACCAGCCTGGGGCGTTCAATTGCAAAAGCAACTGGCCGCAAGTTTGTTCGGCTGAGTCTTGGCGGCGTACGCGACGAGGCCGAGATTCGCGGGCATCGACGAACCTACATCGGAGCGTTGCCGGGCCAGATAATTCAGATGATGAAGAAGGCGGCTACGGTCAACCCGCTGATCATGCTCGATGAAGTCGACAAGCTGGGCATGGATTTTCGCGGCGACCCGTCCGCGGCGCTCCTCGAAGTCCTCGATCCCGAACAGAACTTCGCGTTCCACGACCACTATCTTGACGTCGAATACGACCTGTCCAATGTGATGTTCATAGCCACGGCGAACGTGCTTCACACGATCCCGCCGGCGCTCCAGGACAGGCTGGAGATCATCCGGCTCCCGGGTTACACCGAGCGAGAGAAACTGGAAATCGCCAAGAGGCATTTGTTGCTCAAACAGCTGGAAGCGAACGGCCTCAAGGTTGAACAAATCGATTTCACTGAGGACGGTATACGCACAATCACCCAGTTCTATACTCGCGAAGCCGGCGTGCGCAGCCTCGAGCGCGAGATCGCTTCGGTGCTCAGGAAACTAGCGCGGCGCATGCTTACCTCCGACGAACCCGAGAATTATCACGGAGTGGTCGAAGGCGAGCTGGTGAAGGAGCTGCTAGGCCCGATTCGCTTCCGCCCTCAGTCGCTCGAGGAGCACAGCGAGATTGGTCTGTCGACAGGGCTGGCGTGGACCGAGGTTGGCGGTGAGGTTCTTCACATTGAAGCTACGCTTATGCCGGGCCGGGGAAACATTACGCTGACCGGAAAGCTTGGAGAAGTCATGCAGGAGTCGGCGCGCGCGGCGCTGTCCTGTGTTCGAGCTCGCGCGAAGCGCCTTGGCATATCGCCCGATTTTCATAAGAAGTACGATTTGCATTTGCACGTGCCTGAAGGGGCAATTCCAAAGGACGGCCCCTCGGCGGGAATCGCAATTGCGACCGCGATTGTATCGGTGTTGACCGAAGCTGCCGTTCGGCGCGATGTCGCGATGACCGGCGAGATCACCCTCCGAGGAAAGGTGCTGCCGGTTGGCGGAATAAAGGAAAAACTCCTTGCGGCGCATCGCGCCGGGATAACAACCGTGATCGTACCAAAGGATAACGCCAAGGATCTCGTGGAGTTGCCCGAAGACGTCAAGGAAGCGCTCACCATTCATACCGTGGAATTCGTCGATGAGGTTTGGCGTCTGGCACTTGAAGAACGGCTCTCGAAAGTGGACGTACCAACTGCCGAGGTCCCGATTTGGGAACAGCCGGCGGCCGACACGCCTGCTTCAAATCAAGCAATTGAATAAATAGGTCCTATAGGTCAAATAGGTCCTATGAAAGTTACCAGCGCCAAGTTCGTAAAGAGCGCAACCAGCCCTGAGCACTATCCCCGCGACGGCCGGCCAGAAATAGCCTTCATGGGCAGGTCCAACGTCGGCAAGTCAAGTTTGTTAAACAGTATGTTAGGTGTGCGAGGGTTGGCGCGCACCAGTTCGACGCCGGGACGAACGCAGCTTATCAACTTCTTCTTGATAAACGAGGCGTTCTATTTTGTGGATTTGCCCGGATACGGATACGCGCGCGTGCCACGAGATGTAAAGAAGCACTGGGGGCCGATGGTCGAGAAATATCTTGCAACGCGGCCGGGCCTTGTGCTATCTATTGTCATCACCGATTCGCGGCACGAGCCCACCGAATTAGATCTGCTGATGAAAGAGTGGCTTGAGGCGAGGGGGAAGCCGTTCATCATCGTTGCAACCAAGGCTGACAAGCTCAGCAGCAATCAGTTAAGGGCCAAACTCAGTCGTGCGTCGGCGGTCATAGGCAGGGGCGAGCTTGTCGCCTATTCGGCGGTCACCCGCAGTGGAGCGGCCCGTATCTGGAAAGAAATCACCTCAAGAGTCGCGAATTTCGGATCGCGGATTGCGGATTGAAACACCAGATCTCGTACTAATTCGAAATCTCAGCCTAATTCCGGAATCCGTATTTGCTAAACCAATCCCCGTGACAAAACTAGTGCGCCGCGCCCACGAGATCGGCCTCGATTCGGACTCGGCACCCTAACCAGTGAGGCAATCAGAACAGCCATGGCAGAAGACATTGTTCAATTGATGGACATTGGGGAGCTTAAAGAGATGTCCATCTCGAAGCTCACCCAGATAGCGAAAGAGCTGGACATCCCGGGCGCCACCGGCATGCGAAAGCAGGAGCTGATTTTTAAGATCCTCCAGGCGCAAACCGAAAAGTCCGGTCTGATCTTCTCGGAAGGCGTCCTCGAAACCCTGCCCGACGGATTTGGCTTCCTTCGCGCGCCCGATTACAACTACCTTCCTGGACCCGATGACATTTATGTCAGCCCGTCGCAGATTCGCAAGTTCGACCTGCGCACCGGCGATACGATCTCGGGACAGATTCGACCGCCAAAGGAAGGCGAGCGTTACTTCGCATTGATCAAGGTGGAGGCGATCAACTTCGAGCCTCCCGAGATGGCGCGCGATCGCGTTTTTTTCGATAACCTGACACCGCTCTATCCAAATGAGAAGCTGAGGCTCGAAACCGATCCGGAGAACCTCGCCGCCCGTGTGCTCGACTTGATGACCCCCATCGGCAAAGGCCAGCGCGCGCTGATCGTTGCCCCGCCGAGAACCGGAAAAACGATGCTTCTCCAGAACGTGGCCAACTCGATCACCCGCAATCATCCCGAGGTGACGTTGATCGTGTTGCTGATCGACGAACGGCCCGAAGAAGTCACCGACATGCAGCGCTCGGTTCATGGCGAAGTCATCAGCTCAACGTTTGATGAGCCGCCCACGAGGCACGTTCAAGTCGCCGATATGGTGATCGAAAAAGCCAAGCGCCTCGTCGAGTACCGTCGAGACGTCGTGATCCTGCTCGACTCGGTGACTCGTCTTGCGCGAGCCCACAACTCCGTCGTCCCTCCCTCGGGCAAAATCCTGTCGGGTGGTATCGATTCGAATGCGCTTCAAAAACCAAAACGGTTTTTTGGTTCCGCGAGAAACATCGAAGAGGGCGGCTCTCTCACAATCATCGCCACCGCGCTGATCGATACCGGATCACGCATGGATGACGTGATCTTCGAAGAATTCAAGGGCACCGGTAACCTTGAAATCAATCTTGACCGCAAGCTGACTGAGAAGCGTATATTCCCATCGATCGACATCAACAAATCGGGCACTCGAAAGGAAGAGCTGCTGCTTGCCGCGCCGGACTTCAACCGAATCATCGTGTTGCGCCGGGTGCTCTCGCAGCTTTCGCCGACCGAGGCAATGGAGTTGCTGTTGGACAAACTCAGCAAGACGAAGGCGAATTCCGAGTTCCTCGACTCAATGCAGTCGTAGCCGATTACGACGCGGCACTCACCGATCGATCCAGGTCACCGGCCATCTGAGACGGCAGGCGCGACGGGCTTTGCTCACTCATCAATAAGAGACGTTGCAGCGCCGCTTCCATATGATGGGGCGGGCCAATCGCTGCAAAGAGAGCGCTCAAGAGGTTCTCTTGCTGGGAGCAGGCGGCGACGATTCCGTATCTGCGCCGGGAGGCCAGCAATGACCGTTGAACAGCACATCTCTGATCAGCTTCGATACCTCGAGGCGCTCGGGCCCCGCCTCACGGGTTCGTCTGCGAACAACGCCTTGATTGAAGAGGTGGCCGCGAGGCTGTCGCAACTCGGACTCGAGGTTCAACGTGATCGGCATCGATTCACACGATGGAACGCACCGCTTGATCGCGAGCATCTGCGCCTGACGATCGACGGAGCAGACATTGAAATCTCGTCCGCCTACCCGTATTCCGGAACGACCGGACCCGCAGGCGCGACCGGCAAGCTCAAGCTGCTCTCGGGGCTGCGGAAGCACTGCTGGTCGACCGCGCGCGGCGCCATCGCCGTGGTTGAGGCGCTGCATGTCGCCGCGCCCTACGACCTTCTTGTCGGCGAGTGGGACAGCAGCGCATCCTTCCAGCCGGTTCGTCACCCGGTCTTCTCCGCCGCGACGTTCGGGCCAAATCTAAAAAAAGCGCGTCGAGCAGGCGTCAAGAGCGTCGTGATCGTATGGCGGGGTCTGACGGTCGGGAACGCCAAGGGCCAGTATGTGCCGTTCACCGAACCGTATCAGGACCTGCCCGCGGTGTGGGTCGCCGGCGAAGCAGGGGAGCGGGTCCTCGCCGCCGCCCGCGCCGGCAAGGAAGCCACGCTGTTGCTGAACGCCGAACTCACCCCCAACACCGAAACGCAGACCGTTTGGGCTGTCTCAGAAGGTCAGATTCATGACGAGAGCATTCTGATAGTCACACACAGCGATGGAACAAATGTCGTCGAGGAAAACGGGCACATCGGTCTGCTGGCGCTCGCTCATTCGGCGGTGAGTCGCCCGCACCGCCGGAAAATGGTGTTCGTCTTGACCGCCGGCCATCTGCGGATCCCTGCGGTGTCCACTAACGGTCAGGCGACTTCTGGTTGGCTCGACGCTCACCCTGAACTATGGATGGGAGGAAAGGACCAGGCCAAGGCGGTCGGCGGACTGGTAATCGAACACCTTGGAGCAGTTGAGTACGCGGAGGACCCCGGCAGTGGAGGCTACGGTCCCACCGGGAAGCTCGAGCCTGAAACAATCTATGCGACCACCCGAGAGTTACGATCAGTGGTCATGCGTGAGTGGAGGGGCAACGATCAAGAACCGACCCACGTCGTGAAACCCGGTCCGCTCATTCACTTCGGGGAGGGGGAGCCGCTGTACCAGCGCGGCATTCCCGGCGTAGCCCTGGTGACCGGTCCGCAGTACCTGCTGGCCGAAAGCGCGGAGAAGTTCGTCGACGTCGAAATGACCCGCCGGCAGGTCGACAGCTTCCTGCAGCTGTTGTGGCGCTTTGATGGAATGACCTCGTTCGGCGCGGTCGTGCAAACGTCGATATTTCGGAGGGCCGTTGCGCTGATAAGGGTGCTGATCTTTCGCCTGTGCCCTCCGCGAGGATAGTCCTCAACAACTTTTCAAGACTCGAGACTTTCAGTGTTTCCGGCGCCCAAGTGAGAGCGGGCTGCGAGCTACATAACCCTGAAGCGGCCAAGATCGTTCGTAGAGAGACTGTTCGATTGAGCAAACAACAGTTTTCTTCGAGCCTTGTCGGCATACATTGCTCGGTCGGCCGCGAGCAGCAACTCATCCAGCGTTTCACCATCCGCGCCAAAACTCGCGGCGCCAACGCTCAAACCTATAAACAATTTTGCTCCCTGAAACCCAAAATCATGGCGGTCTATTGCCCGCTGAATCCGTTGCGCGAGTTCTTGTACCTCTTCCTGGCCGACTTGAAGAATCGACACGAACTCATCGCCGGCGTAGCGGCTCACAAAATCCGATGACCGAATGTGAGATTGAAGGACTACCGATAACTCTCTCAACAGTTGGTCGCCCGCTTGATGCCCAAACCTGTCGTTGACCGCCTTGAATCCATCCAGATCCATCATCAGTACCGAAAAACTGTCGCGGTGACGACGCGCGCGATCCGCTTCCTCTTCAAAGCGATATCTCAACGCGCGAGCATTTTGCAGACCCGTCAGCGAATCAGTGAGCGCGCTTGTCTCAGTCCGTTCGTGTTGAACGGCGTTGGCGATCGCATCCGACGCAAGCTTGGCGACCGCCTCCATCAACCTCAAGTGGTCAGCGGTGTATGAACTTAGCTCCGCCGAGTACATAGCAAGCGCACCAAGAACCACGTCGTCCCTCATAAGCGGAACAACCGAAGCAGTTCGGTAGGGTTCGGGAAGATCAACCTTCAGAACATCAAAGTCGAGTCGGGGATCGCAGTTGTGCATCGAATGCCGATTGGCGACGACCCACCCGGCTATGCCGGCGCCCGACGGAAGCCCCTTACCCTTGAATATCTCAGGATATCGACCGGCGACGTGTGCCGCCTCAACATCAGTCGAGTCCGGACGGACTAGATAGAGCACACAGGTCGTGTAGCTAACTATATCCTCCAATCTTGAAGCGAAGACCGCGAATGTGTCCCGAAGGTCGAGGCTGGTACCGATCGTTTGAGCGATGTCGTACAGCGTGATTACCTCGCGATGCGCGCTTCGTATGCGCTCGTAGACCATTGGACCAGTGTCGTCGTCGTCCACCTCCCGACTGGCTTTGTTTGAAGGCGCCTCAACTCGATGAGCCTCGACGCACCTCTCGCGAATCTCAGATTCGAACTCGTCCAGGTGTTCGAGAAAAGTGCGTACGACGTTTGGATCGAAGACCGTCCCGCTACCTTCTTTCAGCATTTCGATCGCCCGCTCACGAGTCATCGCCTCGCGATAATTCCGGTGCTCGCGGACCGCATCAAAACAATCCGAGAGGGTCAGTATCCGAGCGGTCATCGGGATCTCGTCGCCGCGCAGGCCGTCCGGATAACCGCGGCCATCCCATCGCTCGTGGTGATGCCGCACGACCGGTACGACGGGATAGGGAAAGCCCACGCGCTCGAGTATCTCGGCGCCAACAATCGTGTGCACCTTCATCTTGTCAAACTCTGCGGGGGTTAGCGCCCCGGGTTTGTTCAGGATGTAATCGGGCACGGCGAGCTTGCCGATGTCGTGAAGCAACGCCCCCGCTTTGAGCGCTTCGACCTCGGGGTCGGACAAACCAAACAACCGTGCCAAACCGGTTGCGTAGATTTGCACCCGGTGAACGTGGTCCGGGGTAACTTCGTCCTTGGCATCGATTGCAATGGCAAGCGCTTCGATAGTCTTCAAATGAAGCTCAGCCATCTGTTCGGCGTGACGGTTCGATGTCTCAACTCGGTCAAGATAGACCTTGTACGTGAAGTAGGTAATTGTTATGACCGGTACGGAGATAATAAAGGCGTAGAACGAAATCACCGTGATCAGCTTTACGATCAGGCACGCGCACGCCGCGCCGGCTAGCGCTGAGATCGACGCCCAAATAAACGACTCTTTCCACTTTTCGATCAACGGTCGCGGCGTCTCTTGCGCGCTCGTCACGCTCATCGCTCCGGAACTCAATACAAGATGAACGAAGGCCAGGATTGCCGCCGCAACAATCAACCTCCCCGGATCGGCCGCGAGCGGCTCAAGATCACCAAGAGTGAGCGACACCGCGGAGCTCGCCGCGAAGATCGATAAACTCATGGCCGCCACATTGAACAAAATCATTCGGCGGCGTTCCCGGAACTGAATCGCACAAGCAGCCGCGTCGAGTCCCGCCAGGATCACCGACGCATAGGTCCCATAAAGCAATACTGAAATGAATACAAAGGTGTCTGAAAGTGTAACCGCAGTCCTGGCTTTAGGGATGCCGATGTCGAGGCGAGAGACCAGTAAAACGGTCACGAGGGTTAACAGAATCCATTCGAAGTTGATTGGACGAAACGCTAAGACGAAGCCGGCATAGACAAAGACCATCAGCCCAACCGCAGACACAATCATGACAAATAGACCGGTCCTGTCTTTGTTGAGCTCCTGCGTCGTCATTGTTTCCGACCCCTCCCGGCTGACAAAATCACCGAAATCCGACTAAATAACGCGAAGGGTGTTCCATAAAACCCCTCGTTACTTAAGTGGCTTAGGGCCACTAAATCTTTGACCTGGTGTCACCTGACGACCTCGATGATCTAGCGAATTGCGCCATATTGACTGATTGCTTTCGGTCAAATTGCATCATCTTGTGGAGAGGAAACGCTGCCGAACAAACCTCGCTTCTGAATGACCAAAATCGGCTCGTAGTAGACAAAACCAAACGGCCGATCTTTGCGTATTAATGATGTCGTGAGGTATAAATGAACTAAGCGTGTTAGCAATAATAAACATAAGGGTAATCAATAAAAGTGCATCACAAGAAGGTTCTGCTCGCTGCTATGGTCACCGCGGCAGCTCTCGCGATTACGATCTCAACGATAGTCTCCAGCAAGAGCGCTCGCGCAGAATTAACTTACGGAAGTCCCGGGAAGGTTGAACCCCGCCTGGAAGACACGTCCGCAGAAGTCACGACAACCTTGCCGCTGTTTCATCGCGTTGATGAGAATTACGTTCGGGGATCCGAGCCGCTGCGTGGCGGTATCGCCACACTCACTCGACTCGGCGTCAAAACCTTAGTCGACCTTCGCTCGAAGTACGACTATACCGATCACGTGAAGATAGCGGCGCAGGCAGCGGGTCTCGGATACGAGTGGGTGCCAATGAGCGTTTGGAATCCGCCCACCGACGAAGAAGCAAATCAGTTCCTTTCCGTGGTGACGGATGTAAACAAGGGACCATTCTTCGTCTTCTGCGCCGACGGGCTCAACCGTAGCGGGGAGATGACCGCGATCTATCGAGTCGCCCACAGCAAATGGACCGTTGAGAAGGCGCTCGGGGAGGCCGACGAGCTTGGTTTCAATCCCTATTACTACACGCTTAGGAACTATGTGTGGGACTATGCTCGCAAGTTCCAACCGGCCGCCGTGCCGCAGACCGGCCGGCGCGTGAGTCCACTCGACCAGTAATCAGACGCGCACCTATTTGGAGTGCGCCGCCCTTATTTTCATCGCGTGACTTACGCTTGGGTGGCGGCGCTTTTGTAGTGTGGTCGGACGACCATAAGAGCTCCGAGCGACGAGTTTTGAGCGGCCAACAAGCCTTCTCCGTTCTTCGCACCACACTGTAAAAGCGCCGCCACGCATGCGATAGTCAAGCAATTCGTAAGAGGGCGGCGCACTCCAAATAAGGGACGTGTCTCCAAATAAGGGCGGCGCAGTCCAAATAGGAGCGCGCGATCCAAAGTCGTGCGCCGTATCCTCGCTTGATAACGAAGTCGGCATTCCCTCATACTGCGCCCAAACGATACCCTCGTGTCGTTCTAC
>Ga0075418_10005686_pt1 | contig 14102 bp, 9 predicted proteins | sample SoiMetdeltSBSDD2_FD_81776 | JGI IMG/M metagenome (GOLD analysis project Ga0075418, IMG submission 81776) | Bulk soil microbial communities from a Populus tree surrounding site in Tennessee, USA - Soil MetaG P. deltoides SBSDD2 | ecosystem: Environmental > Terrestrial > Soil > Tree plantation...
CCGACGCCGCGACTCGCGGACGGCACGCCAAACCTGGGTCCCGTCGAACCCAACAAAGGCTACTGGCACCTCGCGCAGTTCCAGGACTACAAGCAGGTCCTGCTCCATCTCAAGGAGATCCCATACCAGCCCTGGGCCAAGGCGCTGGCGATGCAGCGACGCGCGGACTTATCGAAGTGGGACCCTCAAGGCTATTGCATGCCGCCCTCCGGACCGCGCTTGATGACGACGCCGTTTCCGATGGAGATCCTGCAGCTTCCCGAACAGAAGCGCATCGTGATGATTTACGAGGGAGGCACGCACATCTGGCGCGTGATCTACATGGATGGTCGCGCGCATCCCACAGGCGAAGCCCTCAACCCAACGTGGCTGGGACATTCCGTCGGACATTGGGAAGGCGACACATTGGTTGTCGATGTCGTAGGCTACAACGAGGGAAGCTGGATCGACATGGTTGGCGATCCGCACACCGATCGATTGCACCTCATCGAGCGTTTCACTCGTAAGGATCTCTACACGCTGCGGTACGAAGCCACCATCGACGATCCAGGTGCCTACACAGAACCATGGACGGTCGGCTTCGACATCGTCTGGGATCCGAAAGGCGAGATCCAGGAGTACATCTGCCAGGAAAACAGCCCCTGGATGCGCCGTCTGTTCACGGAGATTCGCGAAAAAGTCGATCGCAAGTGAGGACAGAGCGCCATGAAGGACACACCTGTGACCAGGGTATGGTTCTGGTTCGAGCAAGTCGGTCAGGATGTCCGCATCGCCCTCCGAACGATAAGACGAGATCGGATCTTTGCCCTCGCCGCCGTCAGCACGCTGGCGTTGGGTATCGGTGCCACGACGGCGATATTCGGCACCGCTAACGCCGCACTACTGCGGCCGCTTCCCTATCCCGATTGGCAAGACATCCGCACCGTGCGGACGGCATTCACGGACGGCAACCTCACCAGCGGGCTGGTTGCACCCGTCGAGGTGACGCGGATGAACGATCCGGCACTCCCGATTGTGCGTGCCGTCGCGTCGCTGCGACGGGACGCCACATTGCTTCTGAACGATGACGCGCCCATGTCGATCGTTATCCAGGGGGTGACACAAGGCTTCTTCGAGTTGTTTGGCCTGCCGAACACGATCGGTTCCGGGTTCACCGACGAGCACTATCGCCCTGGCGGTCGCCCTGGGGCCGTCATCTCGCACCGTCTCTGGCGGGAAGTTTTCAGCAGCGATCCCGCCATCGTCGGGAAGAGCTTGAGACTCGCGGACGGCAGTGTGCCGATCCTGGCGGTCGCCGCTCGCGACATGGCGGCGCCAGCGGACACCGATGTGTGGGTCAACATGTCGCTGCCTCCCGAGGGGACCGCTCATAGCTTTGAGGGTTATCTGCGAGTGCGGCCACGCACGAATCCGGAGGCGCTTCGCGCAGCACTCGCGACGATGGCCGTCGGCCTGGCCCGTGATTACCCGGGACCTGAGACGAATCGAGCCTTCATCGTGCAGCCGCTCGTGAATGCAATGGTGGGCGACCTGAGGCCGATCCTGCTCATCGTCTTGTCGGCGACCGGCCTGCTGCTTCTGCTGTCGTGCGTCAATGTGACCAACCTGCTGCTCGCCCGCGGCGCCAGACGCACGCGTGAGATTCTCGTCCGCTCGACGCTCGGCGCCACCCGGGGGCGAATCGTGCGGCAGTTGCTCACTGAATCTGCGGTGCTGGCTTTCGCCGGCGCCGTCGCCGGAGTGCTGCTCGCGTACGTGGGCGTCCGCGTGCTGCTGGCGTACGGCGCGTCGAACCTGCCACGGCTGGAAGCAGTGTCATTCGATGTTTCCGTTCTGCTGTTTGCTGCCGGGACCCTGGTGATCAGTGCCCTCGTCGTCGGCCTTGCACCGTCGCTTCAGGTGTCGGGCGCAAAGGGCCTGAGGCTGATTGGGGACGTCGGCCGGGCACTCCGTGGAACACGTTTCACCCGTCACGCGCTGCGGGTGATGATCATTGCCGAGGTCGCTCTGGCGGTGACGCTGGTGGCTGGTGCCGGATGGCTCGTGCGCAGCTTTACCAACCTGCAATCGGACGATCCCGGTTTCAGCCCCGAGGGCCGTGTCATTTTCGATGTCCGGCTCCCCTTCGCGCGCTATCAGCAGCCCGAACAACGAAGCGTCTGGATCCGCACACTGCTCGGGAAGCTTCGCGCCATCGAGGGTGTCGAGAGTGCCGGCTCAACGTCGGGCGTACCGATGCGTACCGACAACGAACCCACGCCGCTCGTTCAGGTCCAGGGATCGCCCGAGCGTCCTGGCGTTGCCCGCCGGCGAACCGTGAGCCCCGGGTTCTTCGAAGCGATGGGAATCCAACTGCGCAGCGGTCGCGTGTTCACAGAGGATGATCGTCAGACAACAGCCCAAGTCGCCATCGTTAATGAAACCTTCGTGCGCCGGTACTTGCAAGGCCGCGATCCGTTGACGACAGAGATCTCTTTCGGATTCCCAACGATTGTTCCAGCAACGAGGCGCGCCATCGTCGGCGTCGTCCAGGACGTCAAATACGCGTCGCTCTGGAGCGAGCCCGAGCCCGCCTTCTACGTAGTCCCCGATCAGATCGGCCAGTTACCGGGCGCGTTCAGCTTTTCGGTGATCGTCTCAACGAGGCTCGCCGATCCAGCCGCACTGGTCCCCGCCATTCGTGCCGCCGTCCGCGAAACGGATCCCCTTCTCCCCTTCGCGGCCGAAGACATGTCAACACTGGTTGCCTCGACGCTCACGCGGCAGCGACTGGGCATGACACTGATGCTGCTGTTTGGTCTCATGGCTTTGGCGCTGGCCGCGATCGGTATCTACGGCGTGATCGCTTACGCCTCGGCCGAGCGCCGCGGCGAGGTCGCAACGCGCATGGCACTCGGTGCGTCACCCTCGAGCGTCTTTTGGTTGCTGATACGCGAGGGACGGACGCTTGCGATCGCGGGTGCCGTCCTGGGCGCCGGAGCCGCCTACGCTAGCGGACGCCTGGCGTCGAACTGGCTTTACGAAGTGCAAGCCTCGGATCGGCTCGTGCTTCCGATCGCTCTAGCCCTGGTGCTGGGCGTGACGATCGTGGCGATACTCATCCCGGCGCGCCGGGCATCGCGTACCTCGCCGGCATACGCGTTGTCCTCAGAGTAGCTAGCCCAAGGGCTCCGCTCTGGATATACCGCGAAGCCCTCGGCCAGCTCGCAGCGTCTCCTTGGCGCGCGTCGCGCGCCGGCCCGTTACGTTTTTCGATTCGCCGTAGAGCGGAGGCTTCAGCCTTCGCGGCCCGCGGCCCGCGCACGCTGAAGCGCGCGCTCTACGATGATTCGAAAACTTGTCTAATGCCTGGGTGCCAGCATTTTCGTGACGCGCCCCACGCTCGTGTCGCCGGCGTACAGGTTGTCTTGCTTGTCCATCACCCAGTAGCTGGCTTCGATGAACTGACCGTGCTCGATGCCCATGCCGTTGCCGATCGCACCGAGGACCTTGCCGTTTCTATCGAGTTTCAGGAATTGGCCGTCCTGGCCCGTTGCCATCCACGGATTACCGTGCGAATCGAAATAGATCGCGCACACGAGATTTCTCATCTGGATGGTCCTGATGAACGTGCCATCGCCCGCGTAGACGACGATGCGATATTCCTCGCGATCGCCGATCCAGACATCTCCCGTCTTGGGATCGACGGCGAGTCCGTGGGCCGAGCTGAACTTTCCCTGCCCCACTTCATTGCCGAACCACTGCTTGATGAACTTCCCGTTCTTGTCGAGATGAATGATCCGCGCCGCGCCGATGTTATTGGCCGGGTCATCGGACTCGGCGTCGTTCGGGCTTTCGTTCGCGTGACCTTCGCCGATGTAGACGTCGCCATTGGGCGCGAACGCGACCATGACCGGCTGCCAAAGAAGACGTTGGCCCTTGGCTTCGTCCCAGTCGCCGCGGCGTCCCCGTGTGCCAATGGTCAAGAGCAGTTTGCCTTCCGGACTGATCTTCATCACGGTGGCGCTGTTCGCAGCAGTGATCCAGACGTTGTCTTCGGCATCGACCGCCATGCCGTGTGCCTTGTCCTGGTAACCGATGACGTCGGGGCCGACTTGAAGGATTAGCTTGTGATTGGGATCGAACTTGAACAGCTGCGGCTTGCCCGCATCGGCCCTTTGGAAGACCCAGAGGTTTCCCTTCGAATCGAGGGCAACCGCGGGAACACCGCCAAACCCGGGAGGCAACACGTACGGGTACGTGAACGTGTACCCCATCGTCTGTTTCCACTGAACGCGCTGTAACGACTGGCGAGAGCGACCCTGACGATTGCCGCACAAGGGTGAGTGACGGCAGGGCGGCGTCTCGACACCGGCCGAGGCTGGCACTGCATTGCTCGGGACGGCAGCCGCGCCTGGCCCGCCAACACGGGGCGGAACCGTAACGCGTCCGTTGGCATCGACGATCGTTCGTCCGGTCGGATCCGGAAACGATCCCTGCAGGAACCACGCAGGGGATCCATCGACCCCTGGCCCCTGCGGTGCCGGCTGCGACTGCGAACTCGCCACTGCCCCACCGAGGATCAGACCACCCATGGCGAGAGCTGCTGCCGCCGCAGAATGACGTGGTTTCATGTTCAGCCTTTCAAGTACAACTCCCAACTCCCAAGACCCAACCCCAACGCCGTATTGGGAGTTGGATGTTGGGAGTTGACGGCCTTCGTGCCCTTCGTACTCTTGGTGGTCTTCGTGTTTTTAGAAGTCCACCGTCGCGTTGAAGCGCACATAGCGCGGGTTCAGGATCGCGTTCGGACGCAGCCACGTCGAGCCGTCGGTGCCGAAGTTCTCGTTGAAGCTCGTCCCCGTGTTGGTGTTGAACAGGTTGTAGAGATCGACGCCGATGTTGGTGCGCGTGCGACCGATCCGGACGATCTTCGTGAAGCGCATATCGACGGTGTTGAGCCGGTCCGGAAAAACTTCACCCGGCTTTGCCAGGTTCAGCGTAACGGTCGGCGCGCCACCCGCGATCGGCCGACCGAGAGCCGCCAGAATCGCCGCGTTTGTCTGGAAGTAGTCGGCTCTCATGGCAAGGCCGTTCGACGCTGGATCGTTGGTAGCCTGGATGTTCGGCTGTGACCGCATGATGGCGCTCACCTGCACATCGACCTTGGGAACGATGTAGCTGGCCAGACCGCGCCACGCCCACAGCCACGGCTCCTCGATGTGGCACGCGCTGCTCTGGTGGTTGAGCAGCCACGATCCGGTCTGCGTATAGATTTCGGGCACGGCGGACGCCACATCGCAGAAGTCGCGAATGCCAGTACCGGTCGTGAACCCGCCCTGCAACGTGAGGTCGTTGGTCGTCCGCGCGTTCACCGTCATCTCCACGCCCTGCCAGTATGCGGTCACGTCGCCATAATTGCTGGCGAGCGCCAGGTAGTTGTCAACCGCGCCGAACGGCGTTCGGTTATTTCTCAGGTAGTAGGACACCGGCTGTCCACTCTCGGGAAGACGCGGGTCGGACGGTGCGGTGAACGTATAGGTGTCGAAGTCCTGGGGGCCGATGGCACGGTTGTCGGTGACGGTGAAGTTACCCCAGGAGCGGCGGCTGTAGCCGATCTCGGCCGACACGCGCGGCAACAGCTCCTGCTGGACCGACGCGCTGAACTGCCAGTCGTAGGGACGAACGCCCCAGCCGCTGAGCAGCGCCGGGTCGATCTGCGTCGCCGTGCTCAAAGCTGACCCGGTCTGCCGGAACACAAAGAAGTTCTGATTGTCGAGCGCGCCGCAGAGGTCCCCGCCGGTGGCGCGATTATCCTGCCCCAGAGGGTTCTGAAGATCGCAATCAGGGTTGAAGTTGCCGTTATCGGTCCACGCTCGGTTGGCCGTCTGCGCGAAGGTCGATGCCGGGTTGGTCCCGATGTACACACCGTCGTTGGCGGCATACTGCCAGTACTTCGACAAATTTGCCTTGATGGCCGTCTTGCCGTTGCCGAAGATGTCATACGCCATCCCCATGCGAGGTGCGATGTCGTGATACCCGGTCACGCCCTCCGCATGCGGCAATGTCCGCGCAGGTCCGCCGTAGACACTGTCGGTGAGCAGGCCGTTCAGCCCTTCGGGGAAGAAGCTCCACGCATGCTCGTAGCGCAGCGCGCCCTGCAGCGTCAACCGGTTGCGCGTCCATTGATCCTGCACGAAGAAGGCGTCCCAGCGCGTGCGGTTGGCCTGCTGCCATTTCGTGATCCGCTGCGTGATCTGATCGGGCACGCCGGCGTTGAAGCGGTACTGCAGTCCGTGCGTCGCGAAGTCGCCGAAGATGTCGGTCACTTCGTATGCGGCCTGATAGCCCGCCTTCATGGCGTGGGAACCCGTCACGTAGGAAGCCGACGCGCGCCATGTGTTATGCGTTTGATGGTTGTTACTCAGCCCCGCATAGCCGTGGTACACCATGTTCGGCACCGGCACGCCGCCGGCCAGACTGCGCTCCTGCACCGGGATGAACGGCGCGTAGTCGAGCGCACCGACCGGCGCGGTGGGGCTCCAGTTGCTGTAGAACTGCGAGAAGGCCGCTTCGAGCAGCAGCCTGCTGGTCATCGGCGCCGTGTACGTGAACTGCATGATGTGGTCGCCGCCCTCAGCGGCTTGAGTTGACTCCGGCGACCACGTGCCGAACCCGTACACCGCGACCCAGTCGTCGCCGCGCACGCGGCACCAATCGGCGTCCTTGGCGTACGAGCTGCCCGAGCAGATGTCCTGAAAGTCGTAAAAGCCGCTAATCTTGTTCCGCTCCGAGAGCTGACCCGTGACGCGCGCGCCGGCAATTTTCCGGCTGTTGGCCGATCGCGACGTGATGCTCTGATCGACGACGTAGTTCCACTTGGTGGGGTCGCCAGCGTTCAGGTTCCCGAAGCGGCCGGCAATGTCCGTATACACGCCGAAGGTCCGCGTGACAGCGTAGAACCACACGCGGTCCCGCATGATCGGCCCGCCCAGCGACAAGCTTGTGTCCCAGTTCTTGATGATCTGGGTCGGCTCCGGGATGCCGTACGACTTCAGCACATCGTCGACGTTGTTGCCCTGCGACCATTCCCCGGCCAGACTGCCGAAGTAAGTCCCGCTGAACGTATTGCCGCCCGTCTTGGGCACGATGTTGAATTGGGGGCCTCCCCGGTCCGCTTCACCGAGCCCACCTGCCACGGTGAGCTGCACTTCCTGGGCGTTGGTCGTGTCGTAGCCGTAGCCCGCCACCCCACCGCCGTTAAAGGCCGAGCCGACGTTCATGCCGTCGAGCTGCACGGTCCCCTCGTTGCTACGGCCGCCTCGCGACGTGAAGAACACCATCGTCGGGTTGATGCCTCCATTCTGAATGCCGTTAGCCTGAACGCCTGAGGCGACCGCCAAGAGGTTGCCGTAGCCGCGCGAGGCCGGCAATGCGGCGAGGACCTCGTCGCTGAGCACACGCTGCACACGTGTGCTGTTTTGCACGTCCACGACCGGCGTTTCGCCCGAGACCGTGATCGTTTCCTGCACGCCTCCCAGGCGCATGTCTGCGTTGATCGTGACCGTTACACCAGTCGTGATCTCAACACCATCGCGTTCGAAGGTAGTGAAACCGGGCAGTGTGTAAGTGATCTTGTACACACCAGGCGTCAGGTTCTCGATGCGGTACTGCCCCGCCCCGTCGCTCACAGCCGTCCGAACCTTCTCGATGAGCGCTGGGCTCGTGGCCTCGATCGACACACCTGGGAGCACGGCCCCGGATGTATCGCGTACGACACCAGCGACCGACTGGGCCGCCGCAAAGACTGGAACCATCACGACGAAGGCAACCGCGAGGAGCAACATTGCACTCGGTGCTCCCGCGTCAACAGGGATCCTGCGCATGCCCAGCCTCCTTCGATTCAGGACGGACAGTGGAAGCAGATTGCGTCCACGTGTTCCTCATCCCGCACCAAACGTCCGGCGAAATTCTATAGGCATGGTGGGTGCGGGACAATGCATTGCGGCTGCCGAGGTGCCGGGTCTTGCATGAAGGTCCGAAAACCGCCTGTTCGAACCCGAATTTCGTCGGATCGCGCCTGAGCCGGCGTCGCGTTAAGCTGTCGCTCGTGGTGTTCACGAAGCGCCTGCGTGAAGGAATCCGGCGCGGCAGAATCAGGTGCAGCGTGCGGGTCTGGATTCGCCCCCATGTGAAAGTAGGCGGTCGCTACCCGATGGACGAAGGGCACATCGTCGTCGATTCGATCGAAGAGATCGAGATCGACGACATCACGCACGACCTGGCACGCGAATCAGGATTCGCCAGCGTGGACGACCTGCTTCAGATCGCGAAGCACGGCAAGGGCGAAAACGTCTACCTGATTCGATTTCACTACTTGCCGCCCGGCGGATGGGATCGGTAGATCCCCATCACTTCTTGACGATAACGACCTCGACGTACTCACTCGGAACGACCATCGTCGAGTCACCGCTGCTGTTGAAGTCGTTGATCAGACTGATCAGATCCTGCTCCAACCGGCGCTGACCGTCAGCAGACTGACCAGCGAACGCCTTGTGCACGGGACCGTACCAGGTTCGGAACACTTCGACCCAGTGCTCCGGCGACCGATAACGAAATACGAAGTCACGGTACGTTGTGTGAATGTCCGACGCCGACCCGCGGAACAGATCGTCGAGATGATCCTCCAAGCCCCAGCGCGATGGCGGCGTCAGTCCCGGCGGCGGTGGCACATGGCGGCCAACGACGGCAAACAGCCGTCCGATGAATCCCCGCGGCGTCCAGTTCGCGAGGCCGATGCGTCCTTCGGGCCGGCAGACCCGCAACATTTCGTTCGCCGACTGCTTGTGATTGGGCGTAAACATCACGCCAAACGACGACAGGACGACGTCGAACGAGTTGTCCGCGAAGGGCAGCGCTTCGGCGTCCGCCTGCTGGAACGTGATCGGCAGGCGCTCGGCCTCGGCGCGCCGGCGCCCGTCCTCGAGCAGTGCGGGAACGTAGTCGGTGGATGTAACGTCGCAGAATCGCCGTGCGGCGGCCAGCGAGCAGTTGCCATTGCCCGCGGCGACGTCGAGCACCTTCGAGCCTGAGCGCAGGTCGACGGCTTCGCACAGCGATTCACCGACGATCTGCAGCGTGTTTCCGATGATCGAGTAGTCGCCGGACGCCCATGTGGCTTGTTGTTTGATTTTGATCGGGGCCAGGTCGGCCGCTGACAACTCCGCGCCCGCGGGCGGTCGATTGGTCACGCTTGCGATGGTGTTCATGACTCTCTCCTCACTTCCTTTCGTATCCCGTAAGATGGGCTACTTGCGACTGTAGCGGGCAAGTGGACGTCCGGGAATGACTGCGCGTCCACGTGAGGATGCCGATCGTCCAGAAGCTAGATCCGGAGGAGCTGTCAGTGGATGCGTTGTCGGATGTCTTGCGGGCGGTGCGCCTGACTGGCGCCTTGTTCTTCGACATCCAGGCCTCAGACCCGTGGGTCGCGGAAACGCCCCCCGGCGACTCAATCGTCCGGAAGATCTTCCCGGACGCCGAGCATCTGATTCCCTACCACGTGGTCACGCGCGGCACATGCTGGGGCGCAGTTGCCGACCGTCAGCCAGTTCAACTCGCGGCCGGCGACATCATCATGTTTCCACATGGCGACGCCCATACCATGTCGAGCGAGCCTGGCATGCATGGCACGCCAAACCTTGCCGTTTATCGCTGGCCGCGCGACGGCCAGTTGCCCGTATCGATGTCGATGGGAAACAGTCGCCTCGACTCGTCTCACATCGTCTGCGGCTATCTGGGATGTGATGCGCGTCCCTTCAATCCATTGCTTGCCGCGTTACCGCCGGTCATTCACGTCAGCGACGGCGACGGAGGGACGATTGCGGCATTCGTGAAGCTGGCCATGGCTGAAGCGCAGCAGCGACGGCCGGGTGGTGAAGTCGTGCTCGGCCACTTGAGTCAGTTGATGTTCGTCGACGTCGTCCGCCGGTACTTGGAAACACTCCCTGGCGATCGCACCGGCTGGCTCGCGGCGCTGCGCGAGCCGTTCGTGGGCCGTGCGCTCACGGCGCTTCACAGGAGCCCCGCTCATGGCTGGACCCTCGAAGCGCTGGCGCGTGAAGTGGGGCTGTCGCGATCGGCACTCGCCGAACGATTCACGGAGTTGGTCGGCCACCCACCGATGCAGTACCTGACCAACTGGCGGATGCAGCTCGCCGCGAACCTATTGCTCGCTGGCACGGACAACATCGCGACGATCGCCGATCGAGTTGGCTACGAATCGGAGGCGGCGTTCAGTCGCGCGTTCAAGAAAGCGGTCGGTGTGCCGCCCAGCGAATGGCGGACCAGACGGGGTCAGACGCACTAGTCGAGGGCTCCGCGCTTGATATCCCGATGAGGCCCTCGACTAGCGGGCAGCGTCTTCTTGGCGCGCTCCGCGCGCCACGCCCGTTGTGCGTACGATACAACGAGCACGAAATTCGCGCTTGAGACCGCACAACGGGCTAGCGACGCGGGCCTTCGGGCAACACCAGCAGATTTTCCTTGTCGGTCGCGACACTAGCCGCCGTGCCGGCATTCCACGTGGGGATGGATGGCTTTCCCTCTTCGTACAAGGATTCGAGTGGCCCCCACACCTTGTCAGTGCCATCGTGAAACAGATCGCCTATCAGCAAATCGGTCAGCGTTCCGCGCAGCTCGGGGTATTCGCGAATCATCTTGCCGAAGCTGAAACCCGAGTAGTATTCGCACACAAGACGGCGCATGCGGTCCACGCCCTCGTTGAAGAGCGGCCCCCATTTGCCTAACTGCGCCTCTGACGTATCGTTACGCGACAGCCCCTCGACGATAGCGTCGGCTGCGAGCTGCCCCGATTTAAGTGCCAGCATCACGCCGGACGAGTACAACGGATCGAGGAACCCGAACGCATCTCCGGCCAGCACCCATCCATCGCCCGCGACTCGCGTCGAGCGGTACGAGTAATCCTTCGTCGCGAAATAGCCGGTGACCTTCTGCGCATTGGCGACCCGCTGTTTGACGCCGGGGCACAGCTCCACTTCCTCATCGTAAGTCTGCGCGTAGCTCCCGCGCCCCTTGAACAAGTAATCGAACGGTGCGACCACGCCAATGCTGACGATGTTGTCGTGCTGCGGGATGTACCAGAACCATCCCTGCTTGTTGCCGGTCTGAATGACCAGCGTGGCGCCCTCGTCGCGCCCGGTGTCGCGATAGGCATTCTCCCAGTAGGTCCAGATCGCCCCCTTGTTGAGGATCGGATCCCACAGGCGTAACCCGAGGCGGTTCATCAGGAGCCCATTCTGTCCGCTTGCGTCGACGACGACCTTTGCTGGAATCTCGCGGAAGCCCTGCTCATCACGAATCTTCACGCCAACTGCCCGGTCGCCCTCGAACAGCACGTCGTGCACTCGAACACCTTCATGGACGTCGACGCCGTGCGCGCGCGCGTTGTCGAGCATCATCTTGTCGAACTCGCTGCGCACGACCTGCCACGTTTGCGAGCATTCATGCGGTTTGTTGTCCCAGAAGTAGAACGGCGCCGATTCACGACCCTCGGAGTTCACGAACTGCACGCTGTACTTCTTGACGAATTGACTGGCCTGCATCTTGGGCAGCATGTCGAGCTGCTTCAGTACCCAATACGTTTCCGGGATCAGCGACTCGCCGATGTGAAAGCGCGGAAACCGCTCGCGCTCGAAGAGCTGGACTGCCACACCCTGCTTGGCCAGCAGCGTCGACACCGTCGACCCGGCCGGGCCCCCGCCAATGACAACGACGTCGGGATCCGCCCCTCGACTATCGCTCGGGGCGTCCCGAGCATCGTCGAGGGACGGGACTCGGGACTCGGGACTCGGGACTCGTTTATCCATGGGACTCGTTAAGACTCTACGACGAATCGATTGGCTTTCATTTCAAAACGCGGCAGCGTGCCCGACTCGACGACCAGCACGTTGACGCTGAGGCCGAGCGCCTCTCGCAGGTGATACGCCACTCGCGAGGCTACCGCATTACTGTCCTCGAACTCCGGTGCAACCTCAATCTCCAGGCGCAGTGACCGCATCGAGCCTTGCCGCGAGACTACTGAACGAAATTCAACGACTTCGGGAAGGCGCCGCACGACGGATTCGATTCCAACGGGATACACGTTCACGCCGCGAATGTTCACCATGTCGTCGGCGCGCCCCAGGATGCCGCCCGCGAGGCGCGCCCACGTGCGGCCGCAGGCACACGGTTCCGAGCGCCGGACGACGAGGTCCCCTGTGCGGTAGCGAATCACCGGGCTCGCCGTGCGTCCAAGATTGGTCAGCACCAATTCCCCCGTCTGCCCGTCCTCGACTTCCTCGCCGGTGCGAAGGTCGAGCACCTCGGCGATGAATTCGGCCTCGTTGATGTGCAGGGAACCGGGCGCCTCCCAGCATTCGAAACTCACCGGGCCGACCTCGGTCAAGCCGTGATGATCGATCACGCGGGCACCCCAACTGCGTTCGATCCGTCCGCGCGTTGCCGGAATGCTGCCGCCGGGTTCTCCCGCTACGATCAGCATCCGAACGGTCCCCTCGCTGAGCGGACGGCGGTGCTCGTGCTCGGCCATCTCGGCCAGTCGCAATGCGTACGTCGGCGTGCAGCACACGATGGTCGCACCGATGGTTTCAATCATCGAGAGGCGGATCTGGCTCGACATGCCACCGCCTGGAACGCAGTGCAGTCCGATTTGCGGGCCGGCCTCGAACCCCGCCCAGAAACCCAGAAACGGCCCGAATGAAAACGGGAAGAACACGCGATCGCCGGCCTTCACGCGCGCCCCCCGATAGACCGCCTTCCAGCATTCGAGCAACCACTGCCAGCTCTCATTGGTATCGATCCAGCGCAGCGGCCGCCCGGTGGTCGAAGACGTCTGACAGTACCGCGTGTAGTGGCTGAGCGGCTCTGTCAGCGCGGTGCCCCAGGGAGGGTGGGCTGCCTGATCGGCGTTCAACTCCGCCTTTGTGGTGATCGGCAGCCGTGTGAAATCGCCCGGGAAGCGCAGGCTGCCGATATCGATTCCGGCATCGCGCAGCTTGCGCGTGTAGAACTGGTTGCGCCCGTGGATCGCCTGCAGCAACTCCAAGAGGCGACGCCCCTGGCACTCAGCCAGGCGGCTGCGATCCAGTTGCTCGACCTCCAGCATCTACGCTTTGGCCTCCGCCGAGGCCTCGGCCTCCGCCGAGGCTTCGGCCTCCGTCGAGACCTGGAAGCGCCCGGCGACTGCTGGCGGCAGAGGGCACGCCTTCATGACACCGTCCTGCCCGCGCGTCACGCACACGACGGTCACTCTTCCGGTTGCGATCTTCTCGTCTCCCTTCGTCAGCGTGCACGCGTAACGCATGCTCTTCTCGCCGATCGAAACGATGCGGATGCGGGCGTCGAACTCGTCTTCGAATCTCAGCGGCCGATGATAGTCGAAGGCCGCGGACACGCGCGGGAACCCCACGTTGGTGCCGCGTGCGGCGATGCTGAGCCCCGCTTCCCGCCACAGCGCATGCTCCGCTTCCTCCATGTATCGGAAGTACACGCTGAAATGGACGATGCCGGCGGAGTCCACTTCGTGAAACATCACGCGCCGGTGGAGGGTGTATTCCGAGAGTGGCATCTACGGTGCGAAGGTTCGAAGCAGCGAGTTATGTGTATCTGATCCCGAGATGCTCGGGCAGAAAGAACCGCTTGAGCAGTACGTCGACCCGGAGCAGTCCTTCTCGTGTGAGTGCAACCCGCTGCCCGCTTCGTTCGGCGAGAAACCCGTCTGCCGCGATCGAGTCGAGCGGCTCCCGGAAGCGCTGCAACACGTCGGCGCCGTACTTGTCGCGGAAGTAGCCTGGCGTGATGGCGCCCAGTTTGAGCTGGAGGATGAACTCGCGGATCAATCGTTCCTCGTGCGTCGGGTGATAAGCGCGATTGAGCGGGATCTCGTCACGCCGAATCGCGTCCGCATACGTCTCCCACGTATCCAGGTTCTGCACGTGGACGCCGTTCATGTGGCCGAAGGAGGCGACGCCGAGCCCCACCATGTCCGCACCCTGCCAGAGCCGATCGGTGTAGATGAACCGCGTACGGTTCGGATCCTTCAC
>Ga0075418_10005688_pt1 | contig 14098 bp, 8 predicted proteins | sample SoiMetdeltSBSDD2_FD_81776 | JGI IMG/M metagenome (GOLD analysis project Ga0075418, IMG submission 81776) | Bulk soil microbial communities from a Populus tree surrounding site in Tennessee, USA - Soil MetaG P. deltoides SBSDD2 | ecosystem: Environmental > Terrestrial > Soil > Tree plantation...
ACCGGCTCGCCGTTGGACGGCTGGAGCAGGTTGTTGACCGAGAGCATCTGCTCGCGGGCCTCGCGCTTCGCCGCCGCCGAGAGCGGGACGTGCACGGCCATCTGGTCGCCGTCGAAGTCGGCGTTGAACGCTGTGGTGACCAGCGGATGGATCTGGATCGCGCTGCCCTCGATCAGGATTGGCTCGAACGCCTGGATACCCAGACGGTGGAGCGTCGGGGCGCGGTTCAGCAGCACCGGGTGGTCCTGGATGACCTCTTCGAGGACGTCCCAGACCTCGGGCCGCACGCGCTCCACGATCCGCTTGGCGCTCTTGATGTTGTGGGCGTGGTTCCGCTCCACCAGCTTGCGCATCACGAACGGCTTGAACAACTCCAGCGCCATCCGCTTTGGCAGGCCGCACTGGTGCAGCTTCAGGCTCGGCCCGACCACGATGACCGAGCGGCCCGAGTAGTCCACGCGCTTGCCCAGCAGGTTCTGGCGGAACCGTCCCTGCTTGCCCTTGAGCATGTCGGAGAGCGACTTCAGCTTGTGGTTGCTCGATCCTGAGACGGCCCGGCCGCGCCGACCGTTGTCGATCAGCGAGTCCACGGCCTCCTGGAGCATCCGCTTCTCATTGCGGATGATGATCTCCGGCGCGCCAAGCTCCAGCAGCCGCTTGAGGCGGTTGTTCCGGTTGATCACCCGGCGGTACAGGTCGTTCAGGTCGGACGTCGCGAAACGGCCGCCGTCGAGCTGCACCATCGGCCGCAGGTCTGGAGGAAGAACCGGCAGGATCTTCATCACCATCCACTGCGGCTGGTTGCCGGACTTGCGGAACGCCTCCACCACGCGCAGGCGCTTGGTGGCCTTCTTGCGTCGCTGGCCGGAGGACGACCGCGAGTCCATCCGGAGCTCCTGGGCCAGCTTGTCCAGGTCGACCTTCTGGAGCAGGTCCCAGATCGCCTCGGCGCCCATGCCGGCCTTGAACACGCGGTTGCCAACCAGATCCAGCACCTCGCGGTACTCGGCCTCGTTCAGCGTGAGCAGCGTCTTGACGGCCTCGATCCGCTTGATCTTCGCCTCGACGCTCTGGCGCTCACCCTCGGCGTCGATCTCCGATTCGCCCGCCCCAGCTTCCTGGGACGCCTGCATCATCTCTGCCTTGACGCGGTCGATGTCGTTGTCGAGCGGCTCGGCGACCGTCTTCTGGCGCTCCGCCATGTCCGTCTCGAACTGATCGAGGAAGACCTTGGCGACGTCTTCGAGCGCCGTGACGTGCTGCGGCTTCACCGTCTCGCCGGTCCGCACCACGACGGTGTCGTTCGGGCTGAAGACGATGTCGTCCTCGGCAACCTGGCCGTTCAGCGACTCGATCTCCGCGCGCAGGCTGGAGCTGGATTCCTGGACCCAGTTGACCATCCGGTCGCGCTCCTCTTCGAGGTCGCGCAGCCGCTGGGTCTTCTCGTCCTCGAGGTCGGCCAGCTTGTTCATCAGCGGGCCGGTCGCCTCTTCGAGGCGGCTCGTGCGCTCGCGCTCGCGGGCCTCGATCCGGCGCTCGGTTTCTTCCTGGATCTGCTTGATCAGGCGCTCACGAGCCTGCTCGTTGACGTCCGTGATGATGTACTTCGCGAAATACAGCACCTGCTCGAGCAGGCGCGGCGTGACGTCGAGCAGCAGGCCGATCCGCGAGGGCGTGCCCTTCACGAACCAGATGTGGCTGACGGGCGAGGCCAGCTCGATGTGGCCCATCCGCTCGCGCCGCACCTTGGCCCGTGTGACCTCGACGCCGCACTTGTCGCAGATGATGCCCTTGTAGCGCACCCGCTTGTACTTGCCGCAGGAGCACTCCCAGTCCTTCGTGGGACCGAAGATCCTCTCGCAGAACAGACCGTCGCGCTCAGGCTTGAGCGTGCGGTAGTTGATCGTCTCCGGCTTCGTCACCTCTCCTCGGGACCAGGAGCGGATCTGGTCCGGCGAGGCGAGCGTGATGCGCACCGCGTTGAAGTTGTTAACCTCGAGCATCCTACCCCCAGTAGGGCGGGTGTTGGGTTCTGGGTTCTAGGTTCTGGGGAACGAGAATGCGCCCCCAGAACCCAGCACCTGGAACCTAGAACCCCGTTGACTAGTCGCCGCGCTCGAAACCGGAAATGTGGATGTCCATCGACGGGATGCTGTCCGTGGCAGACAGGTCCTCCAGGAAGGTGACCTCCTCCTCTTCCTCGTTCAGCACCTCAACCGCCAGCCCGAGGCTCTGGAGCTCCTTGACGAGCACCTTGAACGACTCGGGAACGCCCGGCTGGAAGATGTCCTCACCCTTGACGATCGCCTCGTACGTCTTTACGCGGCCCACGACGTCGTCAGACTTGACGGTCAGGATCTCCTGGAGCGTGTGCGCCGCGCCGTACGCTTCGAGCGCCCACACCTCCATCTCGCCGAAGCGCTGGCCGCCGAACTGCGCCTTCCCACCCAGCGGCTGCTGCGTGATCAGCGAGTACGGGCCGGTCGACCGGGCGTGGATCTTGTCCTCAACCAGGTGGACCAGCTTCAGCATGTAGATGTAGCCGACCGTTACTTCCTGGTCGAACTCCTCGCCGGTCCGGCCATCCCGCAGCGTGATCTTGCCCGTCTCAGGGAGGCCAGCCTTCGAGAGCTCGGCCTTGATGTCCTCCTCGGTCGCCCCGTCGAAGACCGGCGTGGCGAACTTGACGCCCATCGCGTCCGCCGCCCACCCCAGGTGGGTCTCGAGGATCTGGCCGATGTTCATCCGCGACGGCACGCCGATCGGGTTCAGGATGATCTCGACGGCCCGGCCATCCGGCAGGAACGGCATGTCCTCCACGTGCATGATCCGCGCGATCACGCCCTTGTTACCGTGCCGCCCGGCCATCTTGTCGCCCTCGGAGATCTTCCGCTTCTGGGCGATGGAGACCCGGACCTGCTTGTTGACGCCGGCCGGCAGCTCGACGCCCGCGTCTCGCTCGAAGACACGAACGTCCACCACCTTGCCGCGCTCGCCGTGCGGGACTCTCAGCGAGGTGTCCTTGACCTCCCGCGCCTTCTCGCCGAAGATTGCGCGCAGCAGGCGCTCCTCAGCCGTCAGCTCGGTCTCGCCCTTCGGCGTGATCTTGCCGACCAGGATGTCGCCGGCCTTGACCTCGGCGCCGATCCGGATGATCCCGTTCTCGTCGAGGTCGCGGAGGCTGTCCTCGCCGACGTTCGGGATGTCGCGGGTGATCTCCTCGGGGCCGAGCTTCGTGTCTCTTGCCTCGACCTCGTGCTTCTCGATGTGGATCGACGTGAACTTGTCGTCACGCACGATCGACTCCGAGAGCAGGATCGCGTCCTCGAAGTTGCCGCCCTCCCAGCACATGAACGCCACCAGGACGTTCTGGCCGAGTGCCAGCTCGCCTTCCTCCGTGGAGGACGAGTCCGCCAGCGGCTGGCCTCGCACCACGCGCTCGCCGCGCATGACGATTGGCCGCTGGTTCATGCAGGTGCCCTGGTTCGAGCGCACGAACTTCCGCAGCCGGTAGCTGTGGCGCTCGCCGTCCGCGTCGCGGATCACGACCTCTCGAGCTGAGACCGACTCCACCACGCCGTCCGTCCGCGACATCACGACCTGGCCGGAGTCACGCGCCGTCCGGACCTCCATGCCGGTGCCGACCAGCGGCGCCTCCGGCTTGAGGAGCGGCACCGCCTGGCGCTGCATGTTGCAGCCCATCAGCGCGCGGTTCGCGTCATCGTGCTCCAGGAACGGGATCAGCGCACCGGCCACGCTCACCGTCTGCTTCGGCGAGATGTCGACGAAATCGACCCGCTCCGGCGGCTCCTCCAGGAACAGCGAGCCGTGCCGCACCGAGATGCGGGTATCGGCAAACGTATTGTCAGGGTTCAGGTGGACGTTCGCCTGGGCGATCGAGAAGCGCTCCTCCTCGTCAGCCGGCAGGAACGTCACCTCCTCCGTGACGAACGGCACGATGTTGACGAACTTCAGGTCCTCCACCGCCGCGATCTTCGCGGCGGCCTTCTCGTCGATCAGCGCGCCCTTCTTCGCCACCGCCTTACCATCGTTCGAGACGTCCTCACGCAGCGTCCGGCCGATCAGGCGCGACGCGTCGTTCGGGACCGTCCGCAGCACCCGGCGGTACGGCGTCTCAATGAAGCCGAAGTCGTTGATCCGGCCGTACGTCGCCAGCGAGCCGATCAGACCGATGTTCGGGCCTTCAGGCGTCTCGATCGGGCAGATCCGGCCGTAGTGGCTGTGGTGGACGTCCCGGACTTCGAAGCCCGCCCGATCACGGGAGAGACCGCCAGGGCCCAGGGCCGAGAGGCGCCGCTTGTGGGTCAGCTCCGCCAGCGGGTTGACCTGGTCCATGAACTGCGAGAGCTGGCTGCCGCCGAAGAACTCGCGCATCGCCGCCACGACCGGGCGGATGTTCACCAGGCTGGACGGCGTCGCCGTCGCCGGCTCGGTGATCGACATGCGCTCCTTGACGACGCGTTCCATGCGGAGCAGGCCGACCCGGAACTGGTTCTGGATCAGCTCGCCGACGGCACGCACGCGGCGGTTCCCCAGGTGGTCGATGTCGTCACGCGAGGAGCGCTCGTTGTTGATCCGGATCATCTCGCGGACGATCTCGATCAGGTCGAGCGGCGTCAGGACACGCTCGCTCGCCGTGGGGCTGGTGACCTGCTCGATCCGCAGCCGGCGGGACAGCTTGTACCGCCCGACCCGACCGAGGTCGTAGCGGCGGAAGCTGAAGAACAGCGAGTTCAGGAGCTGCTTGGCGTTCTCCGCGTTCGGCGGATCGCCCGGGCGGAGCCGGCGGTAGAACTCGAGCAGCGCCTCTGCCGTCGTGGAGGCCGGGTCCTTGTCCATCGTGGACTGGAGGTAGTGATGGTCCCGGTGGTTGTCGTCAGCCTCGTAGAGGGCCAGCATCTCCTCGTTGTCGCCCTTCTTGATGGGCGAGCCTGGGACTGCCCCGAGGGCGCGCAGCAACGTGGTCACCGGGATTTTCCGCTTCCGGTCCACTTTCACCGAGAGGACGTCACGGCTCGAGGTCTCGAACTCCAGCCAGGCACCACGGCTGGGGATCAGCTTCGCCGTGGCGAGCGGGCGGCCGGTCGCGGTGTCCTCGTTGGCGTCGAAGTAGACGCCCGGCGAGCGCACGAGCTGGCTGACGACGACGCGCTCAGCACCGTTGATGATGAAGGTGCCGTTCTCTGTCATGAGCGGGAAATCGCCCATGAAGATCGTCTGCTCCTTCAGCTCGCCCTCGGCGTCGCCGGACTTGATCTTGAGCCGCATGCGGACACGCAGCGGCGCCGCGTACGTCTGGTCGCGCAGACGGCACTCGTCCTCACTCAGCTTCGGATCGCCGAACTCGTAGCCCGGCTCGCCGTCCGCGCCGGGCACCGCCAGCTCCAGCTCCATCGTGCGGCCCGTGAAATCCGAGATTGGCGAGATCTCGTCGAACAGTTCGCGAAGCCCCTCCCTCTTGAACCAGCTAAACGAATCGCGCTGAATCTGGATCAGATTCGGCACGGGCGCAGCCTCCGCGAAGCGCGCAAACGTCTTGCGCGGCATGATCACGTTGGCAAGCGCCAGGGAGCTCGGGTCGGCCGGGGCAATAGCCATGAAGTCAAACCTCCTGTGAGGACACAGGCCGCGAGACCAGATCGGTCAGCAGGTACGCCGGGCAGCCACCACTGGCGGCGACAGTGGCAGAGCAAAAGGGCGCGCAAAGGTGGCGAGCGGGGTGTAACGTCAAAGTATACCGAGATCTGGGTAGTTCCGGCGAAACACGACAAAAACCCGGCCACAGAGCCCCCGCCCTCTCAGCGGCCTCTGTGGTCCGGTTATCGGGGTGGCGCTCGTCAGTTGGTGACGCACAGACCCATATTCGTGGGTCATTCTAGCACACCGCGGCAACGTGTGTCCGCGAGTTGCCGCGGTGGCTCAAACTGAGGCGTGCTTTCGGACGTGGAGGATGTACGACCCAGAGACAGGCTCAACCTGATCGGCCGTCAGCGTCTCGACCGTTACCGTCTTGCCGTCAGCGGTCATGAATTCGACCTCGTAGGCCGCACCGTCTTCATGTACGAACACAACGGTGCCAACATCGCCAGAGATGAGACCATGAGCGGGTATGTCCATCCGCAGTGCGCCACGTTCCAGCTCTCGTAGGGCAGGCTGGCTCATCGGACCTCCGTCAAGACCGGGTAAGCCGTCACAAAGAACGGTGGAGGCTGACCCGAGCGCAACACCCAGACAGTCATGATTCGGGCTCGCCGCCCATCCGGGCAGTTGAGCGCTCCCACGCCCACATATTTTAGTCCGTATCCGAACCCTGATTCTCGGACGTCGATTTCGCGAGCCAGCCGACGTAGCTCGGCTTGCAGCACGTGTGGCTCGTCGAGTCGAAACCCGTATCGCTGGAAGAATATGGCTTTCCCTCCACCCTCCGGATGAGCGTCATTCAGGAGATAGCCCGTGATCTTCTCCAGAGGAACGATCGCCATTTCAGCATGTGGTAGCTGCAATTGACCCTCGCAAAGAAGTCATTTTCCTCAACGATGTCGCCATCCCCCTGCGACTTACCTCATCCAGTGGATTTCTTCAGCGTTGATCCATCCGCGAGATTCCCGACCACCCGTCAATTCCCCCTGTCATTCCGACGAAGGAGGGATCTCAAGCTTGCGAGATCGCCAGCGTGAGATCCCTCCCTGCGCTCGCAAGCTCGCTCCGGTTCGGGATGACAATGGAGGCCCGATCACCGTACGTCAGGCCGGGGCCTTGAAGAACGCGCTGTACGTGGCGTTGCCTGACTCGTGTCGCCCGCCAACGACTCCCACCAGTTCCCAGCCTCTCGATCCGTATGCGTTCAATGCAGCCTCAATGCTCTCGAAACTCTCATCGTCGCTGCCCGCCGTCTCGTCGCGCGCCGCACAGTACCACCTTCCACGATACTGGCTGTGTTGCCTCCACATGTAGACATTTTTGTACTTCCAATTCGCTACTGTGCTGCCTCCGATGTCTCGCTAGCACCTCTACGAAGACCTGAACATGGTCGCCACAAACGCTACAGGTATGTCCGCTCCTCGGCGCGTTTCACCTCCCAGGCCCGCCGCGCCTCCCGGACGGACTCGCTCTCGCTGACCTCGGCCACCGGAACGTCCCACCAGGAGTCGTACCCGGGGACGCCCTCCAGCCGGTCGTTCCTGACGTAGATCACGCTGGTGCGGTCGGCCGCCTTCGCCTCCGCGAGCGCCGCCACCACCTCGTCGTAGCCGGCGCACTCCACCACGTTCGCGCCCAGACCACGCGCGCACGCCGCCAGGTCCAGGCCCAGCTCGCGGGCGTCTGAGGCGTCGTCGCCGGCCAGCGCGCCGTCGACGGGGTAGATGTAGCGCGTCCCGAACCCGCCCTGCCCGAGCGTGCGGCTCAGCCCGCCGATGCTCTTGAAGCCGCCGTTGTCCATCAGGACGATCGTCAGGCGGTACCCCTCCTGGATCGACGTGGCGATCTCGGACGCCATCATGAGGAAGGAGCCGTCGCCGACCAGCACGTACACCTCACGCTCCGGCGCGGCCATCTTAATCCCGAGGCCGCCGGCGATCTCGTACCCCATCGTCGAGAAGCCGTACTCCAGGTGGAACTGCTTCGGGTGGCGGGCACGCCAGAGCTTGTGCAGGTCGCCGGGCAGGCTGCCGGCCGCGCAGACCATGATCGCGTCCGGATCGCCCCGCTCGTTGACGGCGCCGATCAATTCGCCCTGGCTCGGCAACGGGCCGTGTCGGATGCCGTAGATCCGGTCGACCTCGGCCTCCCAGGTTTCGTGCAGGCTGGTGCAGGCTGCCCGGTACTCGGCATCGGCGACGAAGCCGTCCAGTAGCGGGAGCAGTTCGTCCACGGTCGCACGAGCGTCCCCGACCAGCGCGAGCGCCCCCTGCTTGGCCGCGTCGAACGACGCGACGTTGATATTGACGAATCGCACGTCCGGGTTCTGGAACGCCGTCTTCGAGGCCGTCGTGAAGTCGTTGTACCGCGTCCCGATCCCAATCACCAGGTCCGCATCCCGCGCTATCCGGTTCGCGGCCGACGTGCCGGTCACACCGATCGCCCCCATCTGGAGCGGATGGTTGAACGGCAGGCTGCCCTTACCGGCCATCGTCTCACTCACCGGAATGCCGGTCCTGTCGACCAGAAGGCGCAGGCTGCGAGTTGCGTCGCTGTAGATCACCCCGCCGCCGGCCACGATCAGCGGTCGCTTGCTTGCCCGAATCCAGGCCGACGCCCTCTCCAGCGCCGCCCGGTCCGGCCGGTTGCGAGGGATTGGCCAGACCCGCTTGCGGAACAGCGCCTCCGGAAACGCGTACGCCTCGGTCTGAGCGTCCTCCGGCAGGCAGAGCGTGACCGCTCCCGTCTCGGCCGGGTCGGTCAGCACCCGCATCGCCGCCGGCAGCGCCGTGATCAGCTGATCCGGGCGGTTGATCCGATCCCAGTACCGGCTGACCGGCTTGAAGCAGTCGTTGACCGAGACGTCCTGGCTCTGCTCCGACTCGAGCTGCTGGAGGACCGGCCCGACGTTCCGCCGCGCGAACAGGTCACCAGGCAGCAGTAGGACGGGGACTCTATTAATGGTGGCGGCAGCGGCGCCGGTCACCATGTTCGTCGCTCCCGGCCCGATCGAGGACGTACACACGAGCGTCTGGAGGCGATTCTTCGTCTTGGCGAACGCCGCCGCCGTGTGGACCATCGCCTGCTCGTTGCGGGCCTGGTAGTACCGCAGCTCCGGCATCTGCTGGAGCGCCTGGCCGATGCCGGCGACATTGCCGTGACCGAAGATGCCGAAGCAGCCGGCAAAGAACGGCTGCTCGACACCGTCACGCTCGGCGTGCTGCTGGATCAGGAACGCGACGATCGCCTGAGCGGTCGTCAGGGTGCGAGTCGGCTCGGGCATCGGCACCCTCCGGTTCACAAGATCGAAAGGAGCATCCTGTTCATCCTGTCTGACTCGTCAGATCTCCGAGTACCCGCTGCCCCGCGACTCGACCCCACGCCCGCGCGCGTTGTCGAGCAGCCCGTACTCCTTCAGGATCTGCTGGCTGTACGTCACCCGGCCCGTGACCTTGTCGAGCGGCTCCGTCGCGAGCAGCAGCGCCGCCTTCGCCATCAGCTCCGCCGGCTCACCCGTTGGATCGTCCATCCCATCCACCAGCCGGTGGTAGACCGTGCCCGGCGTCGGCACCACCAGCGAGGGCGCCAGGCTCGTCACCGAGATGCCGTACTCGTACACCTCGGCAGCCAGCCCCTGGCTGAACCGCTCCATCGCCGCCTTCTCGGCCCCGTAGCACGTCCCGCCGGGGCGAGATCGGGACGCCGGATCGGCGTACGGCCCGCGCCCCGGCCCGATCGCCGCGCCGGACGAGATGTTCACGATCGAACCCGACTTTCGCGGGATCATGTCGCCGTTCAGCACGAGCTGGCAGAGGATGAACGGCGCGTGGAAGTTCACCGCCCACGAACGCATCCAGCGGTTCAGCGGATACTCCTTGATCGGGATGTAGTACGTCAACGCCGCGTTGTTCACCAGCACGTCGACCGGCCCGTACGCGGCCCGGGCCGCCTCGATCAGCCGCTCGCACTCCGGCGGCTCGGAGATGTTGACCGCCACGGCCTCAGCCTCGCCGCCGGCTGCGCGGATCTCCGCGACCGTGCTCTCCAGCGACCCGGCCAGCGGATGATCTCCCTCACGGAGCGTCCGTGCCGCGCAGACGACGCGTCCGCCCTCGGCCGCGAACAGCTTCGCGATCTCCGCCCCGATCCCCCGGCTCGCGCCCGTCACCACGACGACCTTGCCGTCCAGCCGCCCCATTGCAACCTCCTCGATTTGCCCGGTCTCCGATCGTGCCCCGATCATACCGAGCCCGAACCGAGCGGTGACGGTCAGAGCAGGCTGCTGTCAGGCCAGCAGTCAGGCGAAGCGCGGGTCGACGGCGTACTCCTGAACCACCTCGCCGGCGTTCGTCCGCTGGTCCTCTTCCAGGTCGGCTTTGACCACGTCAGGGAACGGGATCCCCAGCTTCGCCAGCTCTGGGCCGATCTCTTCCAGCTTTGGGCGGGGGTTGTACCCGGTCGGGAACTCGTACCCCATCTCAATGCCGTCGCCGCCACAGATCACGCAGAAGTTGTCGGAGTCAGGCTCCTCGCCGTAGCCGTCGCAGTTCCGGCAGAGCTCGGCGATCCCTAGCGTGAACGACTGAATCAACCGATCCCAGCCCAGGAAGACCTGCCGTCCTCCGTACCGATACCAGCGTCGACTCACCCAGGCTCCTCTCGCCCCTCGGCCCTCGCCCCTCTTCCCTCGATCACCCCTTGATCGCTCCGCTCAGCACGCCCCGCGTGAAGTAGCGCTGGAGGAACGGGTAGAGCAAGAGGATCGGCACCAGCGCCACCACCAGCACCGCCATGTGCATCGCTTCGGCGGGGGGCAGACCAACCTCGTCGCCCGGCGAGGCGCTGCCGGGGATCGGACTCGCCTGAACCACGTAGTTGCGCAGGATCAACTGGAGCGGCCACATGCTGTTGTTATTAAGGTAGAGCATCGCGTTGAAAAACGCGTTCCAGTACGCCACGGCGTAGAACAGCGCCACCACCGCGATCACCGCGCCGGAGAGCGGCAGCACGATGTGCGTCAGGATCTTGAGGTCGTTCGCCCCGTCGATCCGCGCGCTGTCGATCAGCTCCTGCGGGATGCCCATGAAGAACTGCCGCATCACCACCAGGTTGAACGCGCTGATCATCACCGGCAGGATCAGCGCAGCGTACGTGTTGAGCAACCCGAGCTGCTTCACCACCAGGTAGTTCGGGATGATGCCCGGCGCGAACAGCAGCGTGAACAGCACCATCATCAAGATCGCGCGCCCGAAGATGATCGGGCGACTCAGCGCGTACGCCATCGCCGTCGTCGTCACCAGGCTCAACAGCGTCCCGACCACCGTGATCCCGATGCTGACCATCGTCGCCCGCGTCACGATGCCGCCGGAGAGGATCGACCGGTATGCGCCGAGGCTCGGCTGCTCCGGCCAGAGGACGATCAGGCCGCCCTTCCGCGTGATCTCCTCTTGCGTCGCCAGGCTCGTCGCGACGACCGTGATGAACGGGTAGATCACCAGCACCGAGATGATCGCCAGGACGAAGAACTTGGAGAGCTTCTCGAGGGTCGTCTCCTTCTCCATCCACGGGGGACGCTCCACGCGTTGTTCGATCATCGGTACACTCCGTCCTGGCCGAGTCGATGCGCGATCTTGTTCGCCGTCAGCACCAGCACCAGCCCGACGATCCCCTTCACCAGGCCGGCCGCGGCCGTCATCCCCCACTGCCCGCCGATGATCCCGTTGAAGTAGACGTAGGTGTCCAGCACCTCGCCCGCCTCCGGCCCCACGAAGGTCCGCTGGAGCAGGATCTGCTCGAACCCGACCGAGAGGATGTTGCCGAGGCGCAAGATCAAGAGCAGGATCGTCACCGCCACGATGCCCGGCAGCGTCACGTTCCAGAGACGCTGCCAGCGGTTCGCGCCGTCCACCGCCGCCGCCTCGTACAGCGACTGGTCGATCGAGAGTAGCGCCGCCAGGAAGATGATCGTGCCCCAGCCGGTCTCCTTCCAGATCAACTGGAACACCATCATCCACTTGAACGCGGACGGATCGGACATGACGTTCCAGACGCCGAAGCCGCCGTCCCGCAGGAAGTGGTTCACCACGCCGGTCCCGCCCAGGATCTCCTGGAACAGCGCCACCACGATCACCCACGACAGGAAGTGCGGCAGGTAGACGATGTTCTGGACGAACCGGCGCACCCGCACGCTCATGATGCTGTTCAGCATCAGCGCCAGGCCGAGTGGGGCCGGGAAGTACAACACCAGCTGCAAGATCGTGATCTGCAACGTGTTGTTGACCGCCTGCCAGAACCGCGCGTCCCGGACCATGTCCGAGAAGTTCTTCATCCCGACGTACGGGCTGTCGAACCCGAGGAACGGCTGGTAGTCCTGGAACGCGATCACGTACCCCAGCAGGGGCAGGTAGTGGAAGACGGCGAAGTAGACGACGCCCGGCGCGGCCAGCGCCAGCATCATCCAGTCGCGCCGCAGCTTCTGGCCGACCGAGAGTCCGGGACGGAGTGTCACTGCCGCAGCAGCGGCTTCAGCTTCGATCTGCGACCATTCGGCCGCGTCAGCTCCAGGACGCGCCGCGGGCGGGGCGGCCGCCTGTGCTGCGTCGACGCCCGGAAACACTGCCCGTTGTGCCACGATGAAGCCCCCTCCGTTCGTCAGTGAACCCGGAGTGCGCGATGGCCGTTACATCGCCGGGGATTGTATGACAATTCTGGAGTATCGTCAAAGCTGCCTCAGGCATCGCGCTCGTGTACGAAGGAGTCTCCGAGCATGGCCTTCGACAACTTCTGGAGCAGAGCCGCCCGCCAGCCCGACCGCGTCATGCTGATCGAGCCAGATCGTCGCACGATCGAGGCCGGCGAGCTCCTCGCCACCGCCAATCGGCTCGTCCACGGCCTGCGTGCGGTCGGGCTCCAGCGCGGCGACGTGATCGCCGCCGTCCTCCCGAGCTCAGTTGAGGCGTACGAGCTATACCTTGCGATGCAGCAGGCCGGCTGGTATCTCGTCCCGATCAACTTCCACCTGGTCGGGCCGGAGATCGCCTACATCCTCCAGGACTGCGAGGCCACGGTCTTCGTCGCGCACGAGCGGTACGCTCAGGCCTGTGCCGCCGCCGTCGAAGAGGCTGGCTTCCCCCTCTCGCACGCCTTCGCGGTCGGCTCGATCTCCGGCTTCCAGCCGTACGTCTCGCTCACCGATGGCCAGCCATCGACCCCACCCTCGGAGCGCTCTCTCGGCGCCGTGATGAACTACACCTCCGGCACCACCGGCCGGCCGAAAGGCGTCCGCCGCCCCCTCGCCGACTCCGTGCCCGAGGAGACCGACCTCGGCTCCGCCCTGGTGACCGGCTACAACGTCGACCCTGACGCCACGGATGACGTTCACCTGCTCGCCTGCCCCTGGTACCACACCGCTCCCCTGATCATGTCGGTGCCATCATTGCATCTCGGGCACACCGTCGTGATCATGGACCGGTTCGACCCGGAGCGCGCCCTCGATCTGATCGAGCGCCACCGGGTGACACTGACCCACCTGGTGCCGACCCAGTTCGTCCGGCTCCTGGCGCTCCCGGAGAACGTCAGGCAGCGCTACGACACCTCGTCGCTCCGTCACGTCATCCACGGCGCGGCCCCCTGCGCCCCAGACGTCAAGCGCCGGATGATCGAGTGGTGGGGCCCGGTCCTGGACGAGTACTACGCTTCCACCGAGGGCGTCGGCGGCACCATCATCTTCTCCGAGGAGTGGCTGAAGAAGCCCGGCTCGGTCGGCAAGCCGCGCAGCCCCGGCCAGATCGTCATCCTGGACGAGGATGGCAATCCCCTGCCGCCCGGCCAGGTCGGCACGATCTACAGCATCCCTCGCGCCGACTGGTCGTACTACAAGGACGCCGAGAAGACCGCGCGCGCCAAAATGGGCGAGTACGCCACCGTCGGCGACGTCGGCTACCTGGACGAGGACGGCTACCTGTACCTCAGCGACCGCAAGACCGACATGATCATCTCCGGCGGCGTCAACATCTACCCCGCCGAGGTCGAGATGGCGCTGTTCGGCCACCCGAAGGTGCTGGACGTCGCCGTCTTCGGCATCCCGAACGACGAGTGGGGAGAGGAGGTCAAGGCGGTCGTCGCGCCGAAGCCGGGCACAGATCCCGGCGATGCCCTGACGGCCGAGCTGCTCGACTACCTGGAGGGGAAGATCGCGCGGTACAAGCTCCCCCGCTCGATTGACTACCTTGCCGAGCTCCCCCGCGACCCGAGCGGCAAGCTGTACAAGCGCAAGCTCCGCGAGCCGTACTGGGCGAACCACCACCGCGCGATTTAGGCGCTTGCCGAAGCGCGATCGACAAAGGATTGTCTATGCGGCGGCAAGATGGAGGTCGTCGAGCAGGGCGCGCATGGTGACGCGTAGGGTCTGGTAATGTTCGTCCATCGGGGTCCAGGT
>Ga0075418_10005691_pt1 | contig 14096 bp, 9 predicted proteins | sample SoiMetdeltSBSDD2_FD_81776 | JGI IMG/M metagenome (GOLD analysis project Ga0075418, IMG submission 81776) | Bulk soil microbial communities from a Populus tree surrounding site in Tennessee, USA - Soil MetaG P. deltoides SBSDD2 | ecosystem: Environmental > Terrestrial > Soil > Tree plantation...
ATGAGAAGGATCCCGGCGGCCTGCCTTCAACGCGCGGCGAATCGAGTGACACCACCCGCCCGAAGCACGCGCCCAGCGCTCCGATCATGCCAGGCAGGCCGAGCGTCCGTACCGCAAAGTCGTCGTGCTTGGGGAAAATCTCGACGAGAATCGGCCCCTTTGGCGTGAAGTTGTACTTCGCCGACAACGTCTTCAACGCTTCCTGTGCGAGCGGCATCGCGTACTCGCGCATCACCGGCGCTTCTGCCGGATGCAGCTTGAGAATGATGTCGCCTTCGCGGATTTCGACGAACTTGTCGAGCGAATCGAGCAGGGCGAGCAGGTTGAACGTGACCTTGTCGTACGGATCGATCTTGAAGGCGCGTTCGAGCGATTGCCGCGCCTGCGCCTCATCGCCGGTCCGCATCAGGTGCATGCCCAGTTCGGCATGTGCGCGGGCGTTGCCCGCATCGATGGTCACCGCTTCGCGCGAGAGGGCGACCGCTTCGTCAAAGCGGTAATTCCGAGCGGAGAGCTCAGCCGCGACGCGATAGATCTCGCCGAAGCGCGGATTGATCGTAAGGGTCGGCTTGGCTTCAACGTCGAACGCTTCGCGACTGCCCCGAACGTAAGTGATAGCCGCGGCGAGTGCACGAGCATCGAGATGCGACGGATTGAACTCGAGGACGCGTGCGATGCGTTCCTTGGCCGCATCCCAGCGCGTATTGTCCAGGTCGAGTTGCGCCAGCAGCAGTTCCGCGTCCGCGAGATGTGGATCGATCTCGAGAGCTCGCGTCGCTTCCGCGGCAGCCGCCGGCGGATCGTCCTCAGCCAGCGTCCGAGCCAGGCCGGCGTGCGCAGGAGCCCATTCATCGTCGGCCGCCAACGCCTGCTGGAACGACTTCACCGCTTCCGGGTAGTTGTACTTCTCGAAAAACAAGAGGCCCCATGCGGTATCGAGCGCAGGATTCGAACCCGATGCGCTCGCGGCGCGGAAGAGCGCGTTGGCGTTCCGCGCATCTCCGAGCGCTGCGGCAGCGCGCGCCGCGCGCGCGAGCGAGGCCTGATCGTTTGCCGATGCGCGATACAACACGTTCAAGAGTGGCGTCGCTTCGTTGCTGCGGCCAAGCGTCTGCAACACGAGCGCAAGCTCGAGTGCTGCGTCGCTGAGTGGTTGTCGACTCACCACCGGTCGAAGCATGGCGATCGCATCGTCATACCGACCTTTGTCGACGGCAAGTCGAGCAAGAATCGCGACCGCGGCGGGATCGTCGGCGGGACGGGCGCGCGCAAGTGATTCGGCCTCCGCCGGTTTGCCGTGTGCCAGGGCTCGCCACGCGCTGGCGGGAAACGGCAGGGTTCCGCCGGCTGATTGCTGCCCGTGCGACCGTTCGGACACGGCGGTCCAGGCGCACAGAGACAAAAAGAGAACAACCGCCGGGCGTAGAACTGTATGCCGCATGTCCCTGTCTGGATTATAGAGGGTTCCGATGCTGCGCAGGCCGTTGAGTGTTAGACGGCACAGCTGCGGGAGGAGTCTGGGTCTTCAGAACAGCGCACGCCAGGTAAAAAATAGTGCGGCGCACAAACCCTGGCCGATCGCGAATGCCGCCGCCCACCCGGCCACCGCGCGCGGTGGGATGACCGCAGCGAATGCGAAAAACAGTGGAAAGAGCGTCGATGTCATGCGGCCCATCGATAAGAAACCGCCTGTGATGAGCGGCGGCAACAGATTGATCAGAACCAGGACGCCCCAGGCGAGCCCAACCCTTCGAAAGACGGGATAGATCATGACCAGCGCGAAGAGCACACCCAGAGCGTTGATGGAGTTGTAGGGGTTGTTCTGGATGAACTGTAACCACGAGAGGTCCCCGACGTTGCTAAAAAACGTCACAATGGGAAGACCTTCGTACGATCGCCCCCACGCTTCCTGGATGTGCGCCCACGCGAACCACACCCCGGTGAGGTAATACAGGTACAGAGTAAAGAGGAGCATCCCGACGCCCGGCATCCCGGCAACCACAAGTTCGACTACGAGATCTTTCGCACTTCCGCCTCGTTCGGCTCTTTCCTTTTCCCTTTTGCCTTTTGCCTTTTGCCTTTTTAGAGCGAGCAGAGCGAGCGGAATGGCGAGAAAGCAGCCGTTCGGGCGTGTCAGGCCTACCAGAATTCCCCAGGCGGAGGCCGCAACCCACTCGCGGCGAAGGAAGTGAAAGCACGCGCCCGTTGACGCGAGCAGGAACAACGACTCGGTATAGGGAGCGTTGAAATACGCGGCAAATGGATAAGCTGCGAGCAGCAACACGGCGGCTGGAGCGCGTTCGGGACCGATGAGATCGGTTGCGAGCCGCGACGTGTAGTGCAGCGCCCAGAAGAACGCCACGAGAGAAATCGCCACGCCGCCCCAAAGCGCGCGGAGCATCCGGCGCTCGCGTGACGGACCCTCCTCGTACATGCCGAGCACAGCCCCGACGGGCCGCATCAACAGCGGAAGCGCGGGAAAGAACGCGATGTTGCGTTGCCGTTGAAAAGTGTGATCCCAGTAATAGCCGTCGAGTGCAATGCCTCCATACCATCCGGCATCGAATCGCGCCGGCAAATTGTCCAATGGCTCGCGCGACAGGATGAACCCCGGGCTTGACGAAATGCCAATCGTGATGACCGCGGCAAACGCCACAACAAAGACGGCCGGTCGGGTCATGAGAAATGCGCGCAGCGCGGTAGCAAGATGCGGCCGCTCGACAACTGCGGCCCGTAGATCGGCGAGACGTGCCATGGCACTCGGGCGCGGCCACATGAGATGCCGCACGACCTGCACGCAGATGGCGACGTAGAGGACGACCAACGGCGACAAAAAATCCCGGAGGCCGTTAAACAGGCTCACCGGCCGTGCGACGAGCGACCACCACAGAGTGATGGCACCGAGCAGCAGAGTGATGCCGTCGGCGGCACGGGCTGCCGCAGGTAGCGCTGGCTTGGTCTGTGTCAACTCTGGAACGGCGGCCATGAGCATCGACGCGTCAATTATCGCTGCCTGCCGGGATCCGGTGTCCGGGATCCGTCATCCGGATCATCGACCAACCCGGCGGTCCACGCCGTACCGGATCCCGGATCCCGCACCACGGATCTGGGATCCCGACTGAGTTCATAGAGGGTCGACGGCGCCCCATACCACTCTGCCCGCGCGAGTCGCCGGACGCCAGCGGTCGCGTCGAGACGCGTCATCGTCGACAGGCACACGTCTGGCTCCCACAGCCGGCAATGCAAGCCAATATGTGTGACGCCCGCCTGTTCCAGATACTTCAACGCCGGCACGTCGGGAAATGTCGAGACGCCTTGTAACAGCGAGCCGTAGGACGCTGGAATGAAGCCACTATATCCATTCACCATCGGCCGCCAGTGCCAGATCGAAAAGTACATGTATGGCAGGTTCTCACCGAATCGATCCGCCGGTGAGTGAACGGGGAACTCGAACAGCACAGCGCCGCGTGCCGGGAGCGCGGCATAAATGCTCGGCGGCGACTGCCACACTGGCAGCCGATCGGAATGCGGCCACCCGTCCGCGATCGCGACCACGGTCAATGCAGTCGCCGCAACAGCTCGCGCGCGACCGCTGCGTAACAACGCCAGAAGCCGCGCTGCCCCACTCCCGGCAAGCATCGCGAGCGTGAGCACGACGAGAATCGCAAAGCGCGCCGGCGCCCGAACGGAACGCAGCGGCGGGAACAAACGATAGAACACGCGATACAGGACGCCGTTCAGCCCAAGCGATCCGTCGAACGCAACGACTCCCGCAGCGATGACCGCGGTGCGCCAGGCGGTCAGCGGTGGCCACGCGCCGGCCACGGCAAGCGCAATCGTTGCCCCGCCGGGGAAAAGGGCCCGCTCGGCGTGCACTGGACGAGGAAGCACGGCACGATACACAGGGTTGTGACTGCCCGTCCGCGCGTAATCTCCAGGGACCGCGCTGAATGCCACAACCGCTTCGCGCGGCCGATCGCCACGCTCCGGCGCCGACCGCACATAAACAAGGACGAGTGGCGATATCAGCAACCCCGCGACACAGAGGGCAGCGACGAGTTGCCACAACTGCCGATTTCGAATGTTGTGTCGAGCAATCAATACGGCGCCAAAGACGGCGACATACATCGTCAGAAACAAACCGTAGTACATCGACGAGTACCACTGGGCGGCGAGAATCAAGGCCAGTGTCACAGATCGCCCCGGTCTAAAGACCATGCCACCATTAGCTTCACTCACCATCCGATATGTTGTGAGCAATGCAAGCGGCATCCACATCGTCATCTGTAATTCGAGATGACTGAGGTGATTCATCCGGAATGGAGCGATCGTGAACGCCACGGCTGCGATCCAGGCTCCAGTCGCACTTACACCCAACGCTCGCGCCAGCAGGTATGCCGCGGCGCCCGACAGTATGAACGCGGCAAGCAGCGTCACGTTGTAGGCAACGACCGGGTGCAACCACGCCAGCGGTGCTGACGCCAGCGCCGGCAGAATCATCGAGTCGGAGTAGGTCAGCGTCGCCGGCAGCGGATAAAAAATATTGGCATCGAACAGGTGGCGTGGATCGGCGGCCAGTTGATGGCGCACCCACGCCATGCGCCACATGGAGAACAGCGGATCGCCACGATCGGGGACGGCGTAGAGATCGGAGGTCTGCTGTCCGAGGGCGGTCAGCGCAACCACAGTCAGCGCGGCGAACGCCCACACAAATTCGCGAATACCGATCGGGCGCAACACGTTCCGCGAATTCTAGTGTGAACCGGCCCTCTCGAGCGCACGCTCTTCTACTCGGATGCGGAGGACCATGAGCGCCGCGAACAGCACAACTGACAAGGGACCGGAAATCGTCGCGCGAGCGGCGAGCGCGAGGCCGACGAGCTCGCCGACGACGCCAAGGTAGTTCGGGTGCCGCATATAGCGGTACGGTCCGTGCGTGATCAGAGACGAAGATGGCGGGACAAGCACTCGAAACGTCCAGCGTGATCCAAGAGTCGCGATTGCCCAGTACTTAATCGCCTTGCCAAGCACGAACACGCTGATGCCGAGCGCGAAGATGTCGTTCACGTCGGCACGGCGTATCACGGCTTCAACCGTCATGCTCAAGAACGTGGCGGGATAGACGATTTGCATCCAGGGATAGACGTCATCGGCCGGCTCGATTGCACCGGCGGCTCGAAGCGCGCGTTCGTGCCGCGACGCGAGGCGCGCCTCGAAGGCCATGGGGAGGAACGCGAGCACGAGAACAACGACAGCGACGATCACGCCGCGTGCACGTCACCCGCGTATCGGATGGCTTCCTGTAACAGCCGCGGAATCATCGAGACGCCGTATTCGGCAGCCCGAACCACGGCCGGATAGGTCACGATCCACCGCATCGTCCGATTGAAGCGCCACTTGGCTGCAAACTCGCGGCGGCGCGATGCCAGAAGACGAACGTGCGCGCCGCCACATCCGTGCTCGAGCGCATCCAGCGCCTCGCGAGCGGCGAGTTCAGCGCCGCGAATCGCGAAGCGCAGACCATCGCCCGTGATCGGATCAACGAACCCGGCGGCGTCACCAGCGAGAAGCAGACCCCGCGCGCCGGCCGCGGTCGCATCGACCGCGAGAGGACCGAGACAGATTGGTGCTGTCAGCATTCGCGCGTCGGCAAATCGTTCCCTCAATTGCGCATCCCTGGTGAGGGTCGTCACCAGGATGTCGCCTGGATGGCGGCCGCCAAGATTCGGCGTCACCACACACGCGTTTGTGATTCCTTTGCCCAGCGCTGCCACACCCATGTAGTGCGTGCGTCGAACATGCATCTCGCCAAACTGCGTCAGGCCTGTGACGTTTTCGAAGTACGCGCCAATCGCCCACCGTCTTGGCCATGGCGCAGCCCGTGACAGTCCGAGCGCCCGCGCGACGCGCGAATATCGACCGTCCGCGGCGATTACCATGCGCGCGGGGATTTTCAACGACTTTCCCTGCCGTCCAGTGATTTTCAAGCCGGTGACGGTTGGTTGATCGCCGGACGCATCGACGATCGGCCCCTGGACGAGAACGCCCTGTTCGATTCGAGCGCCCGCACCCGCGGCGGCCATCATCAACGCTGCGTCGAAATCGCTGCGCGAGATCGCGCGGCCGCTGACGCCCTCGTACTTGCCGACGACGCGAACTCCATCGTCTCCAGTGACGATCATGCCGGCGAGCGGGATCGACGCTCCTGCCGCGCAACCGAGGCCAAGTCGCTGCAGCACCGCCAAGGCACCCGGATTCAGCGTATCGCCACACAGCTTGGGGCGCGGGAACCGCGCACGGTCGAGCACCAGAACGCGCGCGCCCGCTCGCGCAAGTACCGTTGCCGCAATTGACCCCGCTGGCCCCGCACCGGCGATGAGGACGTCGATCACAACTGAGTCACGCCCTTCCAAGAACAATCGCGCTGTTTTTCGAGCCAAATCCCAGACAGTTGCACAACGCCGCCTGCGCTTCCGCCTGTCGCCCTCGATTCGGAATGAAGTCCAGATCGCAGTCCGGATCGGGATGCGTGTGGTTGATTGTTGGCGGTAGAAAATTGTCATGCAGCGCCAAAGCGGCCGTCACGATCCCTGCCGCACCGCTGGCGCCCTGAGGATGACCAATCATTGATTTCGTCGACGAACCAGGAACGCGATCCGCCAGCGGACCGAAGAGCCGCCTAACGCAGCGAGACTCCACGCTGTCGTTCAGCACTGTCGACGTACCGTGGAAGTTCACGTACCCGATTTCTTCCATCGCGCGTCCGGATCGCCCGATCGCGGTGCGCATGGCGCGGATGATCTGTTCGCCGTCGGGATCCATTTGGACGCGATGATAGGCATCGCACGTTGATCCGTAGCCCTCGACGATCGCGTAGACGTGCGCGCCGCGTGCGCGCGCTCGATCTTCACGCTCGAGTACGACCATCCACGCGCCTTCGCCGAGAACGAAGCCATCGCGGGCGCGATCGAACGGACGTGAAGCTTCCGCCGGTCGATCGTTGTGCGCGGTCGACACGGCGCGCATCTTGGAAAACCCGAAGATCATCCCGGGCGTCACGCAGGCGTCCGCGCCGCCGGACAGAATGACCTCCGCATCACCCGCGCGAATCAGAGACGTTGCATACGAGATCGCATCGGTCGAACTGGTGCATCCGGTGGACACGACGTGGCTGATCCCGTGCAGCTCGAGCGCAATCGAAATCTCGCTCGAGATCATGCCCACGATCGAAACCGGAATGGCATAAGGCGTAACGCGCTTCCCGTCAGTGAAGAACTCATAAAACTGGCGCTCGGCGACGTCGATGCCACCAGCGCCGCTTCCAACAAGCACGCCGGCGCCAGGCTCGTTCAGCCGCAATCCAGCATCTGCCCAGGCTTCGGTGGCGGCGATGACGGCGATGAGCGAGGCACGCGAGTACCGACGAGGATCGGCGCGGCTCGTTCGCTCCGCCTGGTCCTCCGGAGCCCGCCCTCCAATGGCCGGCGCATCGTGGATCGTGACCGGAGGAACCGGTGCCGCGACGGTGCAAGGAAACGACGACGCGTCGAAGTCGACGATGGGACGGGTTGCGCTACAGCCGCGGCGGACGTGACGCCAGAAGCAATCCCGTCCGACGCCGAACGGCGACACAACCCCGATTCCGGTAATGGCCACGCGCGGAATCGTCGAGGCAGCCATCTATCTATCTATAATACCGGCGCATTTACGTAGTTCGCTCGATGTGCACAGAAAATGAAAGTCAGCCAACGCCCTTTTCCCCTTTTCCTTTTCCCTTTTCCCTTTTGTAAGTCATATGCATACCGCGTACGCGGACGACACATTACCTCACAACGGCCGTCTTTCCCTGATGAACGCGGTTCGCCTGCGGCGTCTCCGTAATGTACACTTTGAGATCTGTCGATGTTGTCGCGATACGTTACCGTCCTGCTTGTGTGGGTCGTCGGGGCTGTCGTCGCGCCAGCTCCGTCCAGTCCACTCCCCGCTGCCATCGATCAGGCGATTCAGCAAGTCACCGCAGCCGAGCTTCGCGAACACATCTCGGTTCTTGCAAGCGATCGGCTTGCCGGACGTGGAGTGGGCCACGAGGGAAACAAGGAGGCGGAGACGTATATTGCCGGTGTGTTGCGCGATGCAAGGGTGCTCCAGGCGGCCCCCGACTATCTGCAGAGGGTCGACGTGTACTCCCCGCGTCTTGGACCAGCGGCAAGCCTGACGATTTCCGACGGCGACCGACCCATCGTCGAGCTTAAGGTCGGTCCGGAGTTTCTTCCGCAGCCGGAGTCGAGCGATCGTGTCGGCAACGGTCCACTGCTCTTCGTGCAGCATGGCGTTTCCGCTGCGTCGCTCGGACATGATGATTACGCGAACATCGACGCGAAGGGGGCCGTCGTGCTGGCACTCGACGGCGCGCCGGATGCGCTGTTGCGATCGACGCAAGTCTCGACGGAGGACAAAGCCGGCTTCGCGGCGATCGATCGCAAGGTCGACGATGCCAGAGCGCACGGCGCGGCCGGGTTGATCGTGATCCGGAGCTACGTAGGGGATGCCGAGGGCGTGTGGCCATCTCGCCCGTCCGTGCGATCGGCCAGCTACCGCCTCTATGGCCCGATGCGCGAGAAGCCGCTTGCCGTCGCCGTGATGTCTGAGCACGCTGCCAAGCCCGTCAGGGCTGCGCTCGAGCAGCGGACGGCGCTGATCGCCAGGTTGAATCCTGATGTGATCGCGCAGCCGATTGCCATGGACAACCTTCTTGGAATGGTCGAGGGGGGAAGCAAGGCCGCCGAGATCGTTGTCGTCGGGGCGCATCTGGATCATGACGGCATCGACGAGGCAGGACGCATCTACAACGGCGCCGACGACAACGCGTCAGGAACAGCGGCCGTACTCGCAATGGCGTCGGCGTTCACCCGCGCCAGCACCAGGGGAGCGCGACCCGCCCGAGCGGTGGTGTTCGCGCTGTGGAACGGTGAAGAGAAAGGATCGCTCGGCGCGGAGTACTTCGTGGCGCATCCGCAGCCGGCGCGAAGGATCGTCGCCAACATCAATCTCGACATGGTTGGACGCGACGAAGACATTCCCGATCCCGGCGATCCGCGGTATCGTGGCTTCGCAAAAACGCAGGCATCCGACAACACCAACGTCGTGCATCTTCTCGGCTACACGTATGCGCCCGATCTCGCGCGCGCCGCCGATGCCGCCAACGAAACAATCCATCTCACAGTCAAGCAGGACTACGATCGCGATTCGCAGAACCTGGTTCGGCGATCCGACAACTGGCCGTTTCTGCAGCACGGCATTCCCGCGGTGTTTTTGACGACCGGTCTCCACCCCGATTACCACACGCCGAACGACGATACCGCCCGGATCGATTTCGCCAAGCTCGAACGGATTACCGAACTGGCCGCCCGCCTCGTCTGGCTGGCTGCCGAAGGCGACGCGCCGCGATTCCGTGCTCAGTGATAACTACACATGGCTGACGCTGAAGTTTCTACTCCCGCTCCCGAAACCCCGTCGCTCCCGTCGGAGCTGCCGGTCGTACCGCTGCGCGAGACCGTCGTCCTGCCGATGACCGTGGCGCCGCTGGGCGTCGGACGGCCGGTGTCGGTCGAAGCGATCAACCGCGCCCTCGCTGGCGACCGGATGGTGCTTCTCCTGCTCCAGCGAGGCGAGGCAGACGATCCCTCCGCCGACGACCTGCACCGCGTCGGCACGGTCGCCATCATCAGACAAATGGCGAAGGCGCCGACCGGGATGCGCGTGCTGGTCGAGGGGATTGTCCGGGCGCGGGCGGAGTTCCTCCAAAACGATCGCGGCTTCCTGCGGGCGCTGCTCAAACCGCTGCCCGAAACGGCGAAACACTCAATCGACGTCGATGCACGTGTCCGTCGCCTGCAGGAGCTCGTCGACAAAGCATTGTCGCTCGCGACGGGACTCTCGCCGGATATCAAGACGCTGGTCATGAGCATCGACGATCCGCTGCGGATCGTGTACTTGCTCGCCAGCCTCCTCGACATGAAGTCGGAAGACAAGCAGCGCCTGCTCGAAGAGAACGACATCGCGGTCAAGCTCGATGCGATCTCGATGGTCCTCTCCCGTGAAATCGAAGTGCTCGAGCTCAAGGGAAAGATTGAATCGACCGCCGAAAAGGAGATGACCGACGCGCAGCGGCAGTATGTCCTGCGGCAGCAGCTGAAGGCGATCCAGAACGAACTCGGCGAAGGCGACGGTGAGAGCGCCGAGCTTCGCAAGCGGATCGCGGAAGCTGGTCTTCCCGAATCGGTGGCGACGGTGGCCAACCGGGAGGTCGATCGGCTCGAGCGGATGACGCCGGCGTCTCCTGAGTATCAGATGATCCGGACCTATCTCGACTGGATCCTCGATGTGCCGTGGGACAAGCCGACCGAGGATCGGCTCGATCCGGTCGAGGCGCGCAAAGTGCTCGACGAGGACCACTACGATCTCGACAAGGTCAAAGAACGGATCGTGGAATATCTCGCGGTGCGGAAGCTCAAGGGAGATCTGAAGGGCCCGATTCTTTGCTTCGTCGGACCTCCAGGCGTTGGCAAGACTTCATTAGGCCAGTCGATCGCGCGCTCGATGAATCGCAAGTTCGTGCGGATCTCCCTCGGCGGGGTGCGCGACGAAGCAGAAATCCGCGGCCATCGCCGCACCTACATCGGATCGATGCCAGGCCGCCTCGTGCAGGCGTTGAAATCCGCCGGTTCGTCGAATCCGGTGTTGATGCTGGACGAGATCGACAAGGTGTCGGTCGGCGTGCAGGGCGACCCCGCCGCCGCCCTGCTCGAAGTCCTCGACCCGGCGCAGAACCATTCGTTCCGCGATCACTATCTCGAGATTCCGATCGATCTGTCGAAAGTGCTCTTCATCGCGACCGCCAATCAGCTTGGCACCATCCATCCGGCGCTACTCGATCGCATGGAGCTGATTACGCTCAGCGGCTATACCGAGGACGAGAAAGTCCACATCTCAAAGATGTACTTGATCCCGCGGCAGCTCGAGGAACACGGACTCAAGCCACAGCAGCTCGAGATCACCGAAGCGGCGCTCCGACGGATCATCAACGAATACACCCGCGAGGCGGGCGTGCGATCGCTGGAGCGGCAGATTGGCACTGTCGCGCGGAAGGTCGCCGCGCGGGTCGCGACCGACGCCCTCCATACCGCGGTCGTCGACGCCGGACAAATACCCGACTTTCTCGGTCCTCCGCGATTCCGATCGGAAGCCGCATTCCGCACATCGCGGCCCGGCGTCGCAACCGGCGTCGCCTGGACCGAGACCGGCGGTGATGTCCTGTTCATCGAATCGGTGTTGCTGCCGGGGGGGCACGGTCAGCTGACGCTGACGGGACAACTCGGAAACGTCATGCAGGAATCGGCGCGCGCCGCATTGAGCCACGTTCGGCAACAGGCAGACCTGCTCGGCATCAGCGCCGAGACGCTCACCAAGAACGACCTGCACGTCCACGTCCCCGCCGGCGCCATTCCAAAGGACGGTCCGTCGGCCGGCGTGACGATGGCCACGGCGATTGTCTCGGCCGCGCGCGGCGAGCCCGTGCGATCGGACGTCGCGATGACCGGAGAAATCACGCTGTCGGGTCTCGTGCTGCCGGTTGGCGGGATTCGCGAAAAAGCACTCGCCGCGCGACGCTACGGGGTCAAGACGTTCATCCTCCCGGAGATGAACGAACAGGATCTCGCCGAGCTCCCGGCGGAAGTCCGTGCCGAGATGACATTCGTCCCCGCACGCACGTTCGAAGACGTGCTCAAAGTAGCGCTGCCGGTGGTGCGCATCGCCGACGCGACGGTTCGCTGAGCGCGTGCCGTCGGTCGTCTTCTACATCTCGGGACACGGGTTCGGTCATACCGTTCGCCAGATCGCCGTCATCAACGCGCTCGGCGCCCGCCTGCCGGCCGCCGATCTCGTCGTCTGCACCTCCGCTCCTCGCCGTCTCTTCGATCAGACCGTCCGCGTGCCGATCACGTTTATCGACAGGCCCAACGATACGGGAGTGGTTCAGATCGACAGCGTCCGCCTGGACGAACCGGCGACGATCGCCGTCGCAGCAGAGTTCTATCGAACGCTGTCAGCACGCGCCCAGGCCGAGGCGGCCACGCTGAAAGCTCACGACGCGCGGCTGGTCATTTCCGACGCTCCTCCGCTGGCGTGTGCCGCAGCCGCTGTCGCCGGAATTCCTGCGGTTGTGGTCGCGAACTTCACCTGGGATTGGATCTACGAGGGATATGCGACTGAATTGCGCACGGCGCCAGACTTGCTGCCACGCCTGCGTGAGGCGTACTCACTGGCGAGCGAAGGATGGCGGCTGCCGCTTCACGGCGGGTTCGCAACGGTTCCGCGCGTGCGTGATGTCCCGTTTGTCGCTCGTCACGCGCGCACCGACCGATCGCGTGACGACGTGAGACGAGCGCTGTCGTTGCCGGCGGATAAGCCGCTGGCGCTCGCGTCGTTCGGCGGCTACGGCGTCGACGGACTGACCGCGGCGCACTTTGACTGCCTGGACCTCGTCGATCTCGTCATGACCGAGCCGGCGGCCAGGATGCCGTCATTCCGAGGACCGGCTCATTGGATTGCAGAGGAAGATATCTACGCGCGCGGCCTCGCCTACGTCGATCTCGTCGCCGCCGTCGACGTCGTGGTGACGAAGCCCGGCTACGGCATCATCGCGGACTGCGTCGCCAACCACACCGCCATGCTGTACACCTCCCGCGGACGATTCGTCGAATACGATGTGATGGTTCGGGAGATGCCGCGGTTCCTGCGCTGCGAGTACATCGAATTGGATCAGTTTCTCGCGGGACATTGGCGCGATCCGTTATTGCGATTGCTGAATCAATCACCTCCGCCCGAGCAGCCCCGCACAGATGGCGCGGATGTCGTCGCTCAATTAATCTCCGACAGACTTGGAGGTGACGGAGGTGACGGAGTTCACACCGAAGGAACGAAGTTAACGGAGACGAACGGAGGGAATGCTCCGGTTCATCCACCACTTTAGTCACTGCCTAGAACCCGAAGGATCTCGCGCAGAGCGCGCAAAGGGCGCCGAGAAGACTTCTCCCTCCGTCCAGCGCGCGAATCGATCACCGAATTTGTTCGAATCGTGCGTCGGTCAATGATGTCGCAGCGGGGACGGCGAAGCAACAGACGTCGGTGCCGACCGGTCGCGCGCCGGCCTTCGGCCGGCGTCTGCGATGGAGCACGTCGAGGAAACACAAGCGAGGCGTGAATCAGTTGGACGCTTGTGTTTCCTCCACGTGCTCCATCGCCAGCGCGAAGCGCTGGCGCGACCGGTCGTAGCTGCGGCTAACACCGCCAGTCTTCCCTGCGCTCTTGGCGCGCTTTGCGCGAGATCCGCGTTCTCTGTTCTTGATCTGGTTTTGAAACCACTTCTCGTAACCCCGCCGGTGGATGAACCGGAGCATCTCTTCGTTCGCCTTCGTTTGCTCGGTTCCTTCGCTGTGAACTCCGTTCTCTTCGTCCGCTCCGAGACTTCCACTAGAATCTCCGGCATGCTGAATCGCCGCTCCTTTCTCTCACTGACCGCTGCCCTCGCTTCACCCGGCGTTCTGCTCCAGCGCCGCGGCGGCGCCACGTCACAAATGGGCGCCCTTCCTCCCTCGATCGCCGCCCTCACGTCCATGCGCGATCAGGCAAAACCGATCACCAGCGAAGAGCGCCGCGTTCGGATCGAGAAGGCGAAGCGGTTGATGGCGGCCGAAAGAATCGACGCGCTTGTGCTCTCGGGTGGAACATCGCTCGTGTACTTCACCAACATTCGCTGGGGTGGCGGCGAACGGCTATTCGCGTGCGTGATCCCGGCAAAGGGAGCACCGTTCTTCGTGTCGCCGGCGTTCGAAGAGGATCGGGCGCGCGAACAGATCGCGCTCGGGCCCCTCGCCGACGGCGTCGCGGACGTACGCACGTGGAACGAGGACGAAAGCCCTTACGCCCTTGTCGCACAGGGGTTGAAAGATCGCGGACTGGCGACCGGGACGGTCGGCGTCGAAGAGACGATGAAGTTCGTGTGGGCAGACGGCATTGCCTCGGCTGCGCCGCAG
>Ga0075418_10005699_pt1 | contig 14089 bp, 14 predicted proteins | sample SoiMetdeltSBSDD2_FD_81776 | JGI IMG/M metagenome (GOLD analysis project Ga0075418, IMG submission 81776) | Bulk soil microbial communities from a Populus tree surrounding site in Tennessee, USA - Soil MetaG P. deltoides SBSDD2 | ecosystem: Environmental > Terrestrial > Soil > Tree plantation...
GTAGCGCGCGTACGGCCGCAACGGGACGTAGAGCTTGTTCATCACGTTCGCTTCCGCCTTCGCGAACGCGCGCGACCACACCACGCGCCCGTTCTTGAGCAGCTCCACGTGAAGCAGCCCGTCGCCTTGCTCGATGTTCACCGGCACTTCGATCGACCAGAACGGCTCGGCTTCGATGCGCACCGTTCGTTCGAGCACCATCCCCGGACGCAGCGGCATCGTTCCCGTCTCCTTCACGCCCGGCACGGTCGCTTTGAAGATGCCCCACTTGATGATGTCGAGCTCGCGATGCTCGAGAAAGTAGCGGATGCCGAACAGAGAGTTGAGCGGATCATCGAAACGGTATTGCAGGCTGTTGAACGTGAGCAGCGTCGACGTTCCGCTCCACGACGTCGGATCGATGCGTTGCAGCATCCGTCGATACGCCGCCTCCGAGCCGAAATGGCTGCGCACATCTTCGACGCGCACGAGCTCCGCGGTGTTCGGCCAGAGGTAGTTGAAGAACGGCGCGATGCGGAACGGATCTTTTTCCGCACGCAGGAATTGCGTCGTAGGCGTCGCGGGCACATGCGCGCTGTTAGGCGGGAGGTACGGATAGAAACGTCCCGCGAGCAGGGCGAGATCGAATGCGAGAATCGCGGCGATCCCATGCGCGAGGCCGAATCGGCGGAAGAAGCGGGTGCCCGCAGCGGCAAGATAGCCGATCGGAAGCGGGAGCAACAACGCGACCCGTGCGAGCGCGGAGTATTTGAATCCCGGCAGCTTCGACACGAAATTCGCGATCACAGGCGCGCCGAACATGCACGCGAGGATCAGCGCCGCCGCGGCGAGCCAGAAACCTCGCGCACGTGCGCGTCGATTGAAGATGCCGAAGAGCGCGAGCGGAATGGTCAGGATGCCGAGGTAGATCGTCGTCTCGATGTAATTGCCCAGCGCGCCGAGTTGCGCATCGCCTGACCAATCCTTGAACGCAGGATTGCCGAGGCGATCGGGCTCGAGGAAATTGCGCCAGTGCTCCTTCGAGTACGTGACGACGCTCGCTTCTCTCCGCACATCGAGATACCCGGAGCGCCGGATCAATTGCGCGAACGGAACGAGCGCCGGCGCCGCGATCATCAACGCGAGGAGGACGGCCGCGCCGCCCCGCAACATTGTCATCCCGAGCGTAGCGAGGGACCTGGGCGGGTGGGAGGCACGATTTACGCGCCGCCCACCCCCCAGGTCCCTCGCTACGCTTCGGGATGACAAGAAGGCGAAGTACGCGATCGCCATCCACGCGCCATACGCGATCGCGGCAGGAAAACCGGAGAGCGCGAAGGCGACGGCGATGAGCGTCATCGACGCGATCGACGTGCGGCGCCGCCTAACAACCCAGAGGATCGCGGGATAGAGTGCGGTGGCGTTCGTGATCTGCCAGAGCCAGCGCACCGCGTACATGCCCGCGGCGGCGACGAGGATCGCGCCGATCGCGGCGCCGCGGCGGCCGAGTCGCTCTTCGCGCAGCCAGAGATACGAGAACACGAACGCGACGTTGAGCTTCAGGAACACGATCGCGGTGTAGACCCACGTCAACGGCACGAGCAACACGGGAATCAGGATGAACGGCGAGAGCACTGCCGCAGCCGACGATCCCCATCCCGGGATTCCGCAGGCGACGTATGGATTCCAGTGAAACGTCCGCCAGTCCTCCTTCGCCATCGACATGAGCGTGTAGTACGCGGTCGGCGGATCGTTGAGCAGCGAGTTCTGCGCGTGCAGGATCTCCGGCGGACGCACGTTCTGCCACGGGCTGAAGTTGTAGAAGACGTCGTTCGGGGAGAGCACGCGCCCCATGAACAGGAGCGGAAAGAAGAACACGAAATGGTAGACACCGAGGGCGATGAGGGCGGTGCGGTGCTTTCGCAGGAATCGTCGGACGCGTCGCTTCAAATCACGCTCAGTCTATCCTGAGGAACTCTCAGTTCATGCCGAGCGAAGTCGAGGCATCATTGGAGCCGCAGCCGCAAGTGGTCTTGTGCATTGCTGAGGCTCCATTGACCCCTCGACTTCGCTCGGGGTGAACTGATCAACCATGCGTAAAACGATTCTGGTGGCGGCCGATGTCGATCGATCCCTCGAAGAGCGTGCGCGTGGCGACGCGCGCTTCGAGATCGTTCGCCGGCCCGTGCGCAGCGAAGAGGAGCTCGTCGGCGTCGTCGCGGACGCGCAGATCCTCGTCACGCGCGCGTACAACCGCGTCACGCGACGCGTGATCGATGCCGCGCCGCAGCTCGAGTTGATCGCGCAGGCGACGAGCGGCATCGACAACATCGACGGCGACGCGGCGCGCGAGCGCGGCATCCCGATCCTCAACATGCCCGGCATCAACGCGAACGCGGTCGCGGAGATGGTGATCGCGTACATGATCGCCATGACGCGCACGATTCCGCTGTACACGCGCGAGATCGTGCGCGGCGTCTTCAGCCGCGACGACTGCGCCGAGCGTCACGAGCTCCGCCACTTCCGCCTCGGCATCATCGGACTCGGGCAGGTCGGCAGCGCCGTCGCCCGACTCGCGTCCGCATTCTCGATGGAGATCTGCGCGTACGATCCCTACATCGCCCCGACACCGACGCCACGCGTCGACTCACTGCGCGAGCTGCTCGCGCGAACGGACATTCTCACCTTGCACGTTCCGCTCACGAACGAAACGCGGCGCATGATCGGCGCGGCCGAGATCGCGCAGCTCGCGCGCGGCTCGTATCTCATCAACGCGTCGCGCGGCGAAGTGCTCGATCAACACGCGGCGCTCGACGCTCTGGCATCGAATCACCTCGCCGGACTCGCACTCGACGTCTTCGATCCCGAACCGCCGACCGAGCCGCTGCCCGACGACCCGCGCCTGATCCTGACACCACACGTCGCGGGATGTTCGTACGAAGTGAAGACGACCGCGGGCGGGAGATTGTTCGAAAAGATCGCGGAGTGGTATCACCGGTCCCCTCTCCCCGTCGCACGGGGAGAGGGCTAGGGTGAGGGGCCTCTCGTTCAACAAACGATCGAGAGCCCCCTCACCCTAACCCTCTCCCCCGTGCGCGGGGGAGAGGGGAGTATGGATCGCGCGTCCGTCGCGAAATACATGCGTCACGAGGTTCACCCCGAAGTGATAGACGAGATGCAGGTAGCTCGGCGCGTCGAGGAGCACGAAGTCGGCGCGCTTGCCGGCTTCGATCGATCCGATCTCGTCCGCCATGCGCAGCGAATGCGCGCCGTTGAGCGTCGCGGCGGTGAGGGACTCTTCGACGGTCATCTTCATCTGCAGCGTCGCGAGCTGCATGACCATCTGCATCGACTCGGTCATCGACGACCCGGGATTGCAGTCGGTCGACAGCGACACGATCGCGCCCTTCTCGATGAGCTTGCGCGCGGGCGCGTAGCGATCGGACATGAGGAAGAAGCTCGTCGCCGGAAGCAGATTCGCGACCGTGCCCGATGCCGCGAGCGCGGCGATGCCGGCGTCGGAGATGTACATGAGGTGATCCGCGGACGCCGCGCCGACGCTCGCCGCGAGGCTCGCGCCGTCGGTGTCGGAAAGCTCGTCCGCGTGGAGCCGCGGGATCATTCCCAGCTCCGCGCCGGTGCGCAACACGACTTCGCCCTGCTCGCGGGTGAAGACGCCGCGCTCGACGAACGCATCGCAGAAGACGGCGAGCTTTTCTTCGGCGACCGCGGGAAGGATCTCGGCGAGGATCGTGGAGATGTAGCCCTGCCGCGCCGCTTCACTTCCGCGGCTCTCCGGCGGAAACTCGTGCGCCGCAAGACACGTCGGGACGAGCCGCACCGGCGATGACTTGCTCGCGTCACGAATCGCGCGAAGCTGTTTCAGCTCGCACTCTTTGTCGAGCCCGTACCCGCTCTTCGCCTCGGCCGTCGTCGTCCCGTACCGCGACATCGTCCGCGCACGCGCGAGGATGTTGTTCGCGAGCTCCGCTTCGCTCGCCTTGCGCGTTGCATGCACCGTCGACGCGATGCCGCCGCCCGACGCCGCGATCTGCTCGTACGTCTCACCCTGCAAACGCCGATTGAACTCCGACTCGCGCATGCCCGCGAACGGAATGTGCGTGTGCGTGTCGACGAACCCCGGCACCGCGGTCGCGCCGCGCGCGTCGACGTCCTCGTCGATCGTTAGGTCGGAAGGAAGATCGCTCTCTCGTCCGATGAACGCGAATCGCCCATCGCGAATGACGATCACGGATTTCTCGTGCACGGCAAGCTCGCGCATCGCGCGACCGCGCGCGGCGATACGGCCCTGGGGCGTTGCGATCTGCGAAAGGTTGCGAATGAGAAGCGTCACGACTGCCGCTGCCTGAACAACGCCGTCAGCGGCTCTTCGGTCGCTTCTTCCTCCGCATCGAGCGCGAGCAGCTGCTGGATCATATCGATCGTCGTCTGCAGCTTGTTGCGCGCGCCCCGGCGCTCGACCTTCAGATCGCCGATCGCGCGCTCGAGGTCGCCGACGCGCTGCATGGCTTGGCCGATCAGGCGATCCGCGAGCAGTTCCGCATCCTTCACGATCAGCTCCGCCTCTTTGCGCGCATTGCCGGTGAGATCCTCGGCGACTTTCTGCGCGGAGAGCAGCGTGTCCTTGAGGATGCGCTCGCGATTCGAGTGATCTTGGAGATCCTCGCGGAGGATCACCGCATCGCGCGTGAGCCGGTCGTTCTCGCGCAGAAGGCGCTCGATCTCTTCGGCGACGAGGTGAAGGTACGCGCGCACTTCATCGATGTTGTATCCCTTGAGCGTGCGCGAAAAGGTTTGCTTCTGAATCTCCAGCGGAGTGAGGTTCTGCATGACGCCCTCCCAACACGGTTGGCGGTTGGCGGTTGTCAGTTGGCGGGAGCGACCATTCGCCGTCTCCACCGCCAACCGCCAACTGCCAACCGTCAACTATTGATTCATGAGTATAAGTCTCATCTGGGCCACCGCGAGCAACTGCCGCAGGATCCAGATGATCAGCACCAGCACGAGCGGCGACCAGTCGATGCCTGCCGTATCGAAGCGCCGCAGGAACCGGCGGATGGGGCGGAGGAAGGGCCGGGTCATGCGCTCGAAGATGTCGTTGAGCTGTTCGAGCAGTCCGTAGAACTGCCGGTGCCGCCAGCGGAACTTCGACTCGCGCAGGAAAAACAGAACCCAGGAGAGGATCACCCACACCAGGATCAGCCACTGCAGGATGTCGAGGATGATGTCGAGGGCGCGGAGGAAGATGACCAGGACTTCCATCGATCAGCGGCTCCCGAAAATCGCGCGGCCGACGCGGATGATCGTCGCGCCTTCCTCGATGGCAACTTCGAAATCGTCGGTCATGCCCATCGACAATTCTCGCAGACCGAGATCATCGCGCATCGCCTTCAATTCTCGAAAATAGGTCCGCATCTCCTCGGCCTCGCCCAGCGGCGGGATCGCCATCACTCCGGCGAGGCGCAGCGACGGAAGTGCGGCGATGCTCTTCGCCAGCACCGCGACCTCCGGCGACTCGGCTCCGCTCTTCTGCGCCTCGCGTCCGATGTTCACCTGAAGCAGCACATCCTGCGTCTTTCCCGCTGCCTCCGCCGCGCGCGCGACTTTCTCCGCGAGCTCGCGCGAGTCGATCGTCTGAATGACGTCGAACAAACGCACCGCGTCCCTGGCCTTGTTCGATTGCAGATGTCCGATGAGATGCCATCGCGCCGTGCCGCTCACCGAGGGCTTCTTGTCGCGCGCTTCCTGCACTTTGTTCTCGCCGATGTCCGTCATGCCCGCGGCGATCGCGTGATCGACATCGGCCGCGGGAAACGTCTTCGAGACCGCGACGAGACGCACATCGCTGCGCGAACGCCCCGCGCGAGTGCACGCCGACGTGATTCGCGTCTCGAGCATGGCCAGGTTCGCGCGGATGTCGTCAGGCCTCGACACGCCGCCGCTCCATGAGCCGTCCGTTCGCGAGATCGACGGCGCGGTTCGCGAGGCGGTCCGCATCTTTGTTGCCCGCGCGAAGTGTGTGCCGGATGGAGAATCGCTTGAAGCGACGCACCATCGCCTTCGCCTCGGCGTGCATCGGAACGAGATTGGGATGCTTGACGCGATAGATGCCGAGCATCTGTTTCACCAGGAGCTCGGAGTCGGACACGATCTCGACGTCGCTCGCGCCCTCTTGGTGCGCGACGGTCAGCGCTTCGATCAATCCCGCGTACTCGGCGACGTTGTTCGTCGTCTTGCCGAGGTAGCCGCAGATCTCGATGATCTCGCCGCCGTCCGTCGTCATGAACACGCCGTAGCCCGCCGGCCCCGGATTTCCGCGGGCGGCGCCATCGATGAATGCCGTGATTTTCAGGATGTGGGTCTCTCCAGGTAGAGGATTCGATGGCAGCCTTCACAGTGCACCAACTCGCCGCGCTTGAGCTGCTGCGCGACCTGGGGACGCACGCGCGTGCGGCATGCCGAGCACGTTTCACTTCCCACGCGCGCGACCGCGATCTGCTGCCGCTGTCGGTAGATCTTGTGGAACTCGTTCTTCAGGCGATCCGGAACCGTGCTCTCGATCTTTTCCGCTTTCTTGCGAAGATCTTCCGCTTCTTTCTTCAGATCGCCGAGCGAATGCTGCCACTCGTCGTGCGCGGTGTCGTAGCGCGACTGCAGATCCGCATGTCCGCCCTTCCGCGCATCGAGCTGCGTCTGCAGTCCCTCGGCTTCGGTCATGTTCTTGAGCACCGAATCCTCGAGATCCTTCACGTGCTTGCGCGTGGCGTCGATCTCCTTCCACGCCGCCGCGTACTGCTGCTGATTCTTCACCTGCATGAGCTGCCCCTGATACTTCTTGAGAAGCTCCTGCTGATCTCCGAGCTCGCCGTCGACGCGGCGCCGTTCCTTCGCCAGCGCATCGAGCTGCGTCTGCAGTCGCGTCATCTCCTCGCTGGCCGACTGATACTCGCGATCGATTTCCGCGAACGACTCCGGCTTGATTCCCATTTGCCTCTCGCGCTCGTTCAGCGCGGTGAGGACGGTCTGCAACTCCCACAATTTGTCGACGTCACTCAATGAACCGCCTCCAGTTGGCGGTTGACGGTTGGCGGTTGGCGGTATTCACGACGGCTTTCTCTCCCGCCAACCGCCAACTGCCAACCTTCAACCGAAATAAAAAAGGCGTTCCATGGTCGGAACGCCTTTGCGGGTCGGATTGCCTCCGGCGCGCGACTGACACTCGTAATAGTTCGATCGACTCTCCGCATCGTGCTCTGGTGGGTCCACCAGGATTCGAACCTGGGACCTGCCGGTTATGAGCCGGTAGCTCTAACCGCTGAGCTATGGACCCGGGCCGCGCGATTCTAGCAGATCAACGCAGTTCGACCTGGTCTCCGACGAAGAGCTCGCGCCGAACCGAGACCACGATCGCCGTGGCCGTGCGCGCCTCGGTGGTGAGGACGCCGAGCTGGCCGAGAATCTGTCGCGGCTGATCGGCGCGCGGGCTCGGACGCGTCACGGTGAGGAAATCGCCCGGCTCGATCTGATCATCGCGGCCGAGGTTGATCTGCACGAGCGTGCCCTCGACCATGCCGAGCTCCCAGCCGCGCGAGCCGATGATGTAGCCGCTCGTGCGTCCGCTCGGCGGATCGCACCACGCGGCCATCTGCGGAATGCGCGTGATCGGAATCGGAATCTGCGGGATCGGCTTGAGACGCGAGCCGATCTTGATCTCGCGGCACGCCTCCGTGACCAATGCACGCGCGCGGCCGTTCTCGGTGCACAGAATGCGCACCTGCCCGACGTAGTTGTACTGACGTCCGATCAGCTCGCCGGTCTCCGGGTGATACACGAGCTCCGCCGGCTCGACGGCGAGATACGTTTCGCCGGCGACGATGCCGGTCTCCGGTCCGCCATCGACGAAGATGAGATCCCCGGGCGATGCATCGCCCACTTGATCGTACGTCGCGCGGGGCACGTACTTCACTTCGACGTCTTCGAAGGACGTGATGCTGTTCGGCATCGGCTCGTTCGGATCGCCGATGTAGCCGTAGCAATAGATGTCGGATTCGGTGGCCAGCGCGATCGGATTCGAGGGCGCCATCTGCGCGACGGTCGCGGTGCCCGCGGTCGATTGCGTTTGCGCGTCCGCGAATGCGCCGCCCTCCATGCCCGGGCGCGGAGTGACGGTGCTCAGCGCGCCTTCGCCCTCGGCCGTGCTCGCCGCGCCGACTTCACCTTCGACGAGAAGAACGTCGCCGGGATAGATCCAGTGCGCATCGGTAATCCAAGTGTTGGATTCCCACAGCTGCGGCCAGAGATAACCGTTGCCGTAGTACTGCTGCGCGAGAGCCCAGAGCGTGTCGCCTGTCTTGATCTCGTGCGTCTTCGCACCGGCGGGATACGTGGACGGATCAGGAGGGTTGTACGCCGTCCAGTGATCGCCGACGCGATGGAGATCTCGCGGCGGTTGCGAGTCGGCAAAGGCCGCGGTCGCAATCACGAGAAGGAGAAAGGGAGCCACCCTACGCACACTGACCATCATCCCCTCCCTGGTCTTGTTGCCAGTTAGTCAGCTCAATAAGTTAGCGGAAGGGAGGGGGATAGGTCAAACCGACGAGTTGGCGGTTGGCGGTTGGAGGTTGGAGGTAGAGCCGTTTCTAACCGCCAACCACCAACCGCCAACCACCAACCGAATCACCTCAGCGTCAGCGTCCCGTCGGCCTCGGGAATCGAGCCGCCGACCTGGTCCTTGCGGTACTTTTCGATCTGCCGCGTGCGCTTGTCGTAGTTCTTGAGCACCTTCTTCACGTACTGCCGCGTCTCGCGGAACGGCGGGACGCCGCGGTAGCGCTTCACGTTGCCCTCGCCGGCGTTGTACGCAGCGATGGTCTTCTTCAGATCTCCGTTGAAGCGCTTGTTGAGGTACTTGATGTACTTCACGCCCGCGTCGATGTTCTGCTCGGGATCGTAGAGATTGTCCGCGCCCATCCAGCGTCCGGTGCGCGGCATGAGCTGCATCAGACCACGCGCGCCGACCTGCGACTTCGCGCGCGGGCGGAAGCGCGACTCCTGCTCGATCACCGCCGCGACGAGCGCGGGATCGACGCCGTACTTCTGCGACTTCTCGTGAATGAGCTCACCGTACGGAATCTCTTCCGCGAAGAACTCCGCGCGCAGCGCGGTGCTGATGCGGTGCATCTCTTCGTAGAAGAGATCGTGTTTCGGTTGCGGCGCCTCCGCACTCGCAGTAAGCCACTCCTCGGTCGCAATCCACTTGTCGTCGAAGAGCGTGAGCTCGCGCGACACGTAGCGATCGGGCAGAACCTGCGCGAGCTTATAGACCGTATTGCCGGCGAAGCCGCCGCCCAGCTTCGCGACGACCTTCTCCTCCTCCCCGCGCACGCGCACGACGCGCACCGCGTCCAGGTCCTTCTGCACGAGCAGGTGGACGTTGCCGAGCGTCTCCGCCACTCCGCCGACCGACAACGCCGTGCCGAGGAGCAATGCAGCCGCGCCGCGTCCGCCGAGGACGCGAAGCGCGCGGTGGCGTTCCGCCGATTTTTGGACTCGGGCCAACCGAATCGAGAGGGTATCCGTCAGGGGGCGTTTTTTTGGCATTCGCGCTTCCAAGATAGATCGGTTATTTCGATTCAAATAATATGATTCTTACCGGAGCGCGCGTTCAAACGCACGGTTGGACGGGGAATATTGCGGGTCTCAGGCAGCCACAGCAACTAAGTGCTGATTATTCAGCAACTTGCTCGCTGAAAACTTCTGCCGAGAACCGCTCAATCCGGCAGCTCGGCGAGCGCCAGCTCTCGGGCGAAAGGCCTGCTTTCACGCAGGTCTGACGGAGGAACATGTCGCGATCCCATCCGTATTCGGTCGCAACCTGCGGCAGCAGAAGGCCAGCGCGCGCGCCGTGACTCACGATCAAGCCATCGCGCCCGACCACGATGTCGTCCGCCGAAGCGACGATCTCGATCGGACTCATGACCGAGATCTCGATGCCGATGATCGACAGCTCGTCCTTGCGCAACGGAAAGAAGCGAGGATCGCGAAACGCGGCATTGATCGCGTTCGACGACACCGCCTGCCACAGCGGCGCGACCGCGTGAATCGATCCGATGCATCCGCGCAGATCGCCGTCTTTCGTGTGCAGCGAGACGAACGCACCGCCCGGCCGGATCAGCGCATCGTCGAGCTGCGCCGCGTCGACATCGGGACGGCGGCCATCGAGCACCGCCTCAATCGAGGTCCGCGCGATCCTGAGCAGCGAGCTCCGTTGGCTGAGGCTGAGCATGAGGACGACGATAGATCAGAAGCAGATTGCGGACGTAGACGATCAGACCCGCACACTGCGCGATCGTGAACACCGTGTCGCGAATGTGAATTGCGTAGATCGCCGTGATGATCCCTCCCGACAGCGAGAGATACCAGAACACGATCGGGATGTAGCTCTGCTTCTTCCGCTCCGATGCGATCCACTGCACGATGAAGCGCGAGCCGAACAGGATCTGGCCGGCGAGGCCGAAGGCGACCCAGAGGTCCCAGTTGAAACCCTTCATGCGTGACTCCGGGTGTTGGGTGTTGGGTGTTGGGTGCTGGCGGTTTTGTGGTTAGACGGAAATTCTGCCGTAAGCCGCAACACCGCCAGTACCCAGCACCCAGTACCCAACACCATCCTCATTCCTCCCTCACCCGATACTTCAACATCCTCGTTCCCATCCATCGCACCGCGAAGCAATCCGCGAGGCCGCGGAAAGCGCGGTTCATCGCGCCGTACTTCGACGTCCCGAATTTGCGGGGGCGATGGTTGACCGGCATCTCGACGACGCGGTATCCCGCGTAGCGAACGAGCGTCGGGAGGAAACGATGCATGCCGGTGAAGAGGCGCACGTCGTCGATGGCCTCGCGCTTGACGAGCTTGAGCGAGCAGCCGGTGTCGGTGATGTGATCCTTGGTGATCCAGTTGCGCACACCGTTGCCGATCTTCGACTGCATCTTGCGGCTCCACGTGTCGCGGCGATTCACGCGCACGCCGATCACCATGTCCGAGCCGCTCTCTTCGAGCTTCCGGATCATCGCCGGAATGTCCGCGGGATCATTCTGCAGATCGGCATCGAGCGACACGACGAGCCGTCCGCGTGCCGCGTGCCACGCCGCATCGAGCGCCGCCGTTTGTCCGCTGTTTTTCTCGAGCGCGAGCACACGCAGCGTCGGATACTGCGCGCGGCTCGCGCGCAGCACCTCGAGACTCTTGTCGGTCGATCCGTCATCGACCGCCACGATCTCGTACGACCAGCCGTGTCCTGCCAACGCCGCGGCGATCTCGCCGAGGAGCACGGGAAGGTTTTCTTCCTCGTTGTAGACGGGGAAGACGACGGACAAATCGGGCTGGGCTGTCACGGCTGCGGGAGTCTAACTGAAAAGACACGCTCGAAATTTGCGGTGGTCTGGGCCGCGACTTCGTCGATCGACACGTCCCACAACTTCGCCAGCAGCTCCGCGATTTTCACCACGTACGCCGGCTCGTTGTCGCGCCCGCGGTAGGGCACCGGCGCGAGATACGGCGTGTCGGTCTCGATGAGCACGCGATCGTGCGGAAGAGCGCGCGCGACGGCGCGCAGCATGTCGGCGCTGCGAAACGTGACGATGCCGGAGAACGAGATGAAATAGCCGATCTCGACGAAACGCTGCGCGACTTCCAGGTTCTCCGTGTACGAGTGCAGGATCCCGCGCGCTCCCGCGCGGCCGAGAACCTCGACCATGTCCTCGGTCGACTCGCGGTTGTGCACGATGATCGGTTTGTCGAGCTCTTTCGCCAGCGCGAGGTGGCGCTCGAAGACATCGATCTGTGTCTCGCGCGGCGAGTGCATGTAGTGGTAATCGAGTCCGCACTCGCCGATCGCGACGACGCGCTTCTCGGCTGCGAGCCGCGCGATCTCCGCGAACGCCGCGTCGTCGCAATGCTTCGCGTCGTGGGGATGAAATCCGACCGCCGCCCACACGTCGTCGTGCTGCTGCGCGAGTGCGACCGCCTGCGGCGCGTCGTCGAGCTTCGTTCCCGGAATCACGAATCCGCGCACGCCCGCGGCCCGCGCCGCGGTTAGATTCGCCTCGGCGTTCGACATCGTGAGATGGCAATGCGAGTCGGTGAAGATCATCGCTCACCGTCGCTCTACAAGCATGGACAATCCCATTCCTCCGCTGATGCACAGCGTCGCCAGACCATACCTCTTGTCGCGCGAATGCAACGCATGCACGAGCGTCGTCGTGATGCGCGCGCCGGTCGCGCCGATCGGATGGCCTAACGAGATCGCGCCGCCGTGGACGTTCAGCTTCGCCGGATCGAAATGCAGCTCGCGATCGCAGGCGATCACCTGCGCGGCGAATGCTTCGTTCAGCTCGATGAGATCGATGTCGTCCAGCGACATCCCGGCTTCCTCGAGCAGTTTTCGCGTCGCCGGCACCGGGCCGATGCCCATCACCTTCGGATCGACGCCGGCCTGCGCATAGCCGACGACGCGCGCCATCGGCTGCAGTCCGTGACGCTCGACGGCGACGCCGCTCGCAACGAGCATGCTCGACGCGCCGTCCGTGACGCCGGACGAGTTGCCCGCATGCACGGTGCCCTGCTTGCGAAACACCGGCGGCAGTTTGGCCATGCTGTCGAGCGTGGCGTCGAAGCGCGGATGCTCATCTCGATCGATGCCTTGGATCGGCGCAATCTCTTCTTTGAATCTCTCCTCTTCGTACGCGCGCGACGCCTTGACCTGCGACTGCACCGCGAACCGATCCTGCTCATCGCGCGTGATGCCGTACTGCTCGGCGAGCGTCTCCGCCGTCGAGCCCATCATCTCGTCGGCGAGCGGGCACATGAAGCCGTCGCGCACCATGCCGTCGATCACCTCGCCGTTGCCCATGCGGTAACCCCAACGCGCGCGCGTGAGCAGATACGGCGTATTCGACATCGACTCCGTGCCGCCGGCGAGGATGACGTCCGCTTGCCCGAGGCGGATCTGATCCGCGGCGTTCATGATCGCGCGCAGACCTGAGCCGCAGGCCTGATTGACGGTGTACGCGGGAACCTCATGACGCAATCCGCTGCGAATGGCAATCTGCCGCGCGACGTTCGGTCCGACGCCAGCCTGTCGCGCATTGCCGAAGATCACTTCGTCGATGGCGGTCGGATCGACTCCGCTCCGCGCGATCGTCGCCTTCGCGACCTCGGTTCCGAGCTGCGCGGCCGTGAGCGACGCGAGTCCGCCGCCGAACTTTCCGATCGGGGTGCGGAGTGGGGCCACTAGGAAGATGTCCTCGTTCAATTTCGCCATACGCGTGATCACGAAGTCGCAAAGTCTCAGAGTCTCAAAGTCTCAAAGAAACTTCACCTGGCGGGCGGGTCTTTGCGACTTTGAGACTTTGAGACTCGATTCCTACGAAACCTTTCCTTCCAGCAACGAAATCACCATCTCCTCATACGTGTCCACCGCCGCGAGCAGATCGCGTTTCGCGATTCGCTCGTTCGCGCCGTGCGCGTCGAGGATCGAGCCGGGACCGAAGAGCAGGGGCTTGCCGAGGCTCGAAAGCCAGGGCACGTCGGTGTTGAACGCGACGATTGCGGACTTCCGACCTTCGGGGACCAGCATGTGCTGCGGCGGATTGCCGCGCGTCAGGGTGATGCGTCCGCCGTGCTTCGCGACGAGATCGCGCAGTTTCGCTTCGACATCCTCCGGCGTCGTGACGAGGCGAAAGATCATCTCGCACTCGGCCTCGGCCGGAATGATGTTCGGCTTCTGTCCTCCGCGCACCACGCCGACATTGACCGTCGTTTTTCCGAGCAGGTCATCCGTGCCCCAGTCGGTCGCGTTGATCTCCGCGATCGCCGCGACCATGCGCGTGATCGCGGAGTCGCCGAGGTGCGGATAGGCGGAGTGCGCGGCGACGCCTTCGAAGCGAACGACACAGGTGAGCGCGCCCTTCGACGCGCGCGCGAACATCGACTCGGTCGGCTCGCCGACCACGACGAACTCCGACCCCAGATTCGCGAACGCGACATTCGCCGTTTTCGCGCCGATCGAATCGGTCTCCTCGCCGACGACGA
>Ga0075418_10005701_pt1 | contig 14087 bp, 13 predicted proteins | sample SoiMetdeltSBSDD2_FD_81776 | JGI IMG/M metagenome (GOLD analysis project Ga0075418, IMG submission 81776) | Bulk soil microbial communities from a Populus tree surrounding site in Tennessee, USA - Soil MetaG P. deltoides SBSDD2 | ecosystem: Environmental > Terrestrial > Soil > Tree plantation...
GTGACGAGCCGCGACCGGTGATGTACCTGAAGCACCACGGCGACGGCGCCGTCCTCTACCTGACGCTGGGTCATGCCCGCGGGCGGCACGACATGCGGCCGCTGATGCAGGAGTATCCTCGGGTCGAGCGCGGCAGCTGGAATACGCCGGCATTCGTCGAGCTGCTGCGCCGTGGCATCCGCTGGGCCGCGCGCCTCGATTGAGTCATGACCGACAAGAACCGGAAACCCGATCTCCTGGAGGCCTCGCGTGCGCCGGCGTTCCGGCGCGTGAAGCGAGTCGCGCCCGAGGAGAGTCCGCAGACGCCCACCGCGAAGGCGCCCGACCCCGACCTCGGACACGCGATCATCCGCAAGGAACGCTACGTCTCGCCCGAGTTCATGCGTCTCGAGTGGGAGCGGATGTGGACGCGGGTCTGGCTGCTCGGCGCCTTCGAGCCAGACCTGCCCGAGCCCGGCGACTTCGTATGCACCGAGATCGGTCGCGAATCGGTGCTGCTGGTTCGGCAGCCGGATCGAACAGTGCGCGCGTTCTACAACGTGTGCATGCACCGCGGCAATCGGCTGCGGCCGCCCGGTCTCGGCAGCACGGCGACGTTCCGCTGCCAGTACCACCACTGGGAGTACGGACTCGACGGTGCCTTTGTCCGCATTCCCGACCTCGACACCTTTCCGCAGGGTGCCCCGCCCTGCCGCGGGCTCGCCGAGCTCCGTTGCGATACATGGGGCGGCTTCGTCTGGTTCAGCCTCGACCCGCAGCCGCCGCCGCTGCGCGAGTATCTCGACCCGTTGACCACCCACCTCGACCCGTACAACTTTCACAAGATGGCGCTGACCCGCGACATCACCATTGAGTGGGACTGCAACTGGAAGACCTCGGTCGATGCGTTTAACGAGAGCTACCACGTCCAGGGCATACATCCGCAGCTGATGTGGTACCTGCACGACCTCGACATCCAGATCGACTGCTATGAGCGGCACAACCGCTACCTGATCCCCTTCGCCACCTGGAGCCCGCGGGTGCGCAAGCCACCGTCGATCCCCGATCCGATCAAGGTGATCATGAAGGCCGCGGGCATGGATCCCGCCGATTACGACGAGCCGCTGGAGAACATCCGCCGCGACGTGCAGCGCTTCAAGCGCAAGCAGGGCCCGGCGCAGGGCAAGGACTATTCGCGGCTCAACGACGACCAGCTGACCGACGACTATCACTACCTGATCTTTCCGAACGTCACGATCAACGTTCACGCGGACGACCTGATGCTGTTCAGGCAGCGCCCGCATCCGGAGAACCCCGACCGGATGTTCTTCGACATCTGGACCTTTGAGCTGGTGCCCGACGGCCACGAGCGGCCGGAGCGCCCGCAGCACGGTTACTTCCGCCACGGCGACAAGTCCATTGGCCTCGTGCTCGACCAGGATTCCTCGAACCTGCCGGGCGTGCAGCGCGGGATGCACTCGGCCGCGTATCCGGGGCTGTGGCTGGGATCGCAGGAGCTGCGGATCCGCCACTTCCACAAGGTGCTCGACGACTACGTGTACGGGCCGGGCGGGCGGGCGCCGGACGCGATATGAACGCAGTGATCAACGGGTGAGCGCATGCCGAGGCGAGTTGATTCGGGCCGACTGATCGAGATTTACCGTCGGATGAAAACGATCCGCGACTTCGAGGAGCGCCTGCACGTCGAGATTGCGACCGGCGAGATCCCCGGGTTTACCCACCTCTACGCCGGACAGGAGGCGGTCGCCGTGGGCGTCTGCACGCACCTCGACGACAGCGACTACATCGTCAGCACGCACCGCGGGCACGGGCACTGCATCGCGAAGGGTTGCGATGTCACCGGCATGATGCTCGAGATCTACGGGCGACGTGACGGCTTGTGCCGCGGCAAGGGCGGCTCGATGCACATCGCCGACGCTGAGCGCGGCATGCTGGGCGCAAACGCCATCGTCGGCGGGGGCCCGCCGATCGCGGTGGGCGCCGCGATCGCCTGCCGCAATCGGGGCGACGGCCGCGTGAGCGTGGCCTTCGGCGGCGATGGCAGCTCGAACCAGGGCACGGTGTTCGAGGCGATGAACATGGCCGTCGTGCTCAAGGTGCCCGCGATCTTCGTTTTCGAGGACAACGGTTACGGCGAGCACACCGGCGCCGGGTATGCCGTGGGGTCGAAGGACATTGCGGGACGCGCCCGCGGCTTCGGCATGCCAGCCCTGAAGTGCGACGGCTCGGATTTCTTCTCGGTGTACGAAGCCGCGGGCGAGCTCATCGACCGCGCTCGGCGCGGCGAAGGCCCGTCGGCGCTCGAGGCGACGATCACGCGTTTCTACGGACACTTCGAGGGCGACCCGCAGCTCTATCGCGCGAAGGACGAAGTAAAGCGACAGCGCGAGACGCTCGACTGCCTGAAGAAGTTTCGCGAGCGGGTCGCGACCGAGAAGGTGATCCCGCCGGCGACGTTCGAGGAGATCGACGCCGAGGTGCTGGCGACCATCGACGCGGCGGTTGTCGCGGCCAAGAGCGCCGCGCCACCGTCGGAATCGGACGTTGCGACCGACGTCTACGTGAGTTACTGACATGTCGCAGAAATCGTTTCGTGACGCGCTCAACGACGCGCTGCACCTGGAGATGGCGCGCGATCCGTCGGTCATCGTGCTCGGCGAGGACGTGTCCGGAGGTGCGGGCGGCACCTCGGGGCAGCGCGAAGCGTCCGGCGGAATCTTCGGCGTCACCAAGGGGCTGCTGCCGAAATTCGGCGAGCACCGGGTGATCGACACGCCGATCTCCGAGTCGGCGATCGTCGGCGCGGCCGGCGGCGCGGCGCTCGCGGGATTGCGGCCGGTCGCGGAGCTGATGTTCGCCGACTTCGTCGGCGTCAGCATGGACCAGATCTTCAACCAGATGGCCAAGTTCCGGTACATGTTCGGCGGCCGGATGCGGTGCCCGGCCGTGGTTCGGCTCGCGATGGGCGCGGGAATGAACATGGGCGCCCAGCATTCGCAGACCATCTACCCGTTTCTGACCGCCGTGCCGGGCCTCAAGGTGGCAGTCCCCTCGAATGCACACGACGCCAAAGGGCTCCTGATCCAGGCGATCCGCGACGACGATCCGGTGATGTTCTTCGAGCACAAGGCGCTCTATCCGCGGAAGTGCGAGGTCCCCGACGAGGCGTACACGATCCCCTTCGGCGAGGCGAGCCTCGTACGCGAGGGCGGTGACGTCACGGTCGTGGCCATCGGCCGCATGGTCGTGTTCGCCGAGAAAGCGGTCGACGCGGTCGCGGCCGACGGCATCCGGTGCGACCTGATCGATCCGCGGACGACGTCGCCGCTCGACGAGGAGACGATCCTCGAGAGCCTGGAGGCGAGCGGCCGGCTGGTGGTCATCGACGAGTCGAACCCGCGCTGCAGCGTCGCCGCCGACATTGCGGCGCTGGCCGCCTCGAAGGGCTTCCACTCCCTCAAGGCGCCCGTCGTGCAGGTGACGGCGCCGCATTCACCCGTGCCGTTTGCGCGCGAGCTGGAGCGGGCCTATGTCCCGGGCCCGGCCCGCATCGAGGCCGCGATCCGCGAGGTCGTGAAGTGACCGGCGCGATCCACCCGATCACGATGCCGAAGTGGGGCATCGAGATGCAGGAAGGCACCGTCACCGCCTGGCATTTCACACCCGGCCAGACCGTAACCAAGGGCGACGCGCTGCTCGACGTCGAGACGGAGAAGATTGTCAACTCCGTGGAGGCGCCGGTGAGCGGCGTGCTGCGGCGGATCATCGGCGCGCCCGGCGAGGTGCGTTCCGTCGGCGAGCTGATCGGCGTATTCGCGGGCGCGGACGTGCCGGATGCGGAGGTCGAGCGCTTCATCGGCTCCTTCGTCGCCGCCGACGCCTCGTTCGAGCCACGCGCGACGGCGCCGCAGAGCGCGGCGTCCGCCCCGACCGCGACTCCCGCTCCGGCCGCGGCCCGGCCGGCCGCCTCGGACGCCGACGGCGACGCACGGGTGAGCCCTATCGCGCGGCGGGTCGCGATCGAGCTCGGCGTGGACCTCGCCCAAGTCCGCGGGACCGGCCGCAACGGGCGCATCTCGAAGCAGGACGTCGAGGCCTTCGCCGCGGCACGTGGCGCGCCTGCGGCACGTGCGGCGGCGACGTCACCCGATGCGGCGCGGGCCAATGATCCCGCCGCGGCATACGCCTCCGTCGCCGGCGAGACCGCGGCCGTCAGCCGCGAGCGGCTCTCGACCACGCGCGCAACCATCGCGCGCCGGTTGCTCGAGTCGAAGCAGCAGATTCCCCATTTTCGCCTGTGCATCACGGTGGATGCCGCGCCGCTCGTCGCGCACCGCGCGGCACTGCGCGACCGCGGTCTTGCGGTGTCGCTCAACGACCTCGTCGTGCGCGCCTGCGCGCTGGCGCTCATCGAGCACCGCGATCTCAACGCGCGTTTCGAGGGCGAGGAGATCCTGCGCTACAGGGATGCGGATGTCTGCGTCGCGGTGGCGACGGACGCGGGACTCATGACGCCGGTGGTACGCGCCGCGAACACCAAGCAGGTGCCGCAGATCGCTGCCGAGACGGCGGATCTCGCGGGCAAGGCACGGGCCGGGCGCCTCGCTCGCGAGGACATCACCGGCGGCAGCTTCACCGTGTCGAATCTCGGCATGCACGGGGTCGAACGCTTCGATGCGGTGATCAACCCGCCGCAGGTCGCCATACTGGCCGTCGGCGCGGTGCGCAGCGCCGTCGTGCCCGTTGCCGGCGCACCCGCGGTCGGCCAGGTGATGGAGCTGACGCTCTCCTGTGACCACCGGGTCGTGGACGGCGCGGTCGGCGCCGGCTTCCTCGCGACGCTGCGCGGCCTCCTCGAACGGCCGGACCGACTCTGAGAACCCGGATCCGCCCGCAAGCGGCTGCAATCTCTGGAGCACGCATGAATCGATTGGCGGTGGCGTTGAACCAAACTGCTGTGCTGACGCTGCTGGCGCTTGCCGCGAGCATGGCGCATGGCGCCGAGACTTCCTCGATCCCGGAGGTCTCGCCGGTCGACGATCCGACCTTCAGCAACAAGGCCAGCGCCCCGCACGAGGGCGAGCCGCTCTTCGCTCATCACTGCTCGAGCTGCCACCTGGGCCAGGTGCCCAAGGCGCCGCACAAGATGTTCCTGCAGATGATGTCGCCGCTCGCGATCGAGCAGGCGATGAGCGAGGGCGTCATGCGACCGCAAGCCGCCGGACTCAGCGCCGAGGAGCGCCACCTGATCGCGACGTATCTCGGCGGGGATCTCGCGACGCATCCGGCGGCGCCGCGCTGCGAAGGCAAGGCCGCGTACTTCGATGCGCGCCGCGAACCGGCCACCGGAAGCTGGGGCTTCTCGCCGGGCAACGGCCGCTACATCCCAGTCAGCACGACGGGCTTGAGCGCCGGTGACCTGCCCACGCTCGAGCTCAAGTGGGCCTTCGCGTTTCCGGGAGCGCTGCGCGCGCGATCGCAACCTTCGGTCGCGTACGGTGCTGTATACGTCGGGAGCCAGGACGGCACGGTCTACGCGCTCGACCTCGACACCGGCTGCATCCGCTGGACGTATCGTGGGCGCGCCGAGGTCCGCACAGCGATCGTGCACGAGGCGCCAGCCGCGGCACGGGCGCGCAACGGCACGCCGCTCGTGTTCTTTGGCGACCTGAACGCCTGGATCTACGCGGTGGATGCCTACACCGGGCGGCTCGCCTGGTCGCAAAAGGCGGACGATCATCCGAACGCGACCGTGACGGGCACTCCGGCGTGGCACGACGGCGTGCTCTACGTGCCGACCTCCTCGCTCGAGGTCACCTCCGCCGCCGACACCGCGTACGAGTGCTGCACCTTCCGCGGCTCGGTGCAGGCGCTGGATGCCGTCACCGGCGCGCAGCGCTGGCGCGCGTTCACAATCGCAAACCCGCCGCAGGAAACGGGCAAGACGCCCGTCGGCACGCGCGTGCTCGGACCTTCGGGTGCGCCGGTGTGGAACACGCCGACGGTGGACGCCGAGCGCGGCGTGCTCTATGTCGGCACCGGCGAGAACTACTCGTCCCCAGCCGATGGCAACAGCGACGCGATCATCGCGTTCCGGCTCAGCGACGGTTCCCGTGTGTGGCAGGCGCAGAAAACCGCAGGCGATGCGTGGAACGCCGCCTGCATGTTTCCGAACAACCCGAACTGCCCCAGGGAGAGCGGTCCCGACGTCGATTTCGCCGCCGCGACGATCCTGCTCGAGCGTCCATCCGGCGATCTGTTGCTGGCCGGTCAGAAATCCGGGCAGGTGTACGGGCTCGACCCCTCGAAGGGAGGTCGCGAGCTCTGGCAAGCGGGCGTAGGCCGCGGCGGAATACAGGGCGGTGTGCATTTCGGCATGGCCACGGACGGCGCACGGCTGTACGTGCCGATCACCGACATGCTCGACGGGCACGACGGGAAGACCCACAACCGACCATCGCGGGCGGGCCTCCACGCACTCGACGTCGCGACCGGAAAGGTCGTCTGGTCGACGCTCGCCGACAACGTCTGCGGCGCGCGCGAGTTCTGCGAGCCCGGGATCTCGCAGGCCATCACGGCGATCCCGGGCGCCGTGATCGCCGGGCACATGGACGGGCGCCTGCGCGCCTATCACGCCGAGAGCGGGCGCGTTCTCTGGCAGGTCGATACGGCGCGCGAGTGGCCGACCGTTTCCGGCGAGACGGCGCACGGCGGATCGTTCGGCGGTGGTGCGGGGCCGGTGGTGGCCGATGGACGGCTGATCGCCGTATCGGGCTACGGGATCTACTTCCACATGCCCGGCAACGTGATGCTCGTCTTCGGACCGCGCGACTGATCGCTCGAGGCTCAGGTCTCGAGCCGCGCGGCCAGCTCCCGGGCGCGCGCCACAAAGGCAGCGTCGTTGGCCGGATCGCTGGCTGCGCTCGCGGCGAGCCGGTACCAGAGCCACTGCACGTAGTCGAATGCCCAGCACGCGTCCGGCAGGCTCTCGCGCCGGAGACCGGGCCCGTATGCATCGAGCAGTACGCCGGTACCCGCTTCGTCGGCCGGGTGATGACAGAGAAAGCCCGCCACGTCGAAGATCGGGTCGCCGATTCCGCCGTACTCCCAGTCGACAAGGCAGAGTCTCCGGCCGTCGTCGATAAGGTTCGCGTGATGCACGTCGTTGTGGCACGGCGTCACGCGGTCGCAACCGGACCGGAGGCGCTCGAAGACGGCGCGCGCGCGTGCCGCGAGGTCGGGCCGCGCCGCCGACGCGGAAAGCCGCGACTCCAGGCTCGCCGCCTGCGCCCCGAAGTCGAGCGAACGGATACCGGGCGCAGGCGTGATCGAATGCAGCTCGCCCAGCAACCGGCCGATTCGCCTCAGGCACCCGGGGCTCGACACGACTTCGCGGATGACGCGGCCGCCCTCGACGAACTCGGTGACGAGCAGGCCCTCGGCCGGCAGCGCAAGGATCGGCCGCGGCGCGATGCCACGCTCGCTTGCGATGCCAAGCAGCAGCGCCTCGCTCGCCCAGTCCGCGCCGAGGTTGCGTGCGGCCGCCTCCGCAACACGCACGAACAGCGGCCCCGAAGCGATGTCCACGCGCCAGCATCGATTGATGCCGCCGCTCGCGAGGCGCTCGAAGCGAGCCGCCTCGAGGTCGCTGCGCGTGAGGTGCGCAGCGAGCAGCGCGCGGACCTCTGTTTCGTCCGGATCGGTGCGCAACTCAGACCGCCGCGGCATGCGGCCGCGACGCCGGTCGACTCGATCGCCAGCTGCGGTAACCCTGCACGGCGATGCCCGAATAAAGCACGAAGAGGAGAGACGTAGCGACAAGATCCTGTGACCAGTAGAGAGCGGCCGCCGCGAGGTCGAGCGCGATCCAGTACAGCCAGTTCTCGAGCACCTTGCGGGCGACTAGCCAGGTTGCAAACACGCTGCCCCAGGCCGTGAGCGCGTCGAGATAGCGGACGACGGCCGGGCTGTCCGGGGAGGACAGCGCGCCGTTCACGGCAGAGACCAGAACGATGGCGGCGATGGCCGCCAGGTGACGCACCGGCGCCCAGGTCGTGACCGGTCGCGACACCTGCGCCTCCGCGGCGCCGCCCCGCCAGGAGTACCAGCCATACGCGGCCATCGCGATATAGAACACCTGCAGCGCCGCCTGCATGACGAGCCCGGCGCGCGCGAAGAGCCACAGGAACACCGCGGAGCTCGTCGCCGCGAAGATCCAGCACGCGATGTGCTGGCGCACGGCGAGCACCAGGTATGCGAGCGCAAGTACGACCGCGATCCACTCGGCGGGGGAAATCGCCGAGACGGCATCCCGGAGGGACTGGGCATCCATGATCAGCGCGGCGGGCCCGTCTCGCCGCCCAGCACCTTCATGACGAAGACGGCACGGCCCGTCGAGGCGAAGGTCGTCGCCGTCTCATCGGCAAGCGCGGCGAACACCTGCGCATGCTCGCCCGCGACCTGGGTGCTCATCGCATTGGTCTGCACGGCGAGACCGGGCCGCGCCGCCAGCCGATCGATGAAGTCCTTTATCGGCGGGATGTAGTCGGCATTGAGCGGGTACAGGCTGATCTCGACGGCGATGCGCATGCGCGGCTCCGGTTTGGTTGCAGGCATTCGATACGGTCAGCGGATCCGCCATTCGAGCGTCAGCCCGAGCTGGCGCGGATCCCCGCGGTGTATGTAGAGCTTGTTCGCGAAGGCCGGCGGCTCGAGGCCGAAGTAGAAGCCGCGCACCGCGTAGCTTTCGTCGAAGATGTTGCGCGCCCAGGCATAGGCGGCCCAGTTGCGGTTCGACCAGCCCGCCTTGAGGTTGACGAGCGTGCGTGGCTCGGAGCGCTGATCGTGACTGGCGTCGAAGAAGAAGGCATCGGTACCCGCGACGTCGGCGCGCGCGCTGAACCCGCTCGGACCCGACCACTCCGCCGACAGCGAGTACTGCCACGCGGGTGCATGCGCCTGGTCGCGCCCGTCGAGGTCGCGATCGCCGTAGCGATAGTCGATGTACTCCGTGTGCAGCAGACCGAGCGTCGCGCCAAGCGAGAGCGCATCGAGCGGCCGCCAGGCGAGTTCGCCCTCGAGGCCGAAGTTCCGGCCGCTGGCCGCGTTGTCCGTGAGAAAGATATAGGAGAGCGGATCACCCGGATCGACCTGGAAGGACGTCGCAACCTGCTGATCCTCGCGCCACATGTGGAAGATGGCGACCTGCCCTTCCACCGCGGCATCCGGGGCAGCAAAGCGCAGCCCCGCCTCGAGGTTCCACAGATACTCCGGCGTAAACGTCCGCCGGTCCTGCGGAACGAGTTGCCCGATGTTGAAGCCGCCGGCCTTGTAGCCCCGGCTCGCGGTGACGTACCAGCTCGCAGCAGCGAAATTCTCGCCGCGCAGCGACAGATGCCCGCCCACCATCGTGTCGTCGGGCGCGAAGCTCGCGCCATCGCTGTCCAAATAATCGGCGGAACGCGTCTCGGTGCGCAGACCCGCGGACAGGGTCAACGACGTGGCGAGCTGCCATTCGACCTCGCCATAGGCCGCGAGGTTGGTCGCGTCGTAGCTGCTCGAGAGCGGCGGGCGCAACGGCAGACCCGCGAATTCGTCGCGCTGCACGCCCTCCTCCTCGGTTCGCAGCGCGTAGAGCCCGGCCACCCAGCCGAAGCCGTCGTCCTCGGCGGTGCCGGCGCTGACCAGGCGCAGATCTTCGCTCAGCGTGCGCCGCTCCCGCGCAAAGCTCGTGTAGTAGTCGTACGGCGCGAACTCGCCCCAGTACGGATCGTTGCCCCAGTCGCCGTCGAAGCTGTAGTCGATGTCGGATTCCGCGGTTGCGCTCGTCGACACGAGCCGCGTCGCGCCGAGATCGCCGCTCAGGACCATCGACCCGCCGGACGAACGTTGCGCGTCGCGGCCCGGCCGGTCGGAGAGCGTCGTCAGCGAGTTGTCAGGCGCGAACGCGTCATAGCCGTTGTCGAGATCGACGTGGATCGCCGCGAGGTCGATCCGCCAGTCGTCGTGGACATCGAACCGGACCTTGCCGCGGAGCGTAGTCTCGCGCCGGCCGTTGGTGTCGTCTCGATCGAGAAAGGCGTTGTGGCGGAAACCGTCTGACTCGAGATACTGCGCGACCAGACGCCAGGCCGAGTCGTTCGTGCCGTCGCCGAGTGCGCCGCCGGTCTGAACGCCCGCGCTCCACAGGCCGTCCTCGCCGGTCATGGCCTGCGTCTGCAGCGAGAACTCGGGATCCGGGTCGTGCGTATTGAGCTTGATGAGTCCGGCAAGCGCGTTGGCGCCATAGCGCGTGCCCTGCGGACCGCGCAGCACCTCGATCTGCTCGACATCGAACAGGGTCGCCGGCATTCCGACGCCGCTGAAATCGATCTCGTCGATCAGGAAGCCCACCGACGGATTTGGCGCGCCCTGGTACTGCTCGAGCTCGCCGATGCCACGCAGCTGGAAGAAGCGTGGTCGCGAGGTGCCGCCGGCCCAGTTCAGGTTGGGCACCAGTCCGAGCACGTCACCGAAGTGCTGCAGTCCGGCTGCGTGCAGCGTCTCGGCGTCAAGCACGGTGATGCTGACGGGGATCCGGGTGATCGGCTCAGGACGGAGCGACGCGGTCACCACGATTTCCTCGAGCTCGCCGTTCACGTCGGTAGTAACCGCAGCTTCCCCGGAGACAGCGGGCAGCAACAGGAGCGGAACAGCACCTAGAACCGCCCTGAGACAGCATCGGTAACTGCTTGGAATAGAAATAGAAACGTTGACGTTGAGACTGCACATACCTGCTCCCTACGCCGGTGCTAACCGGATCAGGTTCAACGGGTTCACCGATGAGCGGCAGCGCGCCACGTTCGGCATCTCAGGCCATTCAGGCCACCCCAAGGCGGCGTGAAGTCTACACGCGGAGCACCGGGTGTGGGTACCGCCCGTTGACGGCGGCCGGTGTGTCGGGACTAATTGCGCCTCCGCCCGACCGGACCTTCAGCGAAATGGCCAGACGCTCCTGTCGCCTGTTCCACGTCGATGCCTTTACGCGCGAGCGCTTCGCAGGGAACCCTGCGGTGGTGGTGCTCGACGCCGACGAGCTCACCGACGAGGACATGCACCGCATCGCTCGCGAGATCAACGGCACCGAAGTCGCATTCGTCATACCGTCGGAGTCCACCGACTACGACGTCGAGGTGCGCTTCTTCGCGCCGGATCGCGAAGTTGCCTTCATCGGGCACGCCACGGTCGCCGCGCAATACGTGCGTGCGCTCGTAAACGGCGTTCCACCCAAGCGGCTGCGTCAGCGGACCGGCGCCGGCATCATCGAGGTCGAGGTCGCTGGCAGCGCACCGGACCTCAGCGTGTCGATGATCCAGAGCCCGGCTACATTCGGTCCGATCGTCCCGGAAGAGCGCCGCGGCCCGGTGCTCGATGCGCTCGGCATCAGCTCCTCGAGCCTCCATCCCGGCTGTCCGATGCAGGTGATGGTGAAGGGCGGATCGCGTCTGCTGATCGGGCTGCAGTCTCCCTCGGTCCTCGAATCGCTGCGGCCGCAGATGGACCAGCTCGTGCATCTCACGCCGCACGTGGGTGCAGATGGTTTCTTCGTCTTCGCGATGCTGCCGGACCTGGACGGCGTCGCCGCCACCGAATCGCGGATGTTCTGTCCGGTGATCGGCGTGCCCGAGGATCCGGTGAGCGGCAACGCGCACGGCATGCTGGGCGTCTACCTCGTGCACAACGGCCTGCTGGCGCCGAGCTCGGATCGTACGTGCCGGTTCGTCGGTCACCAGGGCCGCTTCGTCGATCGCCCCGGACGCGTCGACGTCGAAGTGACCGCTGCGGGCCGGCGCGCCACGACGGTACGCGTCACCGGCAATGCGGTGGTCGTCTTCGATGCGGAGCTGCCGATCTAGCGCGCGGAGCGCCACCAATCATGCTCGAGGGGCCGCTAATGGCGGATTTCAGGCTGGTCCCCGTGCAGCTCGCCTACCACGTGCCCGATCCCGGCGAGGCGGCGCGCCGCTACGCCGCGGCATTCGGCTGGGGACCGTTCTTCCTGATGGAGCACATCGCGCTCGAGCGCAGCATCTATCGCGGGCGCCCCGCCGCGTTCGATCACAGCTCAGCCTACGGCCAGGCGGGCGACGTGATGATCGAGTTCATCGCCCAGCACGGCGACGGACCTTCCGCGCTGCGCGACATGTACGACGCGGCGCAATGCGGTTTGCATCACGTTGCGAGTTTCGTCCCGGATCTCGCGGCAGCCGTCGCGGCCTTCCGCGACCGCGGCTACAAGGCCGCGCTAGAGGCGCGCACCACCACCGGCGTCGATTTCGTCATGATCGACACGAGCCGCGATCTCGGCCATATGATCGAGCTGTACGAGCCGGTGAACCAGCTCAGGCGTTTCTACGAGCACGTCCGGAGGGTGTCGCGCGACTGGGACGGTCGCGATCCGGTGCGCCGCCTGGACTGACCGGCGCCGGCTTTACCCGACACTGGAGGTTGCGATGGGACGTCTCGAAGGAAAGGTCGCGGTCATCCTCGGCGCCGCGGGCGAAGGCAACATGGGCCAGACCATCGCACGAAGATTCGCGCGCGAGGGCGCGCGCCCGCTCGTCGCCGGCCGGCAGCCCGCGCCCCTGCAGGCGCTCGCGAGCGAGATCGGCGGCCGCCATGCCATCTGCGACATCACGCGCAAGGCCGACGTCGAAGCGCTGGCGAAAACTGCCGTGGACGCCTACGGCCGGGTCGACATCGCCATCAACTGCACCGGGTGGGGCCTGATGGCGAAGCTGCTCGACACCACCGAGGAGCAGATCGATCGACTGACCGCGCTGCAGTTCAAAGGTCCCTACTTCTTCATGCAGGTCTTCGCGGGCCTCATGGCGCAGTCGGGCGGCGGCTCGCTCATTACCATGTCCTCGGCGTCGGTGTACGCGCTGCTCTACAACCACGCCGCCTATATCGGCACCAAGGCCGGCACGGATGCACTGGTGCGCTGTTTCGCCAACGAATTCGGCGGGCGCGGAGTGAAGGTCAATTCGATCGCGCCCGGACTCACTGCGACCCCCATGACCGAGCGCGACACGAGCCTGCCGGGCCTCCAGGAAGCCTTTCTCAAGGAATACCCGCTGGGACGGATCGGCACGACCGAGGACATCGCGAATGCAGCGCTCTGGCTCGCGACCGACGAGAGCTTCCTCACCGGGCAGGTGCTGCAGGTCAACGGCGGCCTTACGCTGCGGCGCAATCCCTCGCCGCGGGAGATCAACGCCGCGATGAAGGCGGCCGCGGCTCAGCCGACCCAGTCGTAGAACTGCAGGTCCATCGCGCCGTCGACACAGTCGAGGATCGGTGGCACCAGCCGCTCGTGAAACGGCGTCGCCTGGTGAAGCTGGAATGCGGACTCGTCCTTGAACCGCGCATAGACGACGTACACCGATGGGTCCGCCCGATGACGGATGACGTCGTAGACGTGCGTGTCGGGCTCCTGCGCGTGGGTGAGCCCGGAAAGCTCCTGCTGCAGCCGTTCGAACTCGGCTTCCCGTCCCTTCTTGATGCGCAAGGTCGCGATGAAGCAGGTCATGGCACTCCTTTCGTGGCCGCGCTGCGTCAGGCGAGCTCAAGCTCCTGGATCAGGCGTTCCCGCAGCTTGAACTTCTGGATCTTGCTTGTCGACATCGGCCACTCGCTCACGAAGCGCAGGTGACGCGGAACCTTGAAGCTCGCGATCTCGCGCCGGCAGTACGCGAGCAGCTCCGGCTCGTCCGCGGCCTGTCCGGGTTTGAGCTCGACGAAGGCCGCGGGCACTTCGACGTAGCGGGCATCAGGCAACCCGACGACCTGCGCCAGGCGCACCGCGGGGTGGCGCTGCAGGCAGGCCTCGATCTCGGCAGCCGCCACGTTCTCGCCGCCGACCTTGAGCATGTCCCGCGTGCGCCCGTGAAACATGATCGTGCCGCGCGCATCAAGCGAGCCGATGTCCCCGGTGTGATACCAGCGGTCCGCGTCGAGCGCGGCGGCGGTTTTCTCGGGATCCTTGTAGTAGCCCTCGAGCGTGCTGTACCCGCGCACGTACACCTCGCCGTGCTCGGCCACGCCCA
>Ga0075418_10005702_pt1 | contig 14085 bp, 8 predicted proteins | sample SoiMetdeltSBSDD2_FD_81776 | JGI IMG/M metagenome (GOLD analysis project Ga0075418, IMG submission 81776) | Bulk soil microbial communities from a Populus tree surrounding site in Tennessee, USA - Soil MetaG P. deltoides SBSDD2 | ecosystem: Environmental > Terrestrial > Soil > Tree plantation...
CAACTATGGGGCATTGGTAAATATGGGTTATCCTTTCAAGACGAATCTTCAATTCCTGTTAACTGCAGGATATAATTATCGTAATGGAAAAGCTGCCGGTTTTTATCGTTATCCAAAACAAACGACACAAGTGATAACGGAATTATATCCGGACGGGTTCCTGCCGGAAATTCATTCGGTCATTCGTGATAAATACATCACAGCAGGATTAGAAGGTAAGATCGCGGGCAGCTGGAACTGGGATTTGAGCCAGGCTATCGGTGGCAACTCATTCAGTTTTGAGGTAACGAATTCTAACAATGCATCGCAATATGCGCTGAAGACAGCGGCTCCAACAGAGTTTTATGCAGGTAAACTTTTATTTAGCCAATACACAACCAACCTTAACATTGCAAGAGATTTTGGAGCCAACATGGGTCTGAAATCATTTAACCTGGCATTTGGTGGCGAATACAGAAGGGATAATTATTCGATTGAACCTGGTGACGAAGCATCTTATTTGAATTATGATCCCGCATCAGGAAAAGTGGGAGGTGCCCAGGTGTTTCCTGGATTTCAACCTTCCAATGAAGTGGATGCAAGCAGGGATGTGGTGGGTGCGTATGTCGATATTGAAACGGATATCAGTGATAAGCTCCTGCTTAATGGGGCTGGTCGTTTTGAAAAATATTCTGACTTTGGTTCCAACTTCGCCGGCAAATTTGCTATCCGCTACCAGTTGTTAAAACAACTTGGCATCCGTGCAGCAGTAAGTAATGGATTCAGGGCGCCATCGATGCATCAACGATATTTTAGTGCGATAAACACAGTATTCATTCAAACAAGCCAGGGGCTGCAACCATTCCAGCAAGGAACATTCAGAAATACAAGTTTAGTGGCACAGGCATTTGGTATCCCAAGCCTTGATGCAGAAACGTCTACTAACTATAGTATCGGCTTAACAAGCAGACTGGCAAAAAATAAATTAAGTATTACCATTGATGGGTATTTAATAGACATTGATAATAGAATTGTATTAAGTTCATCATTCCGCCGGTTCAATGCTCCTGAAGCAAATGCAGTGAATGCAATTTTGAGTCAATATCCCGACCTGAATGATGTAAGCGCCGTGATATTTTTTACCAATGCGATTGATACAAGAACAAAAGGTATCGATGCTGTAATCTCTTTTTCTGATAAAATGGGTGGCGGCCAGTTAGGAATTACTGCAGCTGCTAATTTCAATAAAACCGAAGTACAAGGTGATGCCCGCGTAAGCACCATAACAGACCCAACTTTGCAGGCACGTCTTTTTGCCCGTGATGAAAAAGGCCGGTATGAAGAGGCGCAACCACGGCACAAAATTTCCGTTAATATTAATTACCGCATCGGCCGGTGGACATTCAATGCGCGAAGCACCCGCTTTGGAAAAGTAGCAACAAGAGACCCGGGCAACCCGGTATTGGATGAGTTCTTTGGTCATAAGAATGTGACTGATGCAAGCATGGGATACAAATTTGCAAACTTTGTAACATTAACAATTGGCGCCAACAACATTGGCAATACCTATCCTGATAAATTAAAGAATTTTGGAAATACAGGGGAAGGCCGTTTCATTTATAGTCGTGCGGCTACACAGTTTGGTTTTAATGGCGGGTATTACTATACATCCGTTGTATTTGAATTCCATAACCTGAAGCTGGGCAATAAAGATAAAGTAGCAAAAGCAGCGCCTACAGTGCCGATGATGGAGGTGCAGCAATGAGAAAACTTTCTAGTCGTTAGTCGATAGTTATTAGTCCCGATTATTTCGGGACTTTTTTATTGGTATCAATGGTTTCCATACTCTTTCATAAATTGCCTTTTCAAATCATACTCATGCGCAAAAGGCTCTTGTTTGTAATTGCATTATTTGTTTTTATTTCTTCAACTGGACAAATAAAGTCACCAGATGATTTTATGGGATATAAGATCGGCACACGTTATACGCCTCATTGGAAGATCGTAAACTATTTTCAGCATGTGGCCGCCAATGCTTCGGCAAATGTGAAGCTGGAACAATATGGCCAAACAAATGAAGGAAGACCTCTCTTGCTTACGTTTATTTCATCCGCAGATAATATCACCAGGCTTGAGCAAATAAGATTGAATAACCTGCGGCTTGCCAATCTTGCACGGGACCGTGCGGCACCACTTGAAGAAAATGCACCTGCGCTTGTCTGGTTAAGTTACAATGTACATGGAAATGAAACGTCATCTTCTGAAGCCGCCATGATGACGATCTGGGCTCTTGTCGACCCTTCGAATACAAAAACAAAAGAATGGTTGAAAAATACGGTCGTGATCATCGATCCTTGTATCAATCCCGATGGAAGAGACAGGTACGTGAACTGGTTCAATTCTATCGTTGGAAAAGAAATGAATCCATCCCTGAATGCAAGAGAACATCGTGAACCATGGCCCGGGGGAAGAACCAATCATTACAATTTTGATTTGAATCGTGACTGGGCCTGGCAAACGCAAATAGAAAGCCAGCAACGTATGAAAATGTATAATCAATGGATGCCTTATGTGCATGTTGACTTTCATGAGCAAGGAGTGAACAATCCATATTATTTTGCCCCGGCAGCACAGCCATTTCATGAAGTGATCACGCAATGGCAAAGAGATTTCCAGGTGACAATAGGAAAAAACCATGCAAAATATTTTGACGCCAATGGATGGCTGTATTTTACAAAGGAAGTGTTCGATCTTTTTTATCCAAGCTATGGTGATACATACCCGGTCTATAACGGCGCTATCGGTATGACCTATGAACAAGCCGGCGGGCCGGCAGGCGGTTTGGGCGCTCTGACGGATGAAGGAGATACACTGACCCTGTTGGATCGTGCAACGCATCATTATACAACCGGCTTGAGCACTATTGAGATATCCTCGATGAATGCAGTGCGGCTTGTAAAAGAATTCAGGAAATTTTTTAATGATGCTGTAAGCAATGGGGTAGGTGAATACAAAACTTATCTTATAAAAAATGCAGCACCTGACAGGGAAAGGATAAACTCGTTAGCAGCTTTGCTTGATAAAAACGGGATACAATATGAATATGCAGGCGGCAATTCGAGAGGCACTTTTAGCGGCTACAATTATTTTTCGGGGAAAGATGAGACATTCACCTTGGAAGGAGGGGATTTGCTGATCCATTCTCAACAGCCGCGAGCTGCCATGGTAAAAGTTCTGTTTGAACCAAAAAGCAGGCTTGTTGATTCAAATACTTATGACATCACAGCATGGTCATTGCCCTATGTATATGGTTTAAAAACTTATGGTACAAAAACAAAACTTCAATCAACTGCCGGTTCAAAACCATCAGCTGTTACCAATAACGTAAACGATGCTTATGGTTATGTTATCCGCTGGCAGGGTTTACAAAGTGTAAAAACGTTAACGGCTCTTCTCGAGCAGGGAATAAAAGTTCGTTTTTCAGAAACAGCTTTTGAGATCGGCAACCAGCAATTTGATCGCGGTTCTTTGATCGTTATTAAAAAGGGAAATGAAGGTTTTGGCAGCTCCTTGCCCAATGTGATTAACCAGGCATGCAATGCAAATAATGTAAAGGCAAATGTGATAACAACTGGTTTTGTTGATAAGGGATTTGATTTTGGAAGCAGTAAGATACATTTTATGAAAGCTCCACGCATTGCACTATTAACGGGCGAAGGCGTTGGTTCGAATGCTGCCGGTGAGATATGGCATTTCTTCGAACAGCAGATCGATTACCCGATAACATTAGTAAATGCGAATGATTTTTCGCGCATAAACTGGAGCGATTATAACGTGATCATTATGCCGTCTGGCAGTTACCGTTTTCTGAATGAAAAAGCTTCTACTGATCAATTAAAGGATTGGATCAATAAAGGTGGCCGGTTGGTTGCATTGGAGGGTGCAGTAGGTCAATTGTCAAGAACTGATTGGGCGATCAAATCAAAGAAAGCTGATGATGCTGCTGATAAAAAAGACCCTTATGTAGAATTACAAGTGTATGAAGAAAGAGAAAGAGAGTTTTTGAAAACAAATATTCCCGGCTCTATTTTTAAAGTGCATCTTGATAACACCCACCCGCTTGCATTCGGCTATCCTGACTATTATTACACTTTAAAACAGGATGATGCAGTTTATGAATTCATCAAAGAAGGTGGATGGAATGTTGGGGTATTAAAAAAGGATAGCCAGGTATCGGGATTTGTTGGCTCATCCTTAAAAGAAAAACTAAATGATGCATTGGTTTTTGGTGTGCAGGATATGGGCGGTGGTAAGATCGTTTATTTTGCAGATAACCTAATGTTCCGCAGCTTTTGGGAAAGCGGAAAGTTGATGTTTTGTAATGCGGTGTTTTTGGTAGGACAGTAATTAGTCAAGAGTCGTTAGTCTTTAGTCGATAGTTTGAGTTTCGTGATTACCTAGTAAGATACCTCCCGTACTGTCGTTCTTTGTACAAAAACCTTAGTAGAAACGGAATCCCTCCCAAAAGACCTTATTATTTTTTTAAACAGGAACTATACCGTTAATAAAACTCTAAGAACCACCGGCGGATGGGTTTTTTATACTACCGGCTAAACCACTTTATAAACATCGCTTATATTCGCTGAATAAATTTGCCGGATGAAGAAAATCTACAGCCTTAGTTTTGCTACCATTTTGTTTTTTCAACTTTCCGCACAGGCTCCCCAATCATGGACATCTGCCGATATTTATCTTGCCATTAAAAAACTGAATGTCCTTGGTTCGGTGTTATATGTTGCTGCCCATCCTGATGATGAGAACACAAGATTGATCGCTTACCTTTCTAAAGACAGGCTTTATCGCACAGGATATTTGTCGATGACAAGAGGCGATGGTGGTCAAAACCTGATCGGCGATGAACAGGGTATCGATCTTGGATTAATAAGAACACAAGAATTATTATCAGCGAGACGAATTGATGGCGGCGAACAATTTTTTACCCGTGCATTTGATTTTGGCTATTCCAAAAACCCGGAAGAAACGTTTACGAAATGGGATAAAGAAAAAATCCTGAGTGATGTGGTATGGGTGATAAGAAAATTTCAACCCGATGTCATCATAACAAGATTTCCCACCTCAGGCGAAGGTGGACATGGTCATCATACTGCTTCAGCAATTTTAGCAAATGAGGCATTCGCTGCCGCAGCGGATGCTACCCGTTTTATAGATCAATTGAAATATGTGCAACCATGGCAGGTAAAAAAAGTTTTATGGAACACATTCAATTTTGGCAATACAAATACTCAAAGAGACGATCAATATAAATTGGATGTTGGGGGCTATAATCCATTACTTGGAAAAAGTTATGGTGAAATAGCGGCCGAAAGTCGAAGCCAGCATAAAAGCCAGGGATTTGGCGTGCCGGCAGGCAGGGGAGAGGCATTAGAGTTTTTTACCGCAACGAAAGGGGATCAGCCAAAAAATGACCTGATGGAAGGAGTGGACATCAGTTGGAAAAAAATAACGGGAGGCGAAGCAATAGAAAAAACGGTCAATGAACTTGCTGCTTCCTTTGACTTTTTACATCCGGAAAGTTCGGTAAAGGGTTTGGTGAAATTATATAAAGCAATCGAAGCGTTGCCCGCAGGCAATTGGAGGAATAAAAAGCTTGATGAAACCAGGCAGCTGATCGAGCAATGTAGTGGATTATGGATGGATGTCTTCACCAACGAACAATTTGCAGTGCAAACTGATTCGATACGGTTCAATTTCCAATTTAACAACCGGCTTGGTGTGAATGCAAGTCTCAAAGGTTTTACAGTTAACGGGTACGATTCTACTATGAATCAGCAACTGGTAAGGAACAGGAATATGAATTTTTCAAAAACTTTTTATGTGCCTGCTTCAAAACCGATCACGCAACCATATTGGTTAGAGAATAAGATGGAGCCGGGATATTTTAATGTCAGCGATCAAAATAAGATCGGCATTCCTGACGTGCAACCAAGTTATGTGGTAAATATAAAAGCAACTATTGAAGGAGAAGATTTCAATTTTACAAGAACGGTGAAGTATAAATTCACTGACCCGGTGAGAGGTGAATTATATTGGCCGCTTGTTGTCGCACCGCCAGTGCTCATTACTCCGTCAGAAGATATCAAGATCGTTATGAATGGAAAAGGTAATGATAAAACAAATGGAAATATTGCAATAAAAGGTTTAAAGAAAGGGTTTACCGGCAAACTTGTTTCATTGTCTGAAACAGACAGGAAGCCATTATCAAACTTTTCATTTACCACCGATAAGGTCAGTGTTAATTCAAAGGGCCAGGGGTTGGGTTTTGATTATAATGGAAAAGATCTTAAAACATCTTCACACGTCTTATTTGCTGTGAATGACACTACGGGAATAAACCTGATCAAAAGCGACAAGAATGAAATCAAGTATGATCATATTCCCGCGATCAATTATTTCCACGATGCCGATGTTTCGATAAAAGTGGTAAATGTTGAAACCTATGGAAAGAAGATCGGGTATATAGTTGGCGCCGGTGATAGGGTGCCGGAAGCCCTGGAACAAATGGGTTTCGACGTAAACCGTTTGAATCAAAAGGAGATCAGTAACAATGCGCTTGATAAATTTGACGCGATCATCGTGGGAGTAAGAGCTTATAATACGCTAGACTGGATCGGTAATTACTATGATAAGTTGATGCGATATGTAGAGAATGGCGGTAATTTGATCGTGCAATACAACACAAACAATTTTATCAGCAACGTAAGATCAAGGATCGGACCTTATGATTTTACAATTTCAAGAAACCGCGTCACCGATGAAAATGCACCGGTTACTTTCTTAAAACCCGAGCATCCTGCTTTGAATTTCCCCAACAAAATCACACAGGATGATTTTAAAGGCTGGATCCAGGAAAGAAGCATTTATGATGCAATCGATACCACCGGTAAGTTTGAAAAAATACTCGCAATGAATGATCCTGGTGAAAAACCCGATGATGGCAGTTTGCTGATAGCAAAATATGGCCGTGGTTATTTTACCTATACAGGTCTTGTATTTTTCAGGGAATTGCCTGCGGGGGTGCCGGGTGCCTATCGGTTATTGGCAAATCTTATAGCGTTAAACAGGAAAAAAGCATTTTAATGAGTGAAAAAGGCAACGACACAAGACGCGTGATGGCAGTAGTAGTAACAATCTTGATCGGCCTGGCGCTTGGTTTTGTAATGAAAAGAGTAACGCTGGGATTGTTGATCGGTTTAGTACTTGGTTTGTTGTTATCAGGATTAGTAAGAAAGACTAAATAAAAATAATGCTCAATGTTCAATACTCAGTATGCAATTTTCAATTAAGTTAGCTGAGTTGAACATTGAGTATTGAAGATTTAAAGCAATTTATGCACACAGACGATGAAAAAATACCACTATTCAAAACCTGGAATCGATGGTATGTTTTTGTACTTGTATTTCTTGTGCTACTGATCATCTTGTTTAGTCTTTTTACCAAAGCCTTTTCATGACCCAACTCGATTGGATAATACTTGCCATTACATTGATCGCCACGATTGCTTATGGTTTGTACAAAAGCCGTACTACACATAATCTTGATGGGTATTTGCTTGCCAATCGCAGCATGCCCTGGGGTTTGGTTCTTTTAAGTATCATGGGTACGCAAGCCAGCGCGATCACTTTTCTGTCAGCGCCGGGACAGGCATATACAGATGGGATGCGTTTCGTTCAATATTATTTTGGATTGCCGCTTGCCATGATCGTCATCTGCATTTTTTTTGTTCCCATTTTCAGTAAACTGAAAGTATATACCGCGTACGAGTTTCTTGAGAACAGGTTTGATGGAAAAACAAGAACCCTTACTTCATTTTTATTTTTATTGCAAAGGGGAGTTTCAACCGGCATCAGTGTATTTGCCCCCTCAATTATCCTTTCATCCTTGCTTGGCTGGAATATTTACTGGACAAATTTGTTCATGGGTGGCTTGCTCATCATTTATACGTTGAGTGGTGGTGCAAAAGCAGTTGCTTATACTCAGCAACTGCAATTGATCATAATTTTTACAGGAATGTTCCTTGCAGCGTACATGGTTGTTCATATGCTGCCAAAAGATGTGGGATTCGTCGATGCATTACAGGTAAGTGGTAAGCTGGGAAGATTAAATGTAATTACAACTGGTTTTGAAAAGGGCGATGGCTTTGACTGGGGTGATAAATATAATTTATGGAGTGGTATCATAGGAGGGTTTTTTCTTGCACTTTCATACTTTGGTACTGATCAAAGCCAGGTCGGGCGTTATTTAACCGCAAGATCGCTGACCGAAAGCAGGGTGGGGTTATTAATGAATGGGATTGTAAAAGTGCCCATGCAATTTGGAATTTTGTTGATCGGTGCGCTGGTATTCACTTTTTACCAGTTCAATAATGCTCCTTTATTTTTTAATCAATCACAATTAAACAAGCTTGAAAAAACGGTATATAAAGATTCGCTGATCCTGGCACAAAAGGCTTATGACGGGCTCGCATTGCAGAAACAGTCTTCGGTTGCCGGTTTTGCAAATGCACCCACCAAACAAGAGAAAGACAATAAGGCTGTAGAATTAACGCAATTGCAGAAGAGCTCAGACAGTATCCGCACGAAAGTCAGGTCCTGGATGAGAACGGCAAAAATTGGCGGTGACACCAGTGATACGAATTATATTTTTCTTCGCTTTGTAGTAGATAATCTTCCGGTAGGGATGGTTGGGCTGCTCATCGCTATTATATTTCTTGCATCATGGGGAAGCATTGCAGCTGCTATTAATTCTCTTGCATCAAGCACAATGGTTGACTTTCATAAAAAATTCTCAAAAAAGAATATTAGTAGTGAAGCTGAGTATGGCATATCAAAAAAATACACGTTGCTTTGGGGTATCCTCTGCATCATCGTTGCCATGTTTTCCTATAATATCGGTAATAGCCTGATTGAAACGGTGAATGAACTTGGCTCTCTGTTTTACGGGCCCATACTCGGAGTTTTTATCGTTGCATTGTTCCTCAAGAAGATCAGCAGCGGGTCTGCTGTATTTTACGCAGCATTGATAACACAGTTGCTCATTTTCCTTATTTATATTCCTGCCAAATTGAAATGGATCGAACTTGGGTTTCTGTGGTTAAATCCTATCGGGGCCTTTGGCGTTATTCTTTTTGCATTGCTTTTACAACCATTGATGGCAAAAAGAAAAACCCTGCTGTAGTGAGCAGGGTTTACTAAGTAGTTCTAAAAAAATTTATTTCATTTCTTTTTGCAGTTTTTCATTGAGCGCTACATAATCATCGTTCTTTGCTTTTTTAGCAAGTTCGATCGATTTGTTCGAAGTAGCGACAGCATCATTCTTTTTACCAAGCATTTTTTGTGCACGGGCTTTTTGATACAGGACCCAAAATGCTTCCGGATTTTGTGCATACGCTTTGTCAAGCCATTCAACTGCTTTGTTCAGGTCTTTTCCGTTGTCAATATAATACAGGGCTGCATTGAAGTAAGGTCTGTTATCACCTTCCATTGTATTCTTTATCTGGTTCATGACCTTACTTTCAACATCTGCTGTGATCGGAAAGCTTACCCAGGTATTTTCCCAACCCATACCAATATTGCAGCTATTGCTTTTTATGTCATCTACTGTAATCATAAATGTTTCAATAGAAAATGGCGTTTTCTCAGCTTTTGCTTTTACACGAACGAGGTCCTGGTCTTGTTTGTAATCTGCGGGGCTGGTAACATTAGTTTGTTTTGAAATGATGATGGTCCATTCATTTTGATCCGGAATGGTGAGCAGGCCATATTTACCAGCGGGAACTTTCGTGCCACCGATCATTACTTCTTCGCCAAATGTGATGGTAGTAGCGTTGTTCGCGCCGGTTCTCCAAACCTTTCCATAAGGAACCAGGTCGCCAAAAACCTTGCGGCCTTTAACGCCGGGGCGTGAATAAGAGATCTCAATGTTCGACAATGCAAAGTTCTGTTTCAAATTTGCAGTGGGGCTGGGTTGTGGTGTGTTTAACTGCTGTGCTTCTGTAGAAATAAATAAGTATAAAGCGGCAGCGAATAAAAAGACTTTTTTCATGTTGAATTCGTTTAGGACGACAAAGGTAGGGGAATAGATAATAGAGGGAATCTTTTAAATGATCGTTGCAAGGTCATCTTTGATCAACGGCGATCGATATGGTAGTTTTATTTTTCTTTCCCTTTCTTTTCCACTTTGGGCCTTCTTTCAGCAGCCTGATAGCCTCATCATCACAAGCTTTACATTGCGAAGATTTGGTGACCTTGATATTGACCGGGTTGCCGTTCCTGTCTATATCAAAACTGAGCTCCACATCGCTTCTTGCATTTTTTGCACGAAGGGTTTCGGGTATCTGGATATTATTTGCGACATACGTGTTGTAATTATTCCAACCGACTTCTGGTTCTTCTAATTCCGAACTGTCTTTTCTTACCACGCTGCTCACCACTTTTTTATTTTCTGCAAGTATTTGTTTCCGCGCCTCATCATCTTCTTTTAAAACAAGAGCACCGGATTGCGTTGATGGAACTAATCGGTAGTTGGCAGCATTATATCCCAGGGATCTTATCTGCACATCCATGACGCTGTCCGTGGAAACAAGATTGAACATTCCCCTGATATCTGTATAGGTGCCAACATTATCACGGGTGTTCGTCACATTGGCAAATGGCACGGGTTTGTTTTGGGCATCTACCACACGATAATTATAAGTATTCGAAAAACTAAGACCCCACGAAGCTTTATCCTGCATAACAAATCCTTCATTTACTCCTGGTTTTTGCAGAACGTTTGTGCTTTTGGCTGTCCTGCCATCAATATCTGAATTACGTGTTTTTTGTTTGGCAAAAGCGTCCCTGATACTATCGATACTCTTTCTACTTATTTCACCTTCTTCTTTGTAATAATCTTTTCTTTCAATGGCTGATGACACTGGGGTCGTCGTCTTAAATACAGCCTGATCATCAGCCTTCTGAGCTTTTATGTCTGCTACACCATCATTGTCTTTCTCTTTCTGTGATGTATCGGGTGTGACGGCAAATGTTTGCGTCTTGAATTCACTCTTGTTCCTAAAAGCACCGCTCGCAATTGCGGTCTCTGTTTTAGAATCGGTTCCTCCAGTAGTATTTTCTAAAACAGTAGTATCAGGTAATGATTGCTGCACGTCACCAAGAGTGGGAGCAGTTGTGTTGGTTTTTTCTTCGGGTTTATTTTGAATATTATCCGTCTTGCTTATGTCAGCAGAATATTGTTTTTTAAATACCAGTTGCTGAACCAATAAGCCCAAACCGGCTATTATAATAATGGATGCGGCAACTTTCAGCCATCTATATTTATTACCACCTATGTTTATTACAGGAGCAGCGTTTGTTCTTTCAGCAAGTTTTTGATGCAGAACAGCCGCATCGTGATCACCTGGTGTAGCATACTGATAACCTTCCAATGCATCTGCAAGAAGTGGATCTTCCATGGCGGCTTTTTCCAAAGCATGCATTTCGTCGCGGCTTAACTTACCGGCCCAATAGTTTTTAAGATCGGCTGCAGTATAATGTCCTATGTTTTTTTCTTCTTCCAATTGTCTTTTAATTTCTATTTCTTAGTATTCTAAATGCTTTTTTGAACTCCTGACTCCTCACTTCTGTTCCGATAGCTATCGGAATCAGACTCCTTTCTATCCATGCATAGCTTTAAATTCCGTCTTCCATTTTGTATCGAACTGCGAACATGGTTCCATGCTTTTCCTGTTATCTCCACTATCTCGTTATAACACTTACCATCAAGGTAAAAAAGTTTTATCATCAATTTTTGTTCTTCCGGAAGGGCAGCGATGCATTTCTCTAATTTCTGAAAATTCTGCTCTTTATCCATCACGCCATTCAGATGCACATCTTGTTCATTTTGCATAAGTAATGGCGAAAGTTCTACTGTTTTTAAGTTCTTTGGTGTTCTGAGTTGCATCAGGCAATGGTTTTTAGCCACCTGGTGGAGCCAGCCCCTGAAATTCTCTACTTCATGCTTTTTCAATTTTGATACCAGTTCCTCGAAGATCTGCATAACGGCATCCTGCGCCAGCTCAGGTTCTTTCAGGTATTTAAGGCACACGCCATATACCAGTTCCATGTATCGCTGGTAAAGATCACCCAATACTTTTAGATCGCCTGATTCGCGATAAGAAAGTACCAGTTCATGATCAGTTTGAGCAGAGGATGATATATTCTTTAAAAAAGCCAAGGGTTAAAATTAATAAGAAAATACTTCTTTATTGATTGTGTAATTGTGAAAATAGCTGCATCATGTTAGCAGGTTGGTATTGTGGAAAAGCCAGTTAATTACAGGAGTCCTGTCTCCACAGGACTCCCTTTAAACCTTTTTGCTTATGAAGAAAACAATTCTACTCTTTTTTCTATTAATTGTACATGTCCTTGGTTCGGCCCAGCAACACATTATTAACGCAGACAGTATTGTTAAATTGTTAAGTGGCAAAACGGGTTGTGGGATGTTTTCGCAGCCAAAGGAAAAAGAATACAAGCTGAGTTTATTTAGTTGTCTGAAGATTAATATTGATACTCCTTTCTATGTTGTGGATGGAATACCGAAAGAGGAGTCCGAAGTAAAAAAAATTAATCCTGATGATATCATAAGTATTGATATTTTAAAGCCTTTGCATGTTAAATTATATTGTAATTCATCAACTCCACTTATAGTTATCGTAACAAAAAATGCGAATCAACGCACAATTATTGTAAAGGATGCTGAAACAGGTGAGCGCCTTCCTTCTGCAACTGTTGAATTTTCGGAAATGCAAGGTGAAAGAACTCGTTTAATTGCTGATTCAGCAGGTGGCGTAATTACAAATAAAATCGAATCGGGAAAACAGTATGAATTGCGAGTTAGCAGTATTGGATATAAGAGTTTTATCGCAACAGTTAATACCAAAGTCTTGAAAACAAATTACACTGTCCTTCTTCAAAAAGATCATCGGGAACTTATGGAAGTGGTTGTGAGTTCGATAGTCTGTCATACAATTTGCCGTAGGTGGATACGTTGCATAAAGATCTCAACGAGGCAACAGATCGCAGCAAATCAAGGTCGAATAAAGATTTACCCAAATCCGGTTTTACGTTCCCAGAAAATTAATCTCGAATTTGAATCCCAGAAAGTTGAAAAAATTACTGTTAGATTATTTAGTATCGATGGAAAGTTGGTAAGCTCAGGAGAATATCGTTTTGATAACGGAATAAACAGGATCAGCTACCCGATCAATTCATGGATACCTGCTGGCGTGTATTCATTTCAACTCACAGACCAGGATGGTCGTTTGATAAACACAGAACAGCTAATCATTAAATAAGTTTTTATGGCTAAGAAATTCCAGTTGCAAATACCTACGCCTTGTCATGAAAATTGGGAGAACATGACACCGGTGGATAAAGGACGCTTTTGTGGTTCCTGTCAAAAGGCTGTGGTTGATTTTACCGGTATGAGTGATACACAACTGGTCAACTTTTTCAAGAAACCATCAACCGGTTCTGTTTGCGGAAGATTTTATAACGATCAACTGAACAGGGATTTTAATATACCACGTAAGAGACTTCCCTGGATAAAATATCTTCTGCAAATTGCCATTCCTGCTTTTCTTTTTACTTCAAAAGCAAGGTCGCAAACCGAACCAAAACTCATGGGTGATACAACTTATGTCGAGCAAGCAAAGGGGCACGCTACATGCAGCGCTATGCCCGATACCACCTGGAGGAAAAAGATAACCGGAAAGATCAGAGATAAGAATGGATTCCCAATTCCGAATGCCAGTGTCGTTATAAAAGGAACAAAAAGGGGCGTTGCTGCAAATGAAAATGGACAATTTAGTATCAACCCATTTTTAGCCGGATCAACAGCCACGCTTGTTTTTTCAAGTGTTGGATTTGAAACAAAAGAAATTACCATCGATACGAGCGCAAAGGAAACTGTTTGCAATATGGAAATGTCTGAGGTATATCTTGGCTATGTTGGCTTTGTCGTGGTGACCAAAAAATCTAAAAAGAAAAA
>Ga0075418_10005703_pt1 | contig 14084 bp, 14 predicted proteins | sample SoiMetdeltSBSDD2_FD_81776 | JGI IMG/M metagenome (GOLD analysis project Ga0075418, IMG submission 81776) | Bulk soil microbial communities from a Populus tree surrounding site in Tennessee, USA - Soil MetaG P. deltoides SBSDD2 | ecosystem: Environmental > Terrestrial > Soil > Tree plantation...
CACGCGTCGGTGATTTGTTCGGGCTGCGAATACGGCGGCGGAGCTGGCACCTATCTTGGCGCGTACGACCCGGAGAATCCGGACTTCGGCACGTTCCAGCACTCGGACGTCGGTCTGGACGCTGGCTCTCGCACCGCGTTCGAGGATTTCTGGGTGTTCGATTTAGACGCCGACGGTAACGGCTCGATTTCCGCCGACTTCACCATGTTCACCGCCATCTCCGGTTTCGCGGGCGAGCTGTACCGGGATGCGGGGAGCACCTGTGCCGGTGACGAGTGTTCGAGCATCATGCTCGGTGCGCTGGTCGCCAACGGCATGGACAGCGAACGTCGCTGGGAGGTCATGGCGACGGGCTTGACGGCAGGGCGCTACGTCCTTCGCGTGACCGGCACCACTAATGCCAGATCGACCAGCGCATACACGGGTCAGCTCGGGTTCGACGTCGGGCCGGGCACCGGAATTGGCGAACCCGGGACGGCTGCGCTCTTCGGCCTGGGCCTGCTCGGGTTGGGTCTTCTCGGACGCCGGCCTCGGTGTCGAGTTTTCTTACGCTGACCGTCGCCTCGCTACTGCAGAGTGCGTGAATTTAACGGGCTTTCAGGCCTTGGTATGAGATTGCTCAAAAATGGGCTACTCACAAATCCAGGTCGAAGGGATGTCCATGAACAAGCTTGTAGCCGCGTCCTCCCTGCTCGCGATCGGAACGCTCTTTGCCGGGACGGCCTCGGCCGTCGCCGTGACCTGCGGCGGCGTCGGCAATCGCACCGTGACCGTAGATCCCGCGCTGGCCGGCGGTTATTGCTACTCCCAGACCGGAAACCTGCAGAACGCCGACATCGAAGCGCTCGGTTTCACTCTCATCGAGAAGGACGTGATCCCGGACGGCGGCGACGGCGGGCTCCTGACTTACACGCTTACGAGCAGCAGCTCGGGCGAATAGGGTGTATCGGAGGACGCTTGGGACAGCTACGACCGTCTGTTCCTCGCATTCCATTTCGGCGGCGGCGGCGATACCGCGGAAGACAATCCCGATTCCTTCATCGTGGAACTGTCGCGCTCCGACAACTCCGGTACGTTCGCGCTCGGCGGGATCGACCCGTTCCAGTTGAACGGACGAACCTCTACCTGCTCGGTCTGGACCCAGGGACCGTGCCCGAGCCTGGATCGCTCGCGCTACTCGGTCTTGGCCTGCTCGGGCTTGGTGTGAAGCGGAGCAAGTTCGTCTGAGCGTCCGTCTCGTGCCCAAAAGCCCGGCCTCGCGCCGGGCATTTTGTTTCTGCATCTGTCCGGTGAGCGCGCTGCAATTCTTTCAACCGACTCGCTGCCAGCGCACGCCGAGCCTGGCAATCGAGTTTCGGCTCACAGCTGTCTGCGGGGCGCGACAGAACACCGAAACCTTCGGGGGGCTGGCGACCCTACTCTAACCTTGCCTGCGCCAATCAGGACGAGTGAGCGCAGTCGCATCCAGCAATGATCGTCCCCAAGGAATCACGGAGGTTCCGCCATGACGAGATTTCTCACATTCACCGCTGCGACCCTGATCTCCAGCTTCGCGTTTGCTCAAGGCCAAACACCTGCTCAAGGTCAGACACCGCAGCCGGGCGAAACGGCCGCGCCGCCCGCTGCGGCTCCTCAGTCCGGTTCGATCTTCGATGTGCTGGATGCGAATCAGGACGGAAACATCGCGCAGACGGAAGCAGAGGCGCATCCTACGGTCGCGCAGCACTTCACGCAGGCCGACTCCAACGGCGACGGCGCTTTGTCGCGCGAAGAGTTCGCAGCCGCCTTCAAGAGTCAGTAGCTCTGCCGGGCGAGCGGCAGGTGCTTTGACGCCCGCACGTGCGCGGGCAGGGGTCGCTTGCAGGCCCGGGTCAGCGCACGAGCGAGCCGCACGCCAAGGGGCTTGATGTTCGGCCGGTCGGGCTCCTGGCGCCGGCCGTTTGTGGCGAGCGCACAGGATTTGACTGGATTGGTCGGGATGAGAGGATTTGAACCTCCGACTCCTACGTCCCGAACGTAGTGCTCTACCAGGCTGAGCTACATCCCGTGTCCTGTTGCGGCGCCGCTCAATGCGTGCGTAACACCGCGAACTCCGCGAGCGCGCCGAGCGCCTGCCTGTACACCGTATCGGGAATGCCGGCCAGGGACTCGACCGCGAGTTCGGCCTCGCGTCGCGCGAGCCGCGCAGTGTACTGAAGCCCCCCGGTCGATTCAATTACGCGGGAAATCCGCTCGAAGTCCTCGAGCCCGCCGGTCTCTACGGCCTTGCGCAGCCGCGCGGTGTCGTCCGGGGAGGAGTGCGCGATCGCGTGGATCAGGGGCAGGGTGGGTTTTCCCTCGGCCAGGTCGTCGCCCAGGTTCTTCCCAAGTTCCTCCCGATCGGCGCTGTAGTCGAGCGCGTCATCGACGAGTTGGAAGGCGAGACCCACGTGGCGACCGTAGTCAACGAGCGCCCGCTCGGTCTCGGGCGAAGCGCCGGCCAGGATCGCGGCGACTTGCGCGCCGGCCTCGAAGAGCTTCGCGGTCTTGCGATAGATCACCTCGAGGTAGCGCTGCTCGCTCGTGTCCGGGTCGTGCGCGTTCATGAGCTGCAGGACCTCGCCTTCGGCGATCGCGTTGGTGGCGTTCGCCATGACTTCCTGGATACGGAGATTCTCGAGGCTGACCATCAGCTGGAACGCGCGCGAGTAGAGATAGTCTCCGACCAGCACGCTGGCCGGGTTTCCCCAGACATGATTGCTGGTTTCGCGCCCGCGGCGCAGGTCGGATCCGTCCACGACGTCGTCGTGGAGCAGCGTCGCCGTGTGGATGAATTCGATCACGGCGGCGGCCTCGACATGGCGCTCGCCCTGGTACCCGCAGGCGCGGGCGGCGAGCAGCACGGCGAGCGGGCGCAACCGCTTGCCGCCGCCGGCCACGATGTAGCGGGCGATCTCGTTCACCAGGGCGACGTCGCTCGCAAGGCGCGCGACCACCACCTGGTCGACGCGGCGCAGGTCGTCCGCGACCAGTTCTCTAATCCGATCCAATGGCATGGGCGGGTCCCGATCGAACGGCGCGATGGTAACCGCCGGACCGGATTCAGGGAATGCCCGGAACGGCCTAAGCGCTTGATTCTGGCGGCCCGGCTACGTAGAATTCGGCCCCTTTCTTCGGGGCCCGGCGGTCCCTTTCAGGAGTGACGGGTCATGTACGCAGTCATCGCGACCGGCGGCAAGCAGTATCGCGTGGCCGAGGGCGACGTGGTGCGCATCGAGAAGCTCGTGGCCGAGCCGGGTGCCGCGGTCGAGTTTGACAAGGTCCTGGTCGTCGGCGAAGGCGAGGGTGTCAAGGTCGGCACGCCGCATGTCTCGGGCGCGAAGGTCACCGCCACGATCCAGGCGCACGGCAAGGGCGACAAGGTGCGCATCGTGAAGTTCCGGCGCCGCAAGCACTACCTGCGCCAGGGATCGCACCGGCAGCCCTACACCGAAGTCAAGATCACCGGCATCCAGGGCGCGTGAGCGTCCGGATCGGTAAGGAGTCACCATGGCACACAAGAAAGCGGGCGGCAGCACCAAGAACGGCCGCGATTCCCACAGCAAGCGGCTTGGGCTCAAGAAGTTCGGTGGCGAGCAGGTGCTGGCTGGCAACATCCTCGTGCGCCAGCGCGGCACGGTGTACCGTGCCGGCGACAACGTCGGCATCGGCACCGATCACACGCTGTTCGCGCTCGCCGCCGGGGTAGTGCGCTACCGGCGCAAGGGCGTCGAGCAGCGCGTGCACGTGAGCGTAGAATCGCAGGGCTGATCCGCCGCGAGACTCGTGCATAAGGCCCCGTATACCGGGGCCTTTTCATTTTCTTCCCGGGACAATTGTCTGCAGCGGATCTGCGGCGACGATCCGAGGGCAGGGCCGATCGCCATGAAGTTCGTCGATGAGGCAAGCATCAAGGTCCATGCCGGCAACGGCGGCCGTGGCATGGTGAGCTTTCGTCGCGAGAAGTTCGTGCCCTTTGGCGGCCCCGATGGCGGCGATGGTGGCGACGGCGGCAGCGTATACGTCGTGTCAGATCCCGGGCTAAATACGCTCGCCGATTTCCGCTACCAGCGAACCTTCAAGGCGGGCAACGGCGAGCCCGGTGGAAGTCGTGACTGCAGCGGGAAGGGGGGCGCGGATCGGGAGATCATCGTCCCGGTGGGGACGGCGATCTACGACGTGGACACCGAGGAGGAGCTGGGCGATCTCGCGCAGCCGGGAGCTCGTGTGCTGGTTGCCCGCGGTGGTAAGGGCGGACTTGGCAACCAGCGGTTCAAGAGCAGCACCAATCGCACGCCGCGCAAGGCGACGCCCGGTTACCCGGGCGAGCGGCGGGAGCTTCGCCTCGAGCTGAAGCTGATTGCCGATGTCGGACTGCTCGGCCTGCCGAACGCCGGAAAGTCGACGCTCATCAGCGCCGTGTCGGCGGCGCGACCGCGGATCGCCGATTACCCGTTCACGACCCTCCATCCGAACCTCGGGGTCGTCTACGTCGGACCGCACAAGAGCTTCGTAATGGCAGACATACCCGGCCTGATAGAAGGAGCCGCTGAGGGCGCCGGGCTGGGCATCCGCTTTCTCAAGCACCTGCAGCGCACGCGGTTGCTGCTGCACCTGGTCGACATCTCGCCGCCCCATCCCGCCGCCGATCCGGTGCGCGATGCGCGTGCCATCGTCGCGGAGCTCAAGAAATTCAGCTCGGAGCTCGCGGGCCGCGAGCGCTGGCTCGTGCTCAACAAGCTCGACCTGTTGCCGCCGGACGAGGCGGAGCGTCGCTGCCGCGAAATCGTGCGGCGGCTGCGCTGGAAGGGCCCGGTGCATCGGATATCCGGCCTGGCGCGGCAGGGCACGCGGGAGCTGACGCAGGCATTGATGCGGCGGCTCGATGAGCTCGCCACGGGCAGCGCCTGAGTGGTACGTGAGGCGCGGTTCGGTGTGCGGTCGTGGAGCGGCGCCCTCGGCTAGGCGGCGTTCATGGCCTTCAGGCGGGCGTTGAGCTCGCGCTTGTGCCGCGCCGCCTTGTTGCGATGGATGATGCCCTTGTTGACCATCGTATCGATAATCGGCTGTGCGGCCCGGTAAGCGGCGGTCGCGGCGGTCTTGTCGCCGGCCTGGACCGCCGAAAGCACCTTGCGGATCGAGTTGCGGAGCCGCGAACGGGCCGCCATGTTGTGGGCGCGGCGCTGGACCGCCTGTTTCGCGCGTTTTTCAGCCGACTTGATGTTCGCCACGGATCGAGACTCCTGCGGGCCCTGGCCGGATGCCGGGACGGCCGCTCAAAAGAGCCGCGTATTCTGGCTATCCGACCGGTGCCGGTCAAGCCGGGACGCGGGCCGTGCAAGCCGTCACCGCGCCGGGCGGTTGCGCTTGGGTATAGTCCGCCCCGCATGACGCTCGCCGGCCCCCGGATTCACCCGCCCTTGCCGATCCCTGACGCGTGAGCGGTTTCCTCCGCAGCACCACGGTAGTGGGCGCCTACACGCTGCTCTCGCGCGTGACCGGGCTCGTTCGCGACATGGTCTATTCGCGGATGTTCGGCGCCGGTGTCCTGATGGACGCGTTCCTGGTCGCGTTCAAGATCCCGAACTTCATGCGCCGGCTGTTCGCCGAGGGGGCGTTCTCGCAGGCCTTCGTCCCGGTGGTCTCGGAATACAAGGTGCGTAACACGCACGACGAGGTCCGCGAGCTCGTCGATGGCGCCGCCGGTACGCTGGCCTCGTTCCTTTCGCTGGTCACGGTGGTGGGTATCGTCATCGCCCCGCTGCTCGTGGTGCTGTTCGCACCGGGGTTCCGGGCGGAAGGAGCCAAGTTCGATCTCACGGTGGAGATGCTGCGCTGGACGTTCCCGTACCTGCTTTTCATCTCGCTCACGGCCCTTGCCGGCGGCGTACTCAACAGCTACGGACGGTTCGCCGTACCCGCCTTCACGTCGACGCTCCTCAACGTAACCATGATCGTGTTCGCGGCCTGGGTTGCGCCGCGATTCGACCGCCCGGGTATCGCGCTTGCGGTCGGCGTCTTCGTCGCCGGCGCGCTGCAGCTCGCATTCCAGGTCCCGTTCATGCTGCGGATGAAGCTGCTGCGGCGGCCGCGCTGGCGATGGGACCATCCCGGGGTGCGCAAGATCGGGCGCCTGATGCTGCCGGCCATCTTCGGGTCCTCGGTGTCGCAGGTGGCGCTGTTGCTCGACACGCTGATCGCATCGTTCCTCGCCACGGGCAGCATTGCCTGGCTCTATTACGCCGACCGGTTGATGGAGTTTCCGCTGGGCGTGTTCAGCATCGCGCTCGCGACCGTCATCCTGCCGGGGCTGGCCGCGCACCACGCCGCCGAGTCGGTCAGCCGGTTCACGGCCACGCTCGATTGGGCGCTGCGGCTGACGATCCTGGTCGTACTGCCCGCGACCGCGGCGCTGATCGTGCTCGCGGGCCCGCTGACCGTGGCGATATTCCACTACGGCCGCTTCGACGAGAACGACGTTCGCATGTCAGCGCTGGCCCTGACGGCGTATTCGTCGGGCCTGCTCGGGTTCAGCCTCGTCAAGGTGCTGGCGCCCGGCTATTTCGCGCGCCAGGATACGCGCACGCCGGTCCGCATCGGCATCCAGGCGCTGGGCGTCAACATCGGGCTCAACCTCGCGATCGTGCTGCCGCTCGCGCTCCTGCACGATCGCCCCGGCCTGCATGCGTTGCTCGCGCTCAACAACGGCATAGGCGCCTGGTACAACTCGACCATGCTGTACCGTGGTCTGCGCCGGCAGGGTGTGCTCAGGCACGGGCCGGGGTGGCGGCGCCTCCTGATGCAGGTAGCGATCGCGACCGTGCTGATGTGCGCGTTCCTGTGGTGGCTCGCGGGCAGCACGACACGGTGGATCGAGATGGGCACCTGGCAACGCGTGCAGTGGATGACACTGCTCGTCGCCGGCGGTGCGGCGGTCTATTTCGGCACGCTCTGGCTGCTCGGTCTGCGTCCCGCGGAGCTCAAGGTCCAGAAGCTTGCCGGTGCGGACAGGATGGGTGATGGAACTGGTTCGCGGCCTTCATAACCTGCGGCCGCGTCATCACGGCTGCGTGGCGACGATCGGCAACTACGACGGGGTGCACCTCGGGCATCAGCACATGCTCGCGACGCTGCAGCGCTGCGCACGCGAGCTATCTCTGCCTGCGACCGTGGTTACCTTCGAGCCGACGCCGCGCGAATACTTCGAGGGCGCCGAGGCGCCGGCGCGGCTCACCCGGCTGCGGGAAAAGCTGCAGGCGCTAGCGCGATACGACGTCGATCGCGTGGTGTGCCTGTCCTTCAACGATGAATTCGCCTCGATCAGCGCGCGCAGCTTCGAGGAGGATCTGCTGACCGCGCGCCTGGGCGTGAGGCAAATGGTCGTCGGTCACGACTTTCACTATTCGCGCCGGCGCGAGGGCACGACCGCGACACTGCGTGCCGCCGGTGCGCGACTCGGCTTCACGATTGAGGAGGTGCCGCCGTTCGAGATCGACGGCATCCGCGTCAGCAGCTCGCTGGTGCGGGCGGCGCTCGAAGCTGGCGATCTCGCGCTCGCAACCCGGCTGCTCGGCCGGCCCTACCGCATCAGCGGCCGCGTGCAGCGCGGCGAGCGGCTCGGTCGCAAGCTCGGATTTCCGACAGCCAACATGGCCCTGCATCGCAAGGTGATCCCGCTGTGGGGGATCTTCGCCGTGCGTGTCGACGGCCCGGGCTTCAAGTCGCACCCGGCCGTGGCGAGCCTCGGCACCCGTCCCACGATCGACGGCACCGTGCCGCTGCTCGAGGTGCACCTGTTCGATCTTGACCGCGACCTCTATGGCCGCAACCTCGACGTCGACTTCGTCGCGCGCCTGCGAGACGAGATCCGCTTCGATTCGCTCGAGGCGCTGGTCGAACAGATGCACCGCGACGCGACGCAGGCTCGCGCCAGCCTGTAGAAAATGGGGACATTCTCCATTTCGTCATTTCCGTCGATCGTTGGCTGCATCTCACGCAGATCGGCGAAATGGAGAATGTCCCCATTTTCTCCGCTAAACTGCCCGACCCTGCGTCGATCTCCCGTTCCATGACCGACTACAAGACGACCGTCAACCTGCCGTCGACGGCATTCCCCATGAAGGCCGATCTCGCGCGCAGGGAGCCCGAGATGCTGGCATGGTGGGCGGAGCGCGACACGTATCGCAGGCTGCGCGACATCGCGCGCGGGCGGCCGGTATTCATCCTGCACGACGGTCCGCCGTACGCCAACGGCGCGATCCACATCGGGCATGCGCTCAACAAGGTGCTGAAGGACATCATCGTCAAGGCGCGCACGCTCGACGGCTACGACGCACCGTACCTGCCGGGCTGGGATTGTCACGGCCTGCCGATCGAGCACCAGGTCGAGAAGACCATGGGGCGCGCGGCCAAGGCGCTGGATGCGCGCGCCTTCCGCCAGGCCTGCCGCGACTTCGCGCTCGCGCAGGTCGACGTGCAGCGCGCCGACTTCAAGCGGCTGGGCGTGCACGGCCAGTGGGACGACCCGTACCTGACGCTGTCGCCGCGCTACGAGGCGGAGCAGCTGCGCGCGTTCGCCCAGATCATCCGCAACGGCCACTTGTACAAGGGCTACAAGCCCGTTCACTGGTGTCTTGATTGCCGCTCGGCGCTTGCGGAGGCCGAGGTCGAATACGAGGAACGCGTCTCACCGGCGATCGACGTGCGCTTCAGAGTCGTAGACCGGGACGAGCTGTGCAGGCGTTTCGGCGTCAGCCCGCCGCCCCCGGATCTCACTGCAAGCGTAGTGATCTGGACCACGACACCATGGACGCTGCCTGCGAACCAGGCCGTGTCGGTGCACCCGGAGTACGAATACTCGCTGCTTCGGGTCGCCGGCGTGAGCGGCGAGGAGCTACTGATCGTCGCGACCGAGCTCGCCGACGCGGTGCTCGCGCGGGCCGGGCTCGAGCGTATCGCGGAGCTCGGTCGTGTCCGCGGCGCCGCTCTCGAGCGGCTGGCGCTCCGCCATCCGTACCTCGAACGCGAAGTGCCCGTCGTGCTGGGCGAGCACGTGACGCTCGAGAGCGGCACCGGCGCGGTACACACCGCGCCCGGGCATGGCCAGGACGACTTCGTCGTTGGTCAGCGGTACGGGCTGCCGGTCGACAACCCGGTCGGTGACGACGGGCGGTTCCTGCCCGCGACGCCGTTCTTCGCACGCGAGCAGGTGTTCGAAGCGAATCCCCACGTCGTCGAAGTGCTCGCGCAGCACGGCAACCTGCTCAGGCACGAGAGCTACCGGCACAGCTACCCTGTGTGCTGGCGACACAAGAGCCCGGTGATCTTCCGCGCCACGCCGCAGTGGTTCCTCGGCATGGAAGTCGCAGGGCTCCGCGCGCAGGCGCTCGAGGAGATCCGCAAGGTGAGCTGGACCCCCGGATGGGGAGAACAGCGCATCTCGAGCATGATCGCAGGCCGCCCCGACTGGTGCATCTCGCGGCAGCGGACCTGGGGCGTGCCGCTCACGCTGTTCACCCACACCGAGACCGGTGAGCTCCACCCGGAAACGCCAGAGCTCGTCGAGCGCGTGGCGGACCGCGTGGAGAAGAGCGGTATCGACGCCTGGTTCGATCTCGATCCGCGCGAGCTCTTTGGCGCGGAAGCCGACCGCTGGCGCAAGGTCACCGACATCATGGACGTCTGGGTCGATTCCGGCCTGTCGCATCACTGCGTGACTCGGCTGTTCCCGGAGATCCGCAATCCCGCGGACCTGTACCTTGAAGGCTCCGATCAACACCGTGGCTGGTTCCACAGCTCGCTGCTGACATCGGTCGCACAGAAGGGCCACGCGCCCTACAAGGGCGTACTGACGCACGGATTCACGGTCGACGACAAGGGACGGAAGATGTCCAAGTCGCTCGGCAACATGATCGTGCCGCAGAAGGTAGTCAGCTCGCTCGGCGCCGACGTGCTGCGTCTCTGGGTGGCGGCCACGGATTACGCGAACGAGATGAGCGTCTCGGACGAGATCCTGAAGCGCACGTCGGACTCGTACCGGCGCATGCGCAACACCGCGCGGTTCCTGCTCGGCAATCTCAACGGGTTCGACCCGGCGCGCGACCTGCTCGCGACCGACCGGCTGGTCGAGCTCGACCGGTGGGCGCTCGAACGCACCCGGGAGCTCCAGGCCGAGGTCCTCGCGGCCTACCGCGACTACGCCTTCCACCTGATCTACCAGAAGGTCCACAACTTCTGCGTCGTCGATCTCGGTGGCTTCTATCTCGACGTGATCAAGGACCGTCTGTACACGACGCGCGCCGACAGCGAGCCCCGTCGTTCCGCGCAGACGGCGCTGTACTGGATCGCGGAGGCCATGGCGAGATGGCTGGCGCCGATCCTTTCGTTCACGGCGGAGGAGATCTGGCGGCACATGCCGGGCGAGCGGGCGGAATCCGTCTTTCACACGACCTGGGCGAACCTGCCCGCGACCCGGCCGGGGCCTGCGGCGATCAACTGGCCGGCGGTGCTCGAGGTGCGAAGCGCGGTACTGCGCGAGCTCGAGCGGCTGCGTGTCGACGGTCGCATCGGCGCGCCGCTCGACGCAGTGGTCGATCTCTACTGCGCTCCGGATCGTCGGGCGGCGCTCGCGCAGCTCGGCGATGAGCTGCGATTTCTTCTGATTACCTCCGAGGCGCGGGTGCACGATTCCGCCGGCCGGTCCGCCACCGCGACCGCGGGCGGCGGGGATGGTGCCGACGCCTTCTGGCTCTCGGTGGACGCTTCCTCGGCGCCCAAGTGCGTGCGCTGCTGGCACAAGCGCGAGGACGTGGGCAGCTCCGCCGCGCACCCGCAGCTCTGCGGTCGATGTGTGAGCAACGTCGAAGGGGCGGGCGAGACACGGCGGTTTGCCTAGACGCGTTCGTCGCCGCGGGCAATGATGTCGCACGGAGACCGGAACAGGGCATGAGCACGGAGCACACGGATATCGGAACCACCGCGATCGCCCGGCTGCGGTTGCAGCGGACGCATCCTGCCGCCTGGCTCTGGCTGTCCGTCGCCGTCATCGCCCTGGACCAGGCGACGAAGTTCCTGGTCACGCGCTTTCTCGAGCTCTACGAGCGCGTCGAGGTCCTGCCGGTGCTCGATTTCACGCTGCTCCACAACAGCGGCGCCGCTTTCAGCATCCTGGCCGGTGCATCGGGCTGGCAGCGTTGGTTCTTCATCGTGCTGGCCGGGGTCGTGAGCGTCGCGCTGATCGTGTGGCTGTGGCGGCTGCCGCGCGGGCATCGCATGATCGCGATCGCGCTTGCACTCGTGACCGGCGGAGCGCTCGGCAATCTCATCGATCGCGTGAGGCACGGCTACGTCGTGGATTTTGTCCACGCGCACTGGGGTGCGGCGTATTTTCCCGCGTTCAACATCGCCGACAGCGCGATCACCATTGGCGCCGCGCTCCTGATCCTCGACGCCTTCAGGCAGCGCTCATGAGGATCCTGCTGGCCAATCCCCGCGGCTTCTGCGCCGGTGTCGACCGGGCGATCGACATCGTCGAGCGCGCGATCGCGCTCTTCGGCGCGCCGATACACGTGCGCCACGAGGTCGTGCACAACCGGTTCGTGGTCGATCGACTGCGTGCGCTCGGCGCCGTGTTCGTCGAGGATCTAGACCAGGTGCCCGATGGCGCGACGGTGATCTTCAGCGCCCACGGCGTGTCGCGCGCGGTCCAGGAGGAGGCCAGGCGCCGCGGGCTCAACGTCTTCGATGCCACGTGCCCGCTGGTCACGAAGGTCCACATGGAAGTCATGCGTTATGGGCGCGAAGGGCGCGACGTCGTGCTGATCGGGCACGCCGGCCATCCGGAGGTCGAGGGCACGATGGGCCAGTTCGACGAGTCCGGCGGCGGGCGGATCCGTCTTGTGGAATGCGTTGCGGACGTCGATCGTCTCGATGTGCGTGATCCGGCGAAAGTCGGTGTGGTCACGCAGACGACCCTCTCGGTCGACGACACGGCCGAAGTCCTCGATGCGCTGGTGCGCCGCTTCCCAACGCTGGCGACGCCGCGCAAGGAGGACATCTGCTACGCGACGCAGAACCGACAGGACGCGGTGAAGAAACTGGTTGCTGTCTGCGAGGTGCTGATCGTGGTCGGATCCACGACCAGTTCGAACTCGAACCGGCTCCGCGAGCTGGCGGACAAGGCTGGTATTGCCGGCTACCTGGTCGACGGACCCGCCGACCTGCGTTCGGAGTGGTTTGCGGGGATCGAGGCGGTCGGTGTCACGGCCGGCGCGTCGGCGCCGGAGCTCCTCGTGCAGCAGGTGGTCGATCAGCTGAAAGAATGGGGGGGCATGCCTGCCGTCGAGGTCATCGGTCGCGAGGAGAACGTCGTGTTTGCGCTTCCTAAGGAGCTACGCCGGTCGGCGTGATCGTCTCGACTCGAACAAACCTTGGCGAGGCAACGATCTAGTTCCAGCAGACCGCGCTCGTCGCGGTTTTCGCACCGGTCTGGTCGATCGCAAACGTCGCGCATCGCGTGTCGTCCGCCTGGCGGCCGCGCGCTGTCGCGGTCGCGGAGAATGCGTTGACATCGCCGTCGGTAATCGCGACCGCATAATGGCCGTTCTCGGTGAGGTCCGGGATGCCGAGCCCCGCCGGCGGTGACATCGTCAGGCCAGAGGGACCCGCGTAGGTGTCGTTCTGCAGGTAGAACCTCTCCTGCGCCGCCGCCACATCGAGCAGGGCCCGCTTGGCCTCGGTGCGATGCGTGCGCAGCAGGTGCTGGCGATAACCCGGCATGGCGATCGAGGCCAGCACGGCGATGAGCACGACGACCACCATGACCTCGATCAGCGTCATGCCTCGGGCGTCGCTCCCGATCGTCGCACTCCGCGCGGTCCGGTCCCCCATCGCGTTCGCCGGAATCAGCTTCCGCCCTCCCGCCAGTAAGTGCGGACCGGCGGGTGCGCGAGGCCCGTTCCACAGCCCTCCGGTTCTGAGGCACAGGTGGGCGGCGGCCCGGGTGGGCTCGTCCCCACGACGTAGAAACCCTGTACGTGGTGCGACACGGCCTGCCGGCTCGAGCTTCCGTACGCGTCGACGACGAAGTGATAGGCCAGAAATTCCGGTCCGAGGCCGAGATCGTCGGGCACTGGTGTGGTGCCGGTCTGCGCGTCGTAACGCATGAAGTATTCGTAGCAGTCCGCGGTGTTGCTCGCGGAGCCGGTGTCGTCGACGGTTCGAACGCAGCCGCGCACGCCAGTGCCGCGCTGCGGAGTCGGTGCGAAACCGGGGCGGCCCGGCGGGCTGTAGGTGCCGATGGTCGATCCCGTGTCGTAGACACCGGCCCGGATGGCCCGCTCGATCCCGGCGTCCGCCGCCTGGAACGCCCGTTCCTGGTACTGCTCGTTGCCTGCCATCCGCAGCTCGAGCGAGGCCGCGGTTAGCCCTGAGATCGCGAGCAGCGTAAGTAAGGAGAGCAGCAGCAGGCTCACGACCAGCGCTGCGCCGACCTCGTGCCTCTTCCAGCGTACACGCGCGTCCATCTCAGCTGCGCCTGTTGTGGAGGCTGATGGTCTTCGAAACGACGATGCGGCGAAAACGATCGCCCGGAGCCTCGTCGACGTCCGCGTAGCGATACACGCGGTGATCGGTGAAGCCTGGCTCGGTGTCCTCCGCGCGCACGCGCAACCAGATGGTCACCGCGACGATCCGTCCTTCGTGGGTGTCGGGATCGGCCGCAGGGTCGACATAGCTGTCGGCATTCGTGTCGCCGTCGGTGTCGATCCCGAACCGAATCTGCAGATCCTCGACGCCGGAGACAACTTCCTCGTCGAGCATCGAACCGGTCGCGAGCCGCTTGCGACGGAGCGCCGGGACGTCCGCGCGGCCCACCGAGCTGCCGGTCACGTAGTAGGCGGTCGAGATCAGCTCGCGTGTCTCGGTGGCATCGGGCGGGTAGCCGCCCGGAATGCAGCCGGCATTCTTCGGATCGGTGCACGACGCATCGGCGACGAACAGAGCCCCCTGCGCGCGGCCGCTCTGGATGTAGAGCCGCTCGCCGACGAGCGCCTCGGCGGCGGTTTCCG
>Ga0075418_10005705_pt1 | contig 14083 bp, 10 predicted proteins | sample SoiMetdeltSBSDD2_FD_81776 | JGI IMG/M metagenome (GOLD analysis project Ga0075418, IMG submission 81776) | Bulk soil microbial communities from a Populus tree surrounding site in Tennessee, USA - Soil MetaG P. deltoides SBSDD2 | ecosystem: Environmental > Terrestrial > Soil > Tree plantation...
ATCTCGCGGCAAGGTTCACCAGCCGAACGAACTCGCTCGGCGCCGCGAGCCTGAGGCCGGCGGAGCGCTCCGAATGATCCGCCCTGCCGGGGCAGTTTATCCGGATAAACTGCCCTGCACCGTACGGTGTGGGCATCGAGGAAGTCGGCGCGAAAGCGAGGAAACCGCCCACCCGTATCTGACGGCAGAACGATCGTGCTGCGCAGCGCGCCGTCGCGCGTGCGGATCTGGACGGTCCGGTCCTCCAACGCCAACCCAGTCGGCGGCCAACCTCACTCGCCCATCTGCCGCAGGAAAGCCGCCGACAGTGCCTCGTCGATTCGAAAGCCGGCCGCCGTCAATCGCTCCAGTTCCGGACGAATCCGCTCGAGGATGCGTGCGTGCTTGCTCATGCCGAGCACTCCCAAGGTCCCCGTGAAGCGAAGCCCGAGTTCTTCAGCGACCCGCCGGGCCCGCAGATCGTCGACAACCAGCAAGCAGCCAGGGTTGCCCTTCGCCACCGCGAGAGCTTCCGCCTCTCCCATGTCGACGACCAACCGGAATGCGACGACCAGTCCTCCGAGCGCGGCACCAACACCTTGCTGGCGAGGTGCTGCAGAAGGCCGAACCGCCCAATCGCGGCCAGTGCAATGATCGGTCCTGCATCGGCGATCAGCAGGACCTCACGATCCATGGATCTCGTGCTTCAAGTCGTCGACGTCGTAGTTGAAGATCGACACTTCCAATGGTGCCAACTCGAACATGAAGTCCGCCTTGGTGCGGCCAGCGAGTTCGGCAGCCTGCCCGAGGGACAGCCGGCCGAGCTCGTAGAGCTTCGCCGCGAGGACGAGCCGGAATCCCCGTTCGAGCTCTTCTGCCGAACGACCGCTCGCGACGAGCAACTTGGCATCGTAGGGGATGTGTGCGATGGGCATTGCGTGAGCTTACGCCATCGTCGACAGAGCGGCATTCCCCTCGTCATGGGATTGGAAGTCGTGCCGTCGACTACATGCACCAATCATCGCCGTGAACGCGAGACCGCGGTGCCTCGTCGTGAACGCCGCCAGCAGCCCTGACCCGGTGCGACGACGCCGGGATCGCGATTGCCGGCCCGGACTGGAGGCAATCGATCGTCAGATCCAGGCGCTTGCCACCGACGCCCTCCTCGAAGCGTACGCAATGGCCGCGGCAACACGGTGGACTGAAGTGCGCATTCGCCGTGGTATCGGTGCCAAGGCCTGCGCCCTGCTCCGCCAGGACATCAGGCGAACAGGGGCTTATGCGTCGACGCCCCTCTTGGTAGTCTCCGCCGCCCTTAACCGCACCAGCCCTCGTTCCTCACTCGATGCGCATCGTTTCCCGTGCGACCCTTTGTGGCGCGGTGTCGTTGGTCCTGCTGCTGATCAGCAACACGCCCCCGTTCTTCGCCGTGGCGACCGACGTCCAGCTGCCCGGCACGCAACCGTTGCAGGGCACGCTGCTCGGCGCGGTGTCGACCTGCGATGGCTGCCACGGCTACTACGACCAGGCGGTCGAGCCCGCCGAGAACTGGATGGGCAGCATGATGTCCCAGTCCGGCCGCGATCCGGTGTTCTGGGCTGCCCTGGCCATCGCGGAAGGCAGCATCCCGGGCGGCGGCGACTTCTGCATTCGCTGTCACGCGCCGCGTGGTTGGCACCAGGGTCGCGCCACGCCGAGCGATGGCTCGGTGCTGAACCCGAACGGTGATCACGACGGCGTCGAGTGTGCGATCTGCCACAACCTCGTGAACCCGAACCAGCAGGAGCACCAGGGCGTGCAATACGCGCCATACGAAGCGCATGACTCCAGCACGCCCCCGGTCGGCTTCTACGGCAGCGGCATGATGGCGCTGGCGGGCAACTACACGCGCTACGGTCCCTACCTCAACACCACGGCAGGGCATCCGTTCGCGCAGTCGCTGTTCCACCGCAGCTCGGAGCTGTGCGGCACGTGCCACGACATCAGCAATCCACTCGTCGGCGACCTCGCGCCCGGCAACGGCGCGCAGCAGCCGCTCGCGCCCGGCACGTTTAGCGGCATTCCGAACACGCCGGTCGCCACCAAGGCCGCGTTCAACAACTTCCCGTTCCAATACGGAATCGTCGAGCGCACGTTCAGCGAGCACAAGGCGAGCGCGCTCTCGACGACGCCGGTCAGCAGCTACAACAGCCTGCCCGCCGACCTGAAACGCGGCGCGATCAAGCGCGCGCGCGACCAGGCGATGTTGGCCGGCACGAACGGCAACCACGAAGACAGCACCACGCGCTACTTCACCTGCCAGAGCTGCCACATGGAACCCGTGGTCGGAACCGGTGCCGCGTGGGGCATCGCGCCGCTGCGCTACGACCAGCCGCGGCACGACTTGACCGGTGGCAACACGTGGGTGCCCGACGCGATCAAGTGGCTCGACAGCCAGACTCCGAGCCGGTTGCGGCTCGGGGCCGGCATCAGCCCCACGATGTCCGCCGCGATGGACCGCGGCGTGCTGCGCGCGCGGGCCAATCTAGCCCGCGCGGGAGCGCTCGACGTCACGGGCAACACGCTGCGCATCACGAATCTCACCGGCCACAAGCTGATCACGGGGTTCCCCGAAGGTCGCCGCATGTGGCTGCGCACGCGGTGGCAGAACGAAGCCGGCACCGTGCTGCGCGAGGACGGCGCGTATGGCAGCTTCACGGCGAATGTCCGCGGCACGTCCTACACGGTGAGCTCGATCACGGATCCCAACGCGCGGATCTACGAGGCGAGGATGGGCATCTCGCAGGCCTGGGCCGTGCAGCTGCTCTCGCTCGGCGTTGCAGGGACGACGCCGCTGTCGTTCGACCGCGCGACCGGCAACGTGACCATGACCCTGGCCCAGCTGGCGTCGATGGCGCCGGGCACCACGCACGAGACGTTCCACTTCCTGCTCAACAACGAGCTCGTCGGCGACAATCGCATCCCGCCCTGGGGTTTCGACCGCAACGCAGCGCAGACCCGCAACGCGCTGCCGGTGCCAGCGACGCAGTTCGGCAACCCGGGCCCGGGCGGCACCTTCCTGCACTACGACGACGTCGTGTTGGCGCCGCCCGCCGGCGCCACGCGCGCCGAGATCGAACTGCTCTACCAGACCGCGAGCTTCGAGTACATCCAGTTCCTGCGCCTGGCAAATCCGGGCACGAGCCCGTTCCTCGCCACAGCCGGCGTCGACTTGTTCGACGCGTGGCGCAACACGGGCCAGTCGGCACCCGAGGTCATGGCGAGAGCGCGCTGGTGCAACTTGCCCGGCACCAACGAAGACCTCTTGTTGAAGACCGCGATCAATACGGCCCCGCTCGACGAGACCTGCGGCAAGGACGTCGCGGAAGGCGACACGATGCACTTCGAGGTCACGAGCCCGGCCGGCACGCACGCGATGCACATCGGCGGGCTGGTCCTGCAAGTGCACGATGCGTCGGCGCCGCCGATCAGCGGGGTGATCCCGGGCCTGCATCTCGACCGCGCGGATGGCTTCGTGCTGATCCCCGGCGTGCCACAGGCGGGCTGGACGTGGAGCCTCGTGATGCCAACCAACGTGAGCCCCGCGCTGTTCCGGTGGCAGGCGCTCATGCTGACGCCGAACCCGCAGAACGGGTTGTTCGCGCTCAGCAACGCGCACGACTTCAACAAGCTGTAGTCGCGTCGTTCGCGAAGCCTGCAGAACGGGGCCGCGGTGCGTAGCATTGCTGACCCGCCCGGCTTCGCCACCATGATCAACCTCACGCCCCGTTCCTGCCTGCTGTCCCCCTTCCTGCTGCTCGCGTGGTCCGTGGAAGCACAGGAGCCACACGAGCCACGCAACGTGTCGGGGGGCGTGCTGATCCCCGAGGAAGCCTGCTACGACGTGAAGCACTACGACCTCGTGCTCGCGGTCGATCCGGCGGCGCAGGCGATCGAGGGCGCCCTGACGATGCGCGCGACGCTGACGGGGCCCGCCGCGAAACTGGCGCTCGACCTCGATCCGGCGCTGACGGTGCGCGGCGCGAAGCTCGGCGGCAACGCCGTGCCGTTCGCTCACGAGAACGGCCGCATCTGGATCACGCCGGCAAACGCGCTCGAGACCGGCGTCGAGATCTCCGTCGAGATCGCCTACGGCGGCCAACCGCGCGAGGCCAGGAATCCGCCGTGGGACGGCGGCTTCACGTGGAAGAAGACGAAGGCTGGCGAACCGTGGATCGCGACGAGCTGTCAGGGCGAGGGCGGCGACCTGTGGTGGCCGTGCAAGGACCACCCGTCCGACAAGCCCGACGGCGTCGATCTGCACATCACGGTGCCGAAGGGACTCGTCGTCGCGAGCAACGGCACGCTGCAAGGCAAACCGAAGGTCAAAGGCAAGCTCGCGACCTTCCACTGGCACGTGGCGTCGCCGATCAGCAACTACTGCATAGCATTGAACATCGCGCCCTACGTCGAGATCGACAACACGTTCCTGTGCATCGACGGCACGAAGATGCCGATCCAGTTCTTCGTGCTGCCCGAAAGCGTCGAGAAGGCGAAGCGCTGCATGGGGCAGTTCCTCGACCACGTGAAGTGTTTCGAAGAGATCCTCGGCCCCTATCCGTTCCGCGCCGAGAAGTATGGCATCGCCGAGACGCCGCACCTCGGCATGGAGCACCAGACGATCATTGCCTACGGCAACGGCTGGAAGGACGAGAAGTACGACTGGCTGCACAACCACGAGCTCTCGCACGAGTGGTGGGGCAACCTCGTGACCTGCCGCGACTGGAAGGACATGTGGATCCACGAGGGGTTCGGCACCTACATGCAGCCGCTGTATCGCGAACGCCGCTTCGGCCGCGAGGCCTACCAGGAGGAGATGAAGAAGGCGCGCACGATGAACAGGTCGCCGGTCGCGCCGCGCGAGAGCAAGAACAGCCATGAGATCTACTTCGGCGGCGGCGGCAGCAACGACATCTACTACAAGGGCAGCTGGGTGCTGCACACGCTGCGCTGGCAGATGGGTGACGACAAGTTCTTCCAGGCGTTGCGCGAGTTCTGCTATCCGACCGAAGCCGCGAGAAAGGCCACCGACGGGTCGCAGGTGCGGCTCGTCGACACCGACGAGTTCGTCGCGTTGTGCAGCAAGATCGCGGGTGAAGACCTCGCCTGGTTCTTCGAGGTCTACGTGCGCCAGCCGCGGCTGCCGCGCCTGCAGAACGAGAAGCAGGATGGCGTGCTGAAGCTGCGTTGGGAGACGCCACAGGATCTGCCGTTCTCGCTGCCGGTGCCCGTGCTGCTGCGCGGCAAGGAGGTGCGCGTCGAGATGAAGGATGGACAGGGCGAGTTGAAGGTCGGCGATGCCGAGTACACGATCGATCCCGAAATGCGCATGCTGATCGAGCGGCCGAGGCAGGGACGCCGCTGAGCGGCTACAGGATGTCGAGCACGCCCGTCGCGCCGTTCGTCAGCGTGTCGACGGCTGCCGCGTAGTTGCAGTCCTCGCTCAACGGCACACTCCACGGCATCACGTCCTTGTCGCCGATGCCGCCGAGCGCAGCCGCCACGAACGCGCGCCCGAGCTTCGTGATCTCGGCATTACCGGCCAGCTCGACGAGCGGATCGATCGAGCGCCGATCGCCGATGTCGCCGATCGCGATGGCCAAAGCCGAGAGCACGGCGACGCTGTCGCTGCGCTGCAACATCTCGAGCAGCCGCAGCATCGCGTTCTTGTCGCCGAGCCTGCCGAGCGCAACGGCCGCCTGCTGCAACAGGAACGGCCGGCGCAGCGAGCGTTCGAGGATCGCCGTCAGCGCCGGCGTCGTCGTGGGATCGCCGAGCAAGCCGAGCGATACACACAGGTAGCCTGCGAGCCGCTCCTGCCCTTCTTCGTCGTGCAACTGTTGCATCACGGTCGGCACCGCGGCCACGTGCCCGCAGAGACCGATGGCTACTGCGAGCGCGGCCCGCACGTCGTCGCTGCGGATCGACCGGAGGTCGCGCAGCAGCGTCTCCGCGACCTCGACGTCGACCTCACCCCGTCGCAGCGCCGCGTCGGCGATCAGCCCGAGTGCGAGCGCGACCCAGGGCCTCTCGACTCCCTTGGACGACTTCTCGTAGGCGCCGAGCAACCACGAGCGGTTGCTGGCCCCGCCGATGCGCCCCAACGCCATGAGGCTGAAGTAGCGGGCCTGCCGGTCGTGGCCGCGTTCGTAGTGCTGTTGCAGCGCGCGCGCGAACGCAGCGTCGTCGGCGTTCTGTTCGGCCGGCACGCCGAGCATGCCGAGCGCCAACGCCGCGGATTGCAGGATCGGGTTGCTGTGGCGCTGGCTCGCGTTGAGGACCAGTGCGAAGTGCTCCTTGCAGCGTTGGTGCAACGGACTCGAGCCGCGGCCCAGCAATCGTCCGATCGCGACCGGAGCGTGCGCTTGCACGATCTCGTCGCCGCGCCCGAGGTCCGTCTGATACCAGGACAGCAGTTCCTCGACGGTCTGCCAGCCGAGCCGCTTGTGCGCCGAACGCTCGGTCCGCAACAGTCCGAGCCCCGTGACGGCCGCCGTCAGCAGATCGCGGCTCTTGATCTCCTTGTCCTGCAGCAGCGCCCACAGCAGATCGTGCACCTTTTGCTTCAGCGCGCCGTCCTCGCTGCGCATCGCGAGCAGGCCGAGCCCGTAGGCCGCGAACGCACGCGTGCGGTCGTAGACCTCGGCCCGGTCCGAGAGTCGCTTGCCTTCGGCATCGCCGCGCACGAGTGCGGACAGGATCGGCAGCGCCTTGTCGCGGCCCGCGATGCCGAGCGACAGCACTGCAGTCTCGCGCACTTCCTGATCGTCGCGCGCGAGCAGCGGCACGATCGCGTTCTCGAGTTCGACTCCTTTCCCGTCGCGCCCGATCTTGCCCAACGCCACGAGGCACGCACTCTGGATGTCGCGGTTGTGTTCGGCCGCGAGCAGCCTCGCGAGCGCCGGCACGATCTTGTCCTGCAGGTCGCTCGGCGTCGGCGCCAGCGTGTCTGCGCGCGCCTCGGTCCGGCGTTGGCCGAGATAGAAGTCGTCGGACCCCGTCGTCGGCGTCTTGTCCTCTGCCTTGCGCAGCAGCAGGAAGGGTTCCTTGTTGAACTCCCACCAGGCCTGCCAGTTCGCGGTCTCGGGCGCGGCCGGCCGCCCACCCGACGTCGGACCCGGCGTGCCGGGCCCCCCGCTGCCGGGCATTGGCGCCATGGGCGTCCCCTGACCCCGGTACTGTCCGCCGTGGGCGGGCAAGGTTGCGACTACCGACAGGCAGACGAACAGCACGGGAGCGGCGCGGAACATGGCGACGGACAATGTAGTCGCTGACGGCGCCTGTGGTAACTGGAGTGTGGCGGGTCTCCCGGGCGAGCGCGGCTCCCCCGGTTCAAAAGGCCAGCGGTACGGCCGGCGTCGCTCCGACCACGGCCTCGCCGTCCGGTGACACGAGCAGCGCCCGCACGAGCACGACCTGCCCGAAGACCCTGAGCTCGGGCCAGTACAGCTCGCTCCCGATCACCCCCTCGCGCATCACCTGGCCGACGGTGCTCTGGCCGAGCGAGTTCCGCCAGTCCCCCAGCAGGACCTGCGGCGCCGCGGGCCGTTGCAGCAGCGCCAGTTCCTGGCCGTTCCTGGTGCGCGGCACGAGCGCGTGGGGCCGATCCAGGCAGAGCTCCAGCACGTGGAAGTGGCCGGGTGCCAGCTCGGTGGCGGCATGGTACGATGCCCGCGACTGGTCGCGCACGAGGGCGCTGCTGGCGCGTGGCGCCGCGGGCGGTTCGATGGCCAGGTCGTGCCAGGTCACGGCATCGCCGGCCGACCAGGTGCCGAAGGAGCCGCGCGGGAACGCGCCATCGAACGCCTGCAAGACCACCGCGTCGTCGAAGGTCGCCCGCAGTCGGAAGCCGTCGACCTGCAGCGCCAGCGTGTGCGGATCCAGGTCCGTGGCCGGGGCCGGTCCGCGCGCGAGTACGATCACGCCGGGGCCGAACTGGCGTTCGAGCCGCAACTCGCCAGCGCCGCGGTCCCAGACGAAGCGATAGTGCTGCTTGTCGTCGAGCCAGCGTGCGGCGACACCGCAGACACTGGAAGCACCGCCGCCGCTGCACGTCGCCACGACGCGATAGCTGCTCGCTTCCGCGGGGCCCGTGCAACGCGCAACCCAGCTCGGCTTCGATCCCCCACCACCGCGCGTCTCGGTCCAGCCGTCGCTGTCGAGCGGAATAGCGCGTGCGCCGACCGCGTTGGCCGCCGACACGGCCACGGCCACGGCCGCCTGTTCGGGCACGGCGAACGACAACGAGAGGGGCTTGCCCGCGGCGTCGGCGCCGAAGTGCACGTCGTAATGGCCAGCCGGCAGCGTCACGGGCGACGGGCGGGGCCCGCGCAGCCGCACGCGGACTTCACCGGCGATGCTGACCGCAGCGTCGCTGCCGCGCACGTGCCACGTCGATTGCGCCAACACGGCACTGCCGAGCAGGAGGCCACACGCGAGCGACGCGGCCCGTACGAGCGGTGCGAGCTCGACGTCCATCGACCTCATGCTCCGGCGACCCCGTGAACGCGCAACATGTTGCAGAACAGCGCCCCCTGCTCGCGCGCATCGTCGAGGGCCACGTGGTTGTGCGGCAGCGGGTCGCTCCACTCGGGTGGCAGCGAACTTCTCGCGCAGTCGCTGTAGTCGCACTCGAGCATCGCCATCGCGTAAGTCTTCACGTCGAGCGCCGCGTGGCCGAACGGCGAACCGCCGTGGAAGCGCATCAGATACCAGTAGACCCACATGAAGTCGTAGCCGGCGGGCCAGGCGACGAAGACGACGCGGCCCGGCAGCGCGCGCAGCCACTTCGCATAACGCGGCATCGCCGTCTCGGGAGCCTCGGGGTTCTCGCGCGCCTTCGCGAGCGCCTCTGGAAACCCGGCCCACCACTTCGTCGTGGCCGGATGCGGAGCCGCGCCGGCCAGCGGCAACAGGTTCACGGTGAACTCGCCGACGACCGTCTTGTCGGCGCGGTAGGCAACCGACGCGAAGCTCAGCATCGAGTTCGGGCCGGGGATCGGCCCATCGGCCTCGACATCGGTGCTGACGTAGATCTCGTCTGCCATGTGGGCGCGTCCTCGCCACGCAACGCGGTGATGCCGCTGCCGACGCCATCTGGCGCGGCAGCGCCAGATGGCAAGGCAGCGGAGGAGTGTCGCGCTGCAGGGCCGGGGATCGTCGCGGCACGCGACGATTCCCGGCGCTGGCGGCGCAACGTGCATCTTGCCTCACGTTGCATCGGGCTGCACCCAACTCCCCGGCTTCTGGCGGCCGGGTCTCTGCCGGCGGTGCTTCAGCGCGCGGGGGCGGCCGGCTCCGACGAGTTCAGCTCCACGGGCAGACTGAACAGCCCGTGCGGCGTCTGGCACGACAGCAGGCCACCGACCGTGAACTCGGCGGAGTGATTCTTCGCCATGTTCACGATCATGCCGATGCTCTTGGCTCGGCCCTGCCGCATGGTCAGCGCGACCCGCCCCGTGCCACCGGCAGGCACGCTGCGGAACGACTCGGTCTTCAGCAGGTCGTACTTCTTGCCGTTGAGCCGCAGCCACGTCTCGACCGAACCGAAGCTCAGCGGGAAGCTGTTCGTGTTCTCGAGCTTCAGGAACACCGTGAACTCACCCTCGCCCGGGTTGCCGCGCACGCCGTCGAGCGAGATCCTCGGGATCTTCGGCATCGGGATCACCTTGGTCGCCGAGAACGCGATCGGACCGAAGCCGACCGGGTTGACCGTACCGCGAAGCGTGACGCGCACGCCTTCTTCGGCCAGCACGTCTTCGATCTGCTTGCCGACGTCCTTCATCTCGATCTGGAACGGCAGCGTCACGGTCTGCGTGCCGTGCGACTTCATCGGGCGCAACTCGGCGAAGGTCTCGGCGAACAGCGGGCTGTCGTGCAGGTCGACGCCGTAGTCGACCTGCTGGATCTCGAGCGGGCCGTTCATCTCGTTGTGGATCGCGACCTTGCCGACGAACTGGATCATGTCGGGCGTGATCACGGTCGCCCCGAACTGGCTCACTTCCACGGTCGGTGGCATCGGAACGACGGGGCCGGAAGCGCACGCAGCGAAGAACAAAGGCGACACGAGCGCCGCCGCCGAAATCCATGGATGCTTCATTGATGACCGCTCTGGAAAGGGTGCAAGGCGGGGTTGGTTCCTGGTCCCGCGACATCGAGAAAGTCGATCCGCAACGCCGTCCGACTTGAGACAGGATCGCGGGAGCGGGAGGACGCGACCGCGGATCCCGTGCCATGGGGTTCGCGGTTGCTGGCGCGGTTTCGTTTTCTCGCAACCTGCATGCGCGCTGCAGCTCGCGCCCGCTGTAGCGCCCGGGACGACGCCTGGGTACCTTGCGCCGCCCCATGAGCTTCACGCACGCAGATCGCACCATCCAGAAGGTCGCCGTCATCGGCTCGGGCCAGATCGGCCCGGACATCGCGCTCTACTTCGCGAAGGTATTGAGCCCGTTCGGCGTGCAGACCGTCGTCGTCGACGTCAGCGAAGACGCGCTCTACAAGGGCAGGCAGAAGCTCGAGAAGAAGGTCCAGAAGGGCGTCGAGTCGGGCGCGTTCATGCCCGATCAGCAGAAGCAGATGCTCGCATCGGTGATCTTCACGAGCGACTACGGCAAGATCGCGGGCGCCGACCTCGTGGTCGAAGCCGCGACGGAGAACAAGGAGCTCAAGGGCAAGATCTTCGCCCAGGTCGAGAGTCTCGTCGGCGATCATGCCGTGCTCGTCAGCAACAGCTCGCACCTCGAGCCCGAGGCGATCTTCGCGAACGCGAAGAAGAAGGACCGCACCGGGGTCGTGCACTACTTCTTCCCGGCCGAGCGCAACCTGCTCGTCGAAGTCGTGTCGGGCAAGGACACGTCGGCGGCCACGAGGACGTGGCTGATGTCCTTCTACGAGGCGATCGGCAAGGTGCCGATCCCGGTCAGGTCGCGTTACGGCTACGCGATCGACCCGATCTTCGAAGGTCTGTTCCAGGCGTGCGCGCTGCTCGCCGAGGCCGGCGTCGGCACGACGAAGCAGATCGACGTCGTGTGCAAGAAGACGTTCGCGATGGGCGTGGGGTCCTTCACCGCGATGAACCTCACGGGCGGCAATCCGATCACGGCGATCGGACTCGACAACTACACGAAGAAGATCCACTCGTGGTTCCGCACGCCCCAGTCGCTGAAGGACAAGGTCTGGGCGAAGGCCAATTGGGACACGCCGGCTCGCGGGGAAGTGGTCGACGTGCCCGAGCCCATCGCCGCGCAGATCCGCGACGGGCTGCTCGGTGCATACTTCGGCCTCTGTGGCGAGATCATCGACGCGGGCCTCTGCACGGTCGCCGACTTCAACATGGGCCTCGACGTCGCGCTCGACATGAAGCCCGCGTTCACGTTCATGAACGAGATCTCCACGAGGAAGGCGCTCGAGCTCGTGCGCGCCTACGCGAAGAACCACGCGGGCTTCCCGGTGCCGAAGTGCATCGAGGCGCACGGCGCCGAGAACAAGCCGTTCGAGGTGCCCGTCGTGCTGCGCGAAGACCGCGACGGCGTTGCGGTGTTGACGATCCGCCGGCCCAAGGTGCTCAACGCGCTCGACCAATCGGTGTTCGAGGAGCTGCGCACGCGCTTCCAGCAGTGCGACAAGGACCCGAAGGTCACGGGCATCGTGTTGACGGGGTTCGGCGTGAAGGCGTTCGTCAGCGGCGCCGACGTGAACTTCCTCGCCAAGATCACGGGGCCCGCGCATGGCGAACAGACGTCGCGCGCCTCGCAGGTGTGTGTCGACGCCGTGCAGGCCGTGCAGAAGCCCACCGTGGCCGCATTCAACGGTCTCGCGTTCGGCGGCGGCCTCGAGACGGCGATGGCGTGCGAAGCGCGCATCGCGCAGAAGGGCCTGCGCGTGCTCGCGGGCCAGCCCGAAGCCAACCTCGGCATCATCCCCGGTGCCGGCGGCACCGTGCGCCTGCCGCGCCTGATCGGCCTCGAACGGGCCGCAGAGATGATCCGCACCTGCAAGCCCATCAGCAGTGAGAAGGCGCTCGCGTTCGGCCTCATCCGCGAAGAGGTCGACGGCAACCTCGTGGCCCGCGCCGTGCAACTCTGCAAGGACATGGCGAGCGGCAAGGCGAAGCGTTCGCGCATGGACGAGGGACCGTTGCAGACCGTGCCGGCCAGCCTTCCTGCCGTCGAGATCGGCCACCTGAGCAAGAAGGTCGATCAGATCATCTGCAAGGCGATCCTCGGCGCGGCGAAGCTGCCGCTCGCGGACGCGGTGTCGTTCGAAGCGAAGTGCTTCGGCGAAGTCTGCGGCACCGAGGACATGCGCATCGGCGTCGACAACTTCATCAAGAACGGGCCGAAGGCGAAGGCCGCGTTCGTGCATCGCTGAGAACCCGATGGTCGATGGACGACCGCACCGGCGACTTCCTCGAGTCCTGCATCGATCGCCCCGGCCGCAACAGCCGGCCGCAACCAACGGGTGCTACGCCAGGATGTCCGTCACGACGTGCGCCGGCTCGACGCCCGTGAGTTTCGTGTCGAGCCCGCGGAAACGGTAGGTGAACCGCGCGTGGTCGATCCCGAGGCAGTGCAGGATCGTCGCGTGGAAGTCGCGCACGTGCACGGGCTGCGCAGCGACGTTGTAGCAGAAGTCGTCGGTCGCTCCGTACTCGGTCCCGCCGCGAACGCCGCCGCCGGCCAGCCAAACCGTGAAGCAGCGTCCGTGGTGATCGCGGCCAGCACTCGCGGAGCCGAACTCACCCTGGCTGAACACCGTGCGGCCGAACTCGGTCGCGAAGATCACGAGCGTGTCCTCGAGCATGCCGCGCTCGCGCAGGTCGCGGACCACCGCCGCGGTGGGCTGGTCGACGTCGCGGCACTGGTTCGGGAGCTGGCGCGCGAGCGCGATGTGCTGATCCCAACCGCGATGGAAGAGTTGCACGAAGCGCACGCCGCGCTCGAGCATGCGCCGCGCGAGCAGGCAGTTCGCGGCGTAGCTGCCGGGCTTGCGCACGTCGGGACCGTAGTTCGCGAGCGTTGCCTGCGTTTCGTCGCCGATGTCGAGCAACTGCGGCACCGACGCCTGCATGCGGAACGCCATCTCGTAGGCCTTGATGCGCGCCAGGATCTCGGGATCGCCGTACTCGCTCGCCGTGATCGCATCGAGCTCGGCGAGGTCGTCGAGCATGGCGCGGCGTTGCTCGCGATCGACGCCGTCGGGATTCGCGAGGTGCAGGACGGGATTGCTGCCGGGGCGCAGGGCCACGCCCTGGTGCGACGATGGCAGGAACCCGCTCCCCCACAACCGCGAGAAGATCGGCTGCCCAGGGTTCTTGCCCGATCCCTGCGACAGCATCGTCACGAACGCGGGCAGGTTCTCGTTCGCGTTGCCGAGGCCGTACGAGACCCACGAACCCATGCTCGCATAGCCGGGCAGCTGGTTGCCCGTGCTCATGAACGTGATCGCGGGGTCGTGGTTGATCGCTTCGGTGTTGAGCGACTTGATCAGACACAGTTCGTCCGCGACGGTCTGGAGGTGCGGCAGCAGGTCGCTGATCCAGAGCCCGCTCGCGCCGCAGAGCTTGCCGTTGGCGATCGGCGGCACGACGAGGAACTTGCCCTGGCCCGAGGTCATGCCCGTGATGCGCTGCGTTCCCTTGATCGAAGGCGGCAGCTCCTGGCCCGCGAAGTCCCGCAGCGTCTGCTTCTGATCGAACAGGTCGATGTGGGAGAAACCCTCCGACTGGAACAGGCAGAGCACGCGCTTGCAGCGCGGTGCTATGTGCGGCAGCTCGGCGAGCCCTCCGTTCGCGGGCCGCGGCGCCGACGACGCGCACGACGAACCGAGTGTTGGCAGCAGCATCGAGCCGAGCGCGATGCGTCCGATGCCATGCGCACCGCTGCCGAGGAAGGCGCGGCGCGTGAGGTCCAGCTGCGAGCTGTGTGCGGGGTCCATGCGGGGTCCTAGTTGCGGGTGACGGTCTCGCTCGAGTTCAGCAGGATCGCGGCGACCTGCGCCCACGCCGCGAGCTCGGCGGGCGCGAGCGACGAGTCAGGCGGTTTCTCACCGTTCGCCAGCAGGCGTG
>Ga0075418_10005706_pt1 | contig 14082 bp, 9 predicted proteins | sample SoiMetdeltSBSDD2_FD_81776 | JGI IMG/M metagenome (GOLD analysis project Ga0075418, IMG submission 81776) | Bulk soil microbial communities from a Populus tree surrounding site in Tennessee, USA - Soil MetaG P. deltoides SBSDD2 | ecosystem: Environmental > Terrestrial > Soil > Tree plantation...
ACATCCCGCTGTTCCACGGCCTGACGCACTTCGTCAACCCCGCGCTCGAGCAGTACCAGGACAAGCACGCGATCACCGTGGCGACATCGGACTACTCGTTCCACGTGTTCCCGACGAAGGACACGAAGTTCTCGCCGGGCGACCGCGTGCGCGACTTCCTGACCAAATCCGGGCTCCCGTTCACGTCGTTGCCTGGCGTGCCGGGCCAGGACGTCGTCACGCGCATCGGCGACATAGAGCTGCACGGCTGGGACAAGGACCCGAACGCGGCGAAGTCTGAACAATTCGAAGCCGCGCTGAAAACAACCGGGTACCCGCCTCGTGCCGACCCGGAGCAGATCGCCTGGATCCCCACGCTGATGATCCTCGTGCTGATGGTCATCTACGTGACGATGGTCTACGGCCCGATCGCCGCCTTCCTCGTCGAGCTGTTCCCGACCCGGATCCGCTACACGTCGATGTCGCTGCCCTACCACCTCGGCAACGGCTGGTTCGGCGGCATGCTGCCGCTGCTCGCCACCGCGATGGTGGCGTGGTCGGGGGACATCTACTACGGCCTCTGGTACCCGATCATCGTCTCGCTGATGACGGTGATCGTGGGCGGTCTGTGCCTGCGCGAAACCAAGGATCGGTCGATACGCGATTGAGTCCGGGCTCAGCGATCCGCTCGTCGGTCAACCGGAGCTCGCACTCCACGACGCGCTCGCGCGGGAGGCCACTGCGGCGCTTGCTCCGCTGCGCGTCGATGGCAGGATAGCGGCATGACCCCCGACCAAGCCGGTTTGCTGCTCGACTATCATCGTTGGGCGCGCGAACGCGCCCTCGACGCCGTCGCCGTGCTGAGTCCGGAGCAGTTCGCTCGTGCTCTCGGCAACAGCTTCCCGTCCGTTCGCGACACGCTGGCGCACCTGTACGGCGCCGACGAGGTCTGGTATTCGCGCTGGACCGGTGGCTCGCCGCGCGGCCTGCCGCCGCCCGAACGCTTCCCCGACCTCGCCGCGTTGCGCACGGCGTGGGCTGACCTGGACCCGAAGATGCGAGCGTTCGTCGCCGGACTCGGCACCGGCGGTCTGCAGCGCACGCTCACCTACCGCGCGTTCAATGGCCAGGAAGGGACGCTGGCCTACTGGCAGATGCTGCAGCACGTCGTCAACCACGGCAGCTACCACCGAGGGCAGGTCACGACGCTGCTGCGCCAGCTCGGCGCGATGCCGCCGAAGAGCATGGACCTCTCCTCGTTCTACCGCGAACGCACCGGCTGAGGCGGAATCGAGGCAGGGTCACCCGCGGGCGAAGGGCCGCTCCGCATCGTCGTTTCGACGGACCAGAAAAGGTCCCGAAGCGTCCCCAGATCGTCGATCTCGACGCCGTCGACATGCGCGCCGTCATGACGTCACCTCGAACGCAGCGCTAGAGGCCGTCGTCGCTTGCGGCGCAGTTGTCGGCGCAGCCAGACAGGAGACATCCCGGAAAAAACCCTGCACGGCGTGATGGGTCAGGCGGCCAAAAAGCGGATGGGCAGGATCGGGCGCGGTGGCCCACGGGAGCCGCGATCCGCCATGCCTACCCCGCCTTTCCAACAACTGACACGACCAGAATCATGAAGTCACTTTCCATCGCGGCCCTTCTCGCCCTCGCCAGCTTCGTGCCCGCCCAGTGCGGCACGCTCGCCGTCACGGGCGGCGCCCCCAGCTCCACGCTGCAGATCAGTGTCTCCGGCGCCGCCGCGAACTCGTTCGCGATCGCCGCGGTCGGCAACACGCTCGGCAGCACCACGGTGCCGCTGCCCGGTGGCAGCCTCGTGCTCGGCCTCGCGAGCCCGTTCATCCCGGTGCCGATCGGTCCGGTCGGTGCGGCCGGTACCGCGAGCCTGTCGATCCCGCTGCCGGCCCAGCTGCCGCAGATCAACCTGCACGGGCAGGGCGTGGTCATCGGCTTCACGATGCAGCCGTTCGGCATCAGCGCCTGCGGCACGAACGTCGTCAGCTTCACGATCGGCTGAGCCGGTCTCGCGGCACACGCCACGGCTCTGCGCGCGAGCGCTGCCGTGGCGACGGCGCCGCTGCCGTGGTGGTCCGGCTGGGCCACCACTGGTTCACCCCGCAGCCCCCTCGAGCGGGTTGCCTCGCGAGTGCGACTCGCTACCCTGTTTCCCCCATGCAAGTCGCCGCACTCGAACTCCGTCCCGGTACGCTCGTCCGTTACGAGGGCCGCATGTGCACCGTCGTGTGGTGGAACATCCTGCGCAACGACCGCCGCGCGTTCGTGCAGCTGCGCATCAAGGACCTGCAGGCCGGCCGCGTCACCGAACTCAAGGAGCACACGGACTCGAAGTGGGAAGTGCTCGACAAGGAAGAGAAGGACCTCTCGCACTCCTACCGCGACGGCATCGACGAGGTGTTCTTCACGCCCGAAGGCGATGAAGTGCGATGCGCCGTGGCGGCGGCCGAGGATGCGCTGAAGTGGCCCGCCGAGACCTACAAGGGCTTCTTCGTCGACGGCTCGCTCGTGGCCGTGTTCCCGCCCAAGCACGCGATCCTGAAGATCACGGAGACCTCGCCGCCGATCCGCGGGGCCGGCACGGGCCAGAAGGAAGCGATCGTCGAGAACGGGCTCAAGGTGAAGGTCAACCTGCTGTGCGACGTGGGCGACAAGGTCCGCCTCGACACGGAGACGCTCGAGTTCAAGGAACGCATCGCGAAGTGACCGCGACGGCCCGGCGTCGCTAAGGCGGTGCCGATCGCGGCGCGGCTGTTGCCCCGAGCCCGCGGATCACGGGCAGGTAGAGCATCGCGAAGAACAGCGTCCACAGCGCGGCGAGCGACAGCGCCAAGTCGACGCCCACGACCGTCCGGTCGAACGCCGGTGCGATCCCCGACACTCCGTAGAAGACGACGAGGTTGAGGTTCGCGAACAGCGCGATCCCGACGGCCTTCGCTGCGAACGTCCGGTCGATGTGCCAGAGCAGGAACGCGAGGAGGACCCCGGCGAACAGGTGGTTCTCGTGCACGCCGACGTTGAACGTGACGTGACAGAGGTAACCGACCAGCGCGAAGCGGAGCAGGTTCGCGAACGTCTTCTGTCCGCGCATGAATGAGAGCAACGCGAGCGCATACGCGCCGCAGAAGACCAGCCTCGGCGGCAGCATGACCGCCGCGTCGCGCGCCTTGACACAGGTCGCGAGCCCGTCCTGCAGCGGACCGAACTGCTCGGGCGCGCCGACGTGCAGCGCATGGGTCAGGATCCAGTTCGAGTTCAGCGCGTTGCCGCTCAGGAAGTCGTTCCTGAGCGCCCGCGCGAACGAGTACGCGGGTTCGACTCCGTAGCAGGCGAAGCAGACGGCGACGACCGACAGCGCCGGCAGGACGACCGACCTGAGCACCCGCGCCTCGACGAGCCGCCCGAGGTCGCGCAGATGCCCCATCGAGGTCAGGTGCACCACGAAGAACGGGAGCAGGATGATCGGTTGCCACTTGGTGAGGCAGGCAACCGTGTACGCGATCGAGAAGAGCATCAGGCGGCCGGTGCGCAGCGCGTGCATCGCCAGCAGCAACAGCGGCGCGAAGTAGACGTCGAGATACGCGAGCCCGACCGCGTCCAGCGTGAGCGCTGCATAGAGGAGCACGCTCAGCAGCAGATCGCGCGTCGCGATCCAGAAGGCGAGCGCGGTGAGGACCAGGAAGACCAACAGCGATGCCTTGAAGGCCGTGAAGCGGTCGACGCCGACCAGATCGCCGGCACTCGCGGTGAGCACCAGCATGAAGGTGCAGAACGGCGGATAGTCGGCACTGTTCGCTGCGTAGCCAGCGCGGACCCCGAGCGACTCGGCGTTGGCGGTCCAACGACTCCACGTGATCACGTCGCTCGTGCCGGGGTTGTCGAACGCGGCCAGCGAGATGGCGACGACGAGGAGGACGGCCACCCAGTGTGCCGTCACCCTCGTCGCCGATCCCCGTACGGTCGTCGTGGAGGTCAGGCCGGACAAGTTCCTCTACTGCAGGCCGACGGTGGTGTGGACCGCGTTGCTCGTGACCGTGAGCAGGGGGCCCGGGATGAACAGACCATCCAAGATCACGTATTGCGCGTACAGGTCGAAGCCGAGGAATCCCGGCCAGCCCACGGGGATCGTCAACCCCACGGTGCCGGTGACGCTCGCGGGTGGGAAGAGTGTGACTTCCCACAGAACTGCCCCCGGAGTCACGCTGAGCATGCACCCCGGCGCCGTCAGGAAGGGCGCCATGATGCCTGGGCGCGCCGCTGCGATGTCGATGAGTTGCACGCCGAGGAGGGAGCCCGCCGGAACGTTGCTCGCGTTCCACTTCAGCGTCTGCCCGTAGAACGCGCGGCCCATGTAGACCGGGCCCTGCACGACCGGAGCAGCGACGACGGTGTTGCCCATGTGACCGGTGGCGCCTTCGACCTGGGTCCGGAACGGCCGCTCGATCGACAGGTCGCGCGACTGTGGATCCTTCGAGGCAACGCCACCGATCGTACCGCGCGTGAATCCCGTGATGCCGCTCGTGCCGCCGGCGGTCACGGACGTCGTGAACGTGTCCCCCCAGATCTGGTCCATCGGCCCATAGCGGAACTCGATGACGCCCGTCGCCGAGTTCAGGGAGACCTGCATCGTGTGATACTCCTGCCCCTGTTGCGCAACCGAGTTGAAGCGGCCGACGCGGTACCAGGTGATCAGCACTTCCGCAGGATTGACCGGGTTGATGACCGCGTAGAGACCTGACATGGGATCGATGATCGTGTTCTTGTTCGGCGAGAAGTCGTGCCAGAACGGTGCGACGCGGGCCGGGCTCGGGACCGCCGCCACCGCACCGAGCCACTCCGCGACAGTCGGCGAGAAGTCGGCGTTCACCTCCGTCGACGCCGGGTCGAGGATCACGTAGCCGTTCGTGGACGGCCGGATCGCGGTCGTGCCGCCGGCAGGCCCGCCGGGATAATCGAACGCGGGGATCGGTGCGAACGGAACCGTCTGGTCGTCCTGGACGCTGATCGGCACGCCGACCACGCCATTGAGGACGTCGACCGGAGGCGCACCGCCGGTCACGGTGTAGAAGGTCGGTCCGGGGTAGGCGTTCGGCGTGAGCCGCATACCGTTCAGGAGGTCGACCTGTCCCGGGTCCTTGAGATCGAAGTACTCGCCGTGCGCGAACAGCTGGTAGAACGACGACGTGGCGCCGCCGCACGCGCCGCCGTAGCGTTCGTTGCGAGCCGGGATCAGCATCGGGTAGCCGGCGGGGACGGGGCTGACGAACCGGATCACGAGCACCGGGGGGATGCTCGAGGCCGTGCCGATGAGCGCCAGCGCCGAGGGCGCGTAGACGCCGCGTCCTCGAATGAACGCGACCGTGCCCGCGGTGTCCTGGATCTGGATCATATCCGACAGTTCCGGCGCGGGCCCGACCATCTGCGTCGAGTAGGCGACGTCGAGCAAGAAGTTCGGCTGCGTGGCGATCGTCGGATCCAACGGCAACATGGGCACGTTGGAGAAGTCGAGTACCAGGTTGATGTTGTTCGGCGCGCGGCCCACGGACGGCGCCGCCGTGAGCGCCGGAATGGCCACGGTGCCGAGTGGCGTCGACGTCGCGGCCGCGATGTTCGTCGCGAACGTCGTGCTGAGTGCTGCGGCCGAGGTGAGCGATGTCGAGTAGATCGTCGCGACGACTGTCGTGAATACCTGTCCTCCGGTGTTGTGCTCCGTGTCCTCGCCGCGGAAGGCGACGTGCGTGATCCGGATCGGGCCGGTCACGCCGCCGACGCCGGTGAAGTGGCTCGCATCGTAGAGGACCTGGAAGCGGCGGCCCACCGCACTGGCAGTGCTGCCCCACCAGTTGATCGAACCCGCGGCGTAGACCTGTGCTTGCGACTCGCCGAGGTGGTGATTGTCTGGCAGGAGGAGATTCTGCGCGGGAAGGACGCAGAGCAGAGCGGAACCCGCGCACGAGAGCTGGAGTAGGTTCATCGTCATCTGGGGCAAGAGTCCCCGCTGGGGTGTGCCAGCGGCTCGAGGCCGGCCACCGCGAGCGCGGTGTGACACCACTCCTCGGTCGAGCTTCGACGGTACGGATCAGGTACGAGGTTCCCTGCCGTTCGTGTTCCGCGGCGCGCCCGTCGACATCACGCCACAGATGGCGCGAGCGCGCGCGTTTGCAGCAGTCTCGCGAAACGCGGAAATGAACCGCGTGAGCTGGCACCGCGTTTGCGGAACGACACCGGCCAGTCCGAACGATCACCAAGCCGGGCGTCCACGTTCCGGCGGGAACCGCGAAGCGCCCGAACATCTTCGCGCGCGCGAACCGAAGCGCGCGTCCGCTTGCCAAAGTGCGCACCAATGCGGCTCCACCTGCCAACACCTCGGGCGTTTGCCTGAGAGTGTTTCGCCGTGCGCGGTGCGGGTGCGCGCGAGCTTGCGGCAGCATGTGGAGCCGCTAGAGTCGGCGCATTCCCCGAGTTCACTGCGAGTTCGAAGGCGCCGGAGTGTTGTTGACGTGGCGACGTGCGCGATATCCGCGGTTGCGTCCAAGGAACGCATCGCGAGGTGATCGGCCCGGCTTCTCGCTCGCACCGCGTCGGGCCATGCGAATGGATGCCGCATCATGTCGCTGCCAACGATCCTGATTCTGAGCCTTGCCGCCTTCGCCCTCGCCCACCGCTTCTATGGGCGCCTGCTGGCCCGCTTGTTCAACCTCGATCCGGCGGTGCGCACGCCGGCGCACGAGCACAACGACGGCACGGACTACGTGCCGACCCGCCGCTTCTACCTGCTGTCGCAACACTTCTCGGCGATCTCGGCGGCCGGGCCGATCGTCGGACCGATCCTCGCGGCGCTCTGGTTCGGCTGGGCGCCGTCGTTCTGGTGGATCCTGCTCGGCTGCATCTTCATCGGCGCGATGCACGACTTCGCATCGCTCGTCGCGTCGGTGCGCCACAACGGCTGCAACATCGCGCACATCCTCAAGAAGAACCTGAATCCGCGCAGCTACGCGGCGTTCACGCTGTTCATCTGGCTCGCGCTGGTGCTCGTGATCACGGCGTTCACCGACGCGACGGCGACCGCGTTCACGCAGGCACTCGACGTGCCCGCGCCCGACGCGTCCGGCCAGCGCATCGCGATCAACGGCGCCGGCGTCGCGGCGAGCTCGATGCTCTACCTCGGCCTCGCGGTCGTCATGGGCGTCGTCGTCCACCGGCTGCGCCCGCCGCTGTGGCTCGTCACGCTCGTCTTCCTGCCGGCCGTCGGCTTCGCGATCTGGCTCGGCCCAGTGATGCCGATCGACCTGAGCGCGTCCGGCGCGAGGCCGAACCTGTGGTGGGCGTGGCTGATCCTCGTCTACTGCGGCATCGCGTCGATGCTGCCCGTGTGGCTCTTGCTGCAGCCTCGTGGCTACCTCGGCGGCTTCTTCCTGTACTTGACGCTCGGCGGCGGCATGCTGGGCCTCCTGATCGGCAACCCGAGAATCGAGTACCCGGCGTTCGAAGGGTTCAGGGCGCCCAACGGCAACCCGCTCGTGCCGTTCCTGTTCATCACGATCGCGTGCGGCGCAGTCAGCGGGTTCCACGGCCTCGTGTGCTCGGGCACGACGAGCAAGCAGCTCGACCGCGAGCCCGACGCGCACCTCGTCGGCTACGGCGGCATGCTGCTCGAAGGCGTCGTCGCGCTGTTGTCCCTCGCGTGCGTGATGGTGCTGGCAAAGGACAGCGAGCTCGCGCACGCGGGGCCCGACAAGATCTTCGGCGTCGGCGTCGGCTCGTTCCTGCACGAGCTCGGCATGCCGCTGCAATTCGCGATCACGTTCGGCATGCTCGCGTTCGCGACGTTCGTCTACGACACGCTCGACGTCAGTACGCGGCTCGCGCGCTACCTGTTCACGGAGTTCACGGGCTGGCACACGCGGGTGGCCGGCATCACGGGCACGGTCGTGTCGCTCGCGCTGCCCGCGTGGTTCCTCGCCGCGACCGTCGTCGACAACGGCAAGGTCGTGCCTGCCTACAAGGTGGTCTGGCCGCTGTTCGGTTCGACGAACCAGCTGCTGGCCGGACTCACGCTGGTCGGGTTGTCGCTGTGGCTCGCGAACACGAACAAGAGCGCCCTGCTGCGTCTTTGCGTCGGAGTGCCGATGGTGTTCATGATGCTCATGACGATGAGCGCGCTCGTGCTGCAGATCGTGGACGCGACGAACGCTCCGTTGACGAGCGTCGCGGTCGTGCTGTTGCTGCTTGCGATCTGGATCACGATCGAAGCGATCATCGCGCTGCTGCGGCCTCGCGCGGTGCTCACCGCGCCGGCATGATCGACCCATCTTGGTCGACACCACCTCGGGCACGGACACAGCACCGCTGCGCAAGCATCGGCGGTGGCGGCGCAGGCTGTTGCTGCTCGGCGTCAGCTCGCTGATCGCGCTGTTGCTCGCCGAGATCGCCGTGCGCATCGGACGTGCGATCCTCGACCCGGGCCGGCTCAGCGCATCCCAGCTGCGGGAGCACGTGGCTGCGACGCCGCCACCGGGCACGACGGTGCGCCTCGGCCACATGCTGCGTGCCGCGCAGAACCCCGACATCGTCTTCGAGTTCGTGCCGCTGCTCGACGTGCAGTTCCAGGACGTGCGCGTAGTCATCAACGCCGATGGGTTCCGCGGGCCCGCGCGGCCGAAGACGAAGCCCGAGCGCGGCTACCGCATCGTGGGGCTCGGCGACTCGGTGCTGTTCGGCTGGGGCGTGCCGTTCGAAGACTGCGGTCTCTACCGGCTCGAGCAACTCGTGCAGCGGGCCCTGCCCGAGTCCGTCGTCGAAGCGATCGACACCGCCGTGCCGGGCTACAACACCGCGATGGAGGCGCAGGTGCTGCGCGACAAGGGGCTCGCGTACTCACCGGACCTCGTGATCGTCGACTTCGTCGGCAACGACTTCGACCTGCCGAACTACCTGTGGGAGCAGCCGAACTACTGGGCCCTCGACCGTTCGTTCCTGCTCGCCGTCGTATTGCGCGGCCTCAGGTGGCGCGACCAGGAACTGCACGGCCCGTTCGTGTGGGCGCCCGCGGATCCGGCCGGCAACTTCGTGAGGGACTCGGACCGCGTACCACCCGCCTACCGGCACCTCGTCGGACCAGAGGCTTACCGCAGCGCGATGCAGTCCATTTGTTCGATGGGCCGCGAACACGGCTTCCACGTGCTCGTGACGTGCCACCACGACCTGATCCCGGAAGCACTCGCGATCTGCACGGAGCTGGCCGTGCCGGTCGTGCAGATCGGGGATCGCGCCTCGACGTGGTTGCGCGAGAACGGGCACGCCGACTACTTCAAGTCGCCACTCGTGCTCCACGCCGACGACCCCCACCCGACGGCGATCGTGCACGGCTTCTGGGCCGAAGCGGCGTTCGCGCGTCTGCAGGAGCTCGGCTGGCTGCCACGCTGAGCGAGCCTCCGGTCACCTGACAGGTCCAGCCATCAATAGGTGCTCGCGCCACAGTACTTGCCTGATGACCAGCCACCGGCGATCACCGACGCGAATAGCTGCAGTTGCAGGCAAGCGCGGCTGCTTGGCGCGGGTCTCCTCGCGATTGTCGAAGATCGAGATCGAATCGCCCCCCGCGATCGCGTCGAGCAGTGGACCGAAGCGCGACTTGCTTCTGCGCGAGGATCCCTCCAGACGTTGCGCTCTCAGATAGCCGCCTCCGGAAGTCGCTTCCCTTATCTCACAATGCACAAGGTAGGTTCCGGGCGTCTTCAGCAGCTCTACTGCGACCGCCCATTCTTCCGCGCTGAATCCACTCTGCGTACGACCTTCAGCCGGCACGGCGGGCTCCTCGTCCTTCGCAGCCACCAGCGTTCGCTCGGACGCGATCGGAGCTTCCTGCGGCGAACCCAGGTCGCGAGCATTTCCCTCGTCGCGACTCGAGAATCCCGTGGGCAAGGGCTCACTCTCGCGGATGCCAGGGACCAGGAGGATGCACGCGAGGGCAACCACCGCAACCGTCATCGTCCTGCCCCATTTCATCGTCACTTCACGTGCGGCACGGCGAGCTCGAGCGCGAGGCGGTTGAACTGCTCGAGGCGGTCCTTCTTGACGGCGCCCAACCGCGTGAGCTCCGCGCGGATCGCGTCCTCGAGTTGCGCCGCGACCTCGCGCTGCGCGGCGGTCGGCCCGAACTCGGCGCCGTCGACGGCCGAGATCACGCCGAGCAGCTTGTCCGTGAGCCGGATCGGGAAGTTCAGCGGATCCTGGCTGCTCTTCGACTTCGTCTGGTAGAGCGCCTGCTCGACCGACGCAAGCTCGGCCTCGACACCCTTCTGCTCCGCCGCGAGCTTCGCCTTGCCTTCGCCTTCGCTGTGATCGACGACGGCCTGCATCTGCTTGCGCAGCGAACGGATCGACGCGATGGCCTCGTGCGCCTCCGTGACCAGATCGTTGCCCTCGCGCACGAGCCGATGCCGCGCTTGCAGCTCCGCCGGAGTTGCCGTCGTGCGCGGGTCCGGCTCGATCCGACCAACCACCTGCTGCGACGTCTCGCCGAACGTCACGGTGATCGTGTAGTCGCCCGGTGCGGGACGCGGCCCGCGGCCGCGACCGCTCCAGAGGATCATGCCGTCGAGAACCTTCGGGGCGATCGTCTTCCATGTGATCACGACGCTGTTCATGCCGCGCTTCACGGCGAGCGGCTCGGGCACTTCCTTCTTCTCGCCTTCGGCCTTCTCGCCGTCGTGCTCGCCTTCCTTCTCGGCCTGCTTCTCGGCGCCCTTCGCGTCGTCCTTCTGCTCGTCAGCCGCGGGCTCCGCGTCGGTCGTGCGCGAGAAGACGACGTGCCCGTCGAAGTCCTTGACCTCGATCGCTGTGTGCTCGGTCACGGGCGCATCGCTCGGCCCGCCGACGTGGAAACAGACCCGCAGGTCCTTCTGCGGGTTGCGGCCGAGCCCCGCGACCACTTCGTCGCTGCCCGGGAACTGCGCGATCGGCACGGGTGTCCACACGCAAAACGGCAACACGGCCTGCTCCGCCGACAACTGGCGCAGGTGCGGCAACGCGTCGAACGACCAGAACGAACGGCCCTGCGTCGCCGCGATCAGCTCGCCACCCCTCACGGCGAGGTCCGTGATCGGCACGATCGGCAGGTTCTTCTGCAGCCGCTGCCAGCGCCGGCCGTCGTCGAAGCTCATCCAGACCGTGCGCTCGGTGCCGCAGTAGAGCAGTCCCGGCACGACGGGGTCGGGCCGGATGCAGCGCGTGAACCACGCCGTGTCGAGCCCGCCGGTGATCTCGCGCCACGTGGCGCCGAAATCACTCGTCGCGTAGAGATACGGGCGGAAGTCGTCGAGCTTGTAGCGCGTCGCCGCGACATAGCAGCCGCCGTCCTCGAACGGGCTCGCGGCGATGCAGTTGATCTGCAGCGACTCGGGCGCCTGCGGCGGCGTCACGTTCGTCCAGGTCGCACCGCCGTCCTTCGTCACGTGCACGAGACCGTCGTCGCTGCCGCACCAGATCGTGCCGCGCGCGCGCCCCTCGTCGACGGTGAAGATCGTGCCGTAGTACTCGACGCTCGTGTTGTCCTTCGTGATCGGCCCGCCCGACGATGCCATCTTGCTCTTGTCGTTGCGCGTCAGGTCGCCGCTGATCGGCTGCCAGGTCTGCCCCTCGTCCGTGCTGCGGAACAGCACCTGGGCCGCGGTGTAGAGCACGTTGTTCTCGTGCTGCGACCAGAGGATCGGGAAGTTCCACTGGAAGCGGTAGCGCAGCTCGGCGGCGCCGGCGCCCATCGGATTGTCGGGCCACACGTTCACGTTGCGCGACAAGGCCGTGCGATGGTCGAGCCGCTGCAGGTAGCCGCCGTAGCTGCCGCCGAACACGACCTCCGGATCGCCGGGTTTCGGCGCGAGCCAGCCGCTCTCGCCGCCGGCCGTCGGTTCCCAGTCGCCGCTGCCGATGCCGCTGCCGCCGCTGCGGCTCTTGATGCGCACCGTGCTGTTGTCCTGCTGCGCGCCGTAGATGCGGTAGGGTGCCGAGTCGTCGGTCGTGACGCGATAGAACTGCGCCGTCGGCTGGTTGTCCTGGCTCGTCCACGTCTTGCCGCCGTCGTTGCTGACCGTCACGCCGCCGTCGTTGCCTTCGATCATGCGCAGCGGGTCCTGCGGATCCTGCCAGAGGTCGTGGTTGTCGCCGTGCGGCACGCGGAGCTGCGCGAACGTCTTGCCGCCGTCGGTCGATTTGTGGAACTGCACGTTCAGCACGAAGACCGTGTCGGCGTCCTTCGGATCGGCGTAGACGCGCGTGTAGTACCAGGCCCGCTGGCGCAGCGACCGATCCGAGTTGACCTTCGTCCACGTCTCGCCCGCGTCGTCGCTGCGGAACAAGCCGCCGTCCTCGGCTTCGATCTGCGCGTAGAGGCGCTTCGGCCGCGCCGGCGACGCCGCGATGCCGCTGATGCCGAGCGTGCCCTTCGGCATGCCCTTGTTGGCGTGCAGCGGCGCCCACGTGGTGCCACCGTCCTTCGACTTCCAGAGACCCGATCCCTCGCCGCCCGACTCGAGCGACCACGGCGTGCGCACGGCGCGCCACGTCGTCGCGTAGAGGATCTCGGGATCGTCCGGCGAGAAGCACAGGTCGACGGCGCCCGCGTTCTCGTTCGCGAAGTGCACACGCTCCCAGTTCAGGCCGCCATCCTTGCTGCGATAGACGCCGCGCTCCTGGTTCGGCCCCGACAGGTGGCCCATCACGGCCGCGTAGACGAGGTCGGGGTTCTTCGGATGCACGCGGATGCGGCTCACGTGCCGCGAATCGGGCAGGCCGAGGAACGACCACGTGGCCCCGGCATCGGTCGACTTCCACATGCCGTCGCCGCTGCTCACGTTGCCGCGCCACGTCTTCTCGCCGCCGCCGACGTAGACGACCTCGGGGTTGCTCGGCGCCACGGCCACGGCCCCGATCGAGCCGCCGAACTTGCCGTCGCTGACGTTCTGCCACGTCTTGCCGGCGTCGGTGGTCTTCCAGACGCCGCCGCCGGTGCCGCCGAAGTAGTAGATGTTGCGATCGCTGGCTGTGCCGCAGACCGCCGCGACCCGCCCGCCGCGGAACGGGCCGACGAGACGCCACTCGAACGTATCGAACAGGACCTCGGGCACGGGGCCCTTCGGATCGCGCGCAGCGGCTGCGGCTGCGGCTGGGGCCTGCGCCGGCAGGGTGACCGGGAACGAGACGACGACCATGGCGATCAGCAACGAGGCGGCGGAGGCGAGAGAGGCTGCAACAAGAGCGGGGCGCGACATTGGCCGCATGCTACCAACCGCCGGGAGCGGCACGCATCGGGTCGTCGATCGACCCGCGGGGCGGCTCACATCGGAGCGCGCTCCTTGCGCCGCAGACGCGCCGGCAGCCAGATCAACAGCGTGCCGATGACCGTGCACCACGCGGTCCCCGCAAGCGACGTGAGCGCACCCTGCAACAGGCCGACGCCGATCTTGCCGAGAGCCGACGCAGCGATCGGCGCGGCGCGGCCCTCGGCGAAGCGACCGTGATGCCACTCGAGGAACTGCGCCGTGGTGTAGGAGAGCGAGTTCGCGATACCCCAGACGATCAGGCAGAGCACGAACATCGAGAGCAGCAGCGATGGCCAGCGGATCGGTCCCCAGCTGCCGCGCAGTCCGATCGCGGCGATCACGACCGGCATCACGTAGTAGACGCCGAAATACATCGACAGCCCGGGAGCCACGAACTCGAGCACGAAGCGGATCAGTCCGACGCCCAGTCCGATCGCAGCGGGCAGGCGGATGCGTTCGCCGAGCGGCGGCGTGACGGTCTCCATGACGGCAGTGTGCCGCGTGGGCTAGGCCCGAGAAAGCGACTTCGACTTGCGGCGTGGGCAAATGGAACTGCGGCCCGGACGGTCGACGGGCAGTCGACCCGGAGGCCCTTGCGTGCCACAGTGTCCGCGACCCTGCGCGAGCCCAGCCGCTCCCCCCACCGCGCCATGCCCCGATCCCCTTCCCACTCATTGGTTCCCCGCGCTCTCGCCGCCGTCGTCTGTCTCTTCGCCGCGTGCGGCTCGACGCCACAGGGACCCGACCCCGCGCACGTACCAGC
>Ga0075418_10005707_pt1 | contig 14081 bp, 11 predicted proteins | sample SoiMetdeltSBSDD2_FD_81776 | JGI IMG/M metagenome (GOLD analysis project Ga0075418, IMG submission 81776) | Bulk soil microbial communities from a Populus tree surrounding site in Tennessee, USA - Soil MetaG P. deltoides SBSDD2 | ecosystem: Environmental > Terrestrial > Soil > Tree plantation...
GGCGGCCGGTAGCGGCGCCACCTCGTACGCGTACACGGTGGCCTTCAGCGACGGGAGCTGGTCGCAGCAGAGCACGGTGACGACGTCGTCGTTCCAGCTGCGAATCCCGTATCACGCCAGCGGGGCGGCGGTCGCCGGGTACATCTGCGTGAAGTCAGTCAACGCGGCGGGCCAGAGCGGTCTATCGTGCAATTCGGTGCCGGTGCCGGCGCGCGGCGCGACGCCCTTGCCCGTGACGCTCTCGGTCACGAAGACTGGTTCCGGCTCGGGCACGGTCACCAGCACACCCAGCGGCATCAGCTGCGGGACGACGTGCTCGCAGTCGGTCACCCTCGGCACCGCGTTGACCCTCACCGCTACCCCGGCCTCTGGCTCCACCTTCGGGGGCTGGACGGGCGCCTGCTCCGGTACCGCCTCGTGCGCGCTCACGGTCAGCGCGGCCACGACTGTGACCGCAACCTTCAACGTCGCCGCGCCGTCCACGCCGCCGGGTGCCCCTGGCAATCCCAGCGTGACCCAGCTCTCCCTGGACAGCAGTGGCGTTCTGTTCGCGTTCGCCTGGACGCCTGGCAGCGGTGCCGTGTCGTACGCGTACACCGTCGCCTTCAACGATGGCAGCGGGACTCAGCAGGGCACCGTCACCGCACTGTCACTGCAGCTCCGCCTGCCGTATCACGCGAGTGGAGCTGCGTTCGGCGGCTATATTTGCGTGCAGTCTGTCAATGCGGCGGGCCAGACGAGTGGCTCGTCGTGCAACGCCCTCACGGTGCCAAAGCGCTGAGCGATCATCGGTGGTCGGCGACCAGCCGACCACCCTTGAACACCATCGACAGCGTCCGGACGTTGTCGATGTCGTCGAGCGGGTTCTCGCGCACGACGATCAGGTCGGCGAGCTTGCCGGCCTCGACCGTGCCGAGGTCGTGGCCCACGCCGGAGATCTCCGCCGCGTGCTTGGTCGCCGCCTGCAGCGTCTGCCATGGCGTCGCGCCGGACTTCACCCAGAGCCCGAGCTCCAGGAGCGCACCGTCCCGGACGGGACGGACGTCGGAACCGAGCGCCATCTTCAGGTCGGCCGCCAGCGCGCGGCGGAACCATGACCGGTGCTCGGCCACGGCGTCCTCGGCGCGCTTGACGAGATCCGGCGGCAGGGCGCGCTGCTCCACCCATTGTTTCTCCCAGCGGGTCGTGGCCTGCCCGGGCGTCAGGTGCGTGATGCCGAGCGTCGGGACATACCACGCGTCGTGCTCGCGGAACAGCGCCAGGCACTCGTCGTCCATGATGTAGCCGTGCTCGACGGAGTGGGCGCCCAAACGTAGCGCGGCCTTCACCGCCGCGGCGCTCGCCGCATGGGCCATGACCTTGAGCCCGCGCTGGTGGCAGATCGCGAAGGCAGCCTGCAGCTCGCTCTCGGTGAAGAACGAATGCCAGTGGCGATCCCACGACGGCCCCATGATCCCGCCCGTGAGATTGAGCTTGATGTGGTCGACACCGGCCTGGATGTGCTCGCGGATGGTGCGGACGAACCCCTCGGGTCCGTCACACGGCAGGGCGAAGCCCGTGCCGAGGGCGTGGCCGGCGGTGGTCGTGAGAAACCAGCCACACGTGTAGAGACGCGGGCCCACGTGCTGCCCCGAGTCGAACGCCCGCTTGAGCGCGACGTCGATGAAGTGCGGCGTGCCGGCCATGCGGAGCCCCGTTATCCCTGCCTCGAGGAGCGCGCGCTGCGCGTTGGCCAGGTACTGCGCTGTCAGCTCCGGGACTCCGGCCTGCGAGATCCGGGGCCACTCCAGGTGTACGTGCGCGTCCCAGAGCCCGGGGAGCAGATACCCACCGCGCAGATCGATAACCTGCGCGCCCCGCGTGGTCGGCGAGCGCCTGCCGTCCAGGACCTCCACGATGCGCTCGTCCTCGATCGTTACGCTGGCGCCCGACGTCACGCCGGGCGTGACCGCATCGATGAGACTCGCGTTGGTGAGAACGAGGCGGGCCGGCGCCGCCATGCTCAGGAGCGCTCCGCTCAGTCGACCGTCACGGGCTTGATCGCGCGCAGGCGAGGCAGCACCTCGTTCGCGAAGAGCCTGATGCCCTTCTCCGACTCCGCGTGGGTCATGTAGCCGGAACGCCCGATCAGCGTCAGGTGCCCGAATCCGCCGACCTGGTCGTAGAACTCCATGATCTGCCGGTACACCGTGTCGGGGTTTCCCGCGAACAGGATCCCCTGCGCCTGCGCTCCCTCCACGCTGATCGACGTCAATCGCGCCGCGTTCTGATTCGCCGACAGAATGGTCGCGCCGGGCCGGGGTGCGCTGCGATAGACCTGGGGCGCCAGATGCGGCTCGATGCTGCCGGGCAGGAAGCGTGAATACTGCGGCGCGGACTTGAGACTCGTGTGCAGGAACCACAGCAGCTTGCTGCCCACGCGCAGGCCTTCCTCGTCGGTGTCACCGACATAAACAAAGGCCGCGTAGGCGAAGTTGTCGGTCGTCACCTTGGGCAGGCCGGCCTCCGCGCGCGCCTTGCGGTGCGCGGCGTACGCGCGTCGGGTTCCCTCCGGGCCCCGGAGCACCAGCACGTGGACCAGGCCGCGTCGGCCCACCTCGGCGGCGGTGTCCGGATCACCGGTGGCCGACCACATGCGCGGGTGAGGCTGCTGCCACGGGCGGGGCCAGATGTTCACGTGCCGATGCGTGTAGTGCTTGCCCTCCCAGCTGAACGGGCCGTCGTGGTGACTGAGCGCCTTGGTGATGAGGTCGATCGCCTCCCAGTAGCGCTCCACGTTGTTGATGGGATTCGCGTTGGCCGAGGCCATCTCGCTGCCGCCCGACTTCACGAAGCCGATCTCCAGGCGCCCGCGCGAGATGACGTCGGCGGTGGCGTACTCCTCGGCCACGCGGACCGGATCCTGCCGCAGCGAGATCAGCGTGCCGAGCGTCAGGATACGGACCTGCCGCGTCTGCCGGGCGAGGATCCCGAGGAGCATCGGATTGGAGGCGAGCAGCGAGTTGATGCCGGCGTGGTGTTCGATGGCCAGCACGTTGAGCCCGAGATCGTCGCAGAGCAGGAACTCGTCGATCACCTGCTCGAACAGGTCGGCCGCGATCTTCGGATCGCAGTACTTGCTCGGCAGGCTGGCCCGCACGGAGTCCGTGGCGTCCAGGATCTCTTGGGGGACGTACGGGTACGGCACTTCGCATTGCCACCAAGCGTCCATCGGTTCTCTCCCGTCGCGGCCTTCGGGTCAGCGTGCGAGGAAGCGCGCCACCGTCTCGGCGAAGGTCTCGGCCTGCTCGATCTCCGGATGGTGCCCGGCCCCCGCGATCAGCTCGAAGCGGGCGCCGGGAATCAGATCCGCGTAGGCGCGGCCATAGGCGGGCGTCACCAGGCCGTCGCTGGCTCCCCAGACGACCAGGGTCGGCGCCTTGATGGTGCCGAGCCAGCGCTTGAGCTGCGGGTTGTACATGTACGGGTGCCAGCCATAGAGACAGAGCGCCTCCCAGTTGCGCGCCCGTACGACCAGGTCTTCGTCGGATATCGCATCGTAGTCCGGCGCCCAGCGCGCCGGATCGTGCCACATCCGCCGCCGCACCTCGGCCGGCGACGTGTTGAAGACGTCGAGGATGTCGGGCGTCTCTCGGTCGCTGACCTTGATGCCGAGCGGGTCGACGAGGACGAGGCGATCGAGCCGGCGGCTATTCGCCGCGATCTCCGCGGCCAGCCAGCCACCGAACGACAAGCCGATGACCGTCACCTTCTCGTGGGGCAGCGAGTCGAGCAGCGCCAGGTAGAGGTGCACCAGGTCGTACACGGTCTCGAAATCGGCCGGCCGCGAGGAGCTGCCGAAGCCCGGGTGCGAAGGGGCGATGATCTCTGCGTGCCCCCCGAGCAGGTCGAGGAAGCGCGCATCCGGCTGGATGTTCTGCAGTCCGTGCAGGAGAAGCACGGGGCGCCCGGCCCCCCGGCGCACCACTTCCAGGTCGACGCCGGCGATCGATAGCCGCTCCGCGGTCAACGGGCTCACGGCGTTGGAGGATACCCCGTCCGGCACCGGGCCGGCCCGGATTTTCAGATCGCGCGTGCAGCCCTGGTACCGTCGAGAATCGCCTGGTGAACGCCGCGGGGCGCCACGCAGTCCCCCGCCGCGTACAGTGCGGGAACCTGGCCCTTGAGGACCCGATACAAGGCGTCCGTCGAGCGGCTTCCCGCCGCCATCACCACCGTATCGACGCCCTCGATCCGGCGCTCGGCGCTCGAGTACACGTTCCGAACGATCAGCGCCGAGCCCTCGACGGCGCGAAGCTCGGTCCCCGGGGTCAGGACGACACCCTTGGTGTAGAGCCGCGCGTAGAGCGGCGCGATGGAGGTCACGCCGACGTCCTGGCCGACATGGAATAGCGGTGAGATCACCTCCACGCGCTTGCCCTGCTCGAGCAGCAGCTCGGCGGTCGAGAGCGCCTGCTCGGTATGCACGTCGTCGACCACCACCACGTTGGCGCCCACCGTCGCCTCGCCCGCCAGCACGTCGCGATCGGTCACCACGTGCTTGCCATCGCTACCGGGAACGGGCGGGATGTACGCGTGTGAGCCGCTGGCGACGACGACGGCATCCGGCTGCTCGGCGAGCACCAGGGCCGGCGTCGCCTCCACCCCGAGCCGGATCTCGACGTCGAGCTTGCGGACCTGCGCGATGAGAAAGCGCACGATGCCGACGTACTCCGCGCGCGCGGGAGCGCGGGCCGCGAGCAGGACCTGGCCTCCCAGCTCGGCGCTCTTCTCGAGCAGCACGACCCGATGGCCCCGGAGCGCGGCCATGCGAGCTGCTTCCAGCCCCGCCACGCCGCCCCCGACGACCACAACCTTCCGTGGCGTCGACGCCGGGCGGACCTCACCCAGCTCGGCCTCACGACCCGTTGCCGGGTTCTGGACGCAGGTGACCGGCTTGCCCTGATAGATCCGGTCGATGCAGCCTTCGTTCGCTCCCACACAGGTCCGGATGTCGTCGAGCCGACCTTCGCGAGTCTTGCGCGGCAGCTCGGGATCGGCGATCAACGCGCGCGTCATCCCGACGACGTCCACCTGGCCATCCGCAACGACCTGCTCCGCGTGCCGCGGATCGACGATGCGCGCCGCGTGGAAGATCGGCATCCCCGGGACCGCCTCCTTGATGAGCCTGGCCAGCGGCACGAAGAGGCCGGCGGTGAAGCTCATGTTCGGCACCACGGCGGCCTGGAGCGCGTACGTGTGAGCGCTGCCGCCGATGATCGAAAGGAAATCGATCATGCCCGAGGCGGCGAGCCGGCGGGCGATGGCCGCCAGATCCGCGGTCGTCAGCCCGCCCGGAGTGCGCTCATCGCCGGAGATGCGCGCGCCGACGACGAAGTCACGGCCGACCTGCCGGCGAATCTCGCCCAGCACTTCCATCCCGAAGCGCATCCGGTTCTCCAGGCTTCCGCCGTACGCGTCGAGCCGATGGTTGAATAGCGGCGACCAGAACTGATCGATGAGGTGGTTGTGCGCCATGGAGAGCTCGATCCCATCGAGACCCCCGTCGCGACACCGCCGCGCCGCATCGCCGAAGGCGGCGACCAGCTCGGCGATCTGCTCCGCTTCCAGCTCATGCGGGATCTCGCGATGGACGCGTTCGGGAATCTGCGAGGGCGCCAGGAGGACGCCGCCAGCCTCCGGATCCGACTGCGCGCGCCGGCCGAGGTGCGTGAGCTGCGTGAACACGAGACAGTCGTGGCGGTGCACGGCATCCGCGAGCGCACGATACGCCGGGATGATCGAGTCGTCGTGGTTGGCGATCTGCTTCCACGCCGCGGCCGGCGACGATGAATGCACGCTGGAGGAGCCGCCGAAGATCGTGAGCGCGCAGCCGCCGCGGGCCTTGGCCTCGTGATAGCGCCGCAGCCGTTCGGTCGGCCGCCCGTCCTCGGCCATGGCCTCGGCGTGACCGGACGAGTAGATCCGGTTCTTGAGTGTGAGACGGCCGACCTGGATCGGCGTGAACAAGGATTGAAACTCGTAGGCCATCCGCGACCCCCACGGTACGCTACCGAATGCGCGCTCGAGTGTCCACGCCCCCATCACGCGCGAGGCATGCGGTCCTTCTGGGCCTGGCCGTGGTCCTCGCCGCCTGCTCCACCGCGCCGCCACGGGCGCCCGCACCGGAGCGTTCGATCGACCGACGCGACTCCGCTCGGCCGTGGGCCCAGCGCGCGGTGGAAATTGCCATGCAGTACAAGGGCGCGCCGTATCGATGGGGTGGCGAGGAGCCTTCCGGCTTCGATTGTTCCGGCTTCGTGCGGTACGTCTATGCTCAGGTCGGCGTCTCACTCCCCCACAACGCCGCCAAGCAGTATCAGCTCGGCACGCCGGTCACCCGCAGCGATCTCAAGCCAGGCGATCTCGTGTTCTTCGACCGCCTCCGCCACAACGGTATCTACATCGGCGAGGGGCGCTTCATCCACTCCAGGCAGACGGGGAAGTACGTCGCGGTCGCGAGCCTGGACGACGACTGGTACCGCACACACTGGGCCGGCGCCCGCCGGCTGCCCTAGCAGCGACTTGGCCAGCCTGCTTATCGGTGACGGTCCACGCTGCTGACCTCGCCTTCCATCGCGCGCCGCTGCCGGCGCCGACGCCGACGCCAACGCCTACGGAGGGACGCCCATGCAAGCACACAAGCGAACGTGACCGCGAAACCGGCGATGAATACCACGATGACGGCTACGGCGACTAGTAGTGGCGTCGTCACACCCGATCTCCTGATCACCCCGCAGCGGGGGCGCGAGGGAGCAGCCTTCTGACCGAGACCAAGTGGCCAGACCCTACCGCGATCCTGGTGGGGACGCAATCGGTGCCCCGGCTCGCTTGACCAAAGTGCAACTTGGATGTCGGCGCGTGACTGGTCTGGCGCTTGCCTCAAAGGTCGGCAGGGAGGTCGTGATGGGCGGCGTGAAGGTCTACCAGACCGCGCTTCGCTGCGTTCAGAACGAAGATCTGAAGGACTCTCCGGTCAGCGCTCTGGTCTCTGCCAGCGTCGCAACCTAGATCGATCTGGCCGACTCCGTCTTGTCCGTCTCGGCCACCCGCCCGGCCTTGCCCCACGTGTAGAACTGCGTGACCGAGTAGTTCCAGACCGCCCCCACGAGCACTCCAGCCAGCGCCGCCAGAAACCAGCGCGAATGCTGGGCGAACAGGTACGTCGCGATGCCCACATTGGCCAGTGCCCCCACGCTGCACGCGAGGACGAAGCTCGCCAGGCCGCGGAACCAGAGCCACCCGCGCAGGCGTCGGTCACGATAGGTCAGGAGGTTGTTGAGGGCAAAATTGCAGACCATGGCGATGCCGGTGGCTGCCGACTGCGCGAACGTGAACCCCACGTCGGCCGCATTCAACAGCAAGGCCAGCACCGCCAGATGAACGACCACCCCCAGTCCACCGATGATTGCGAAGGCGAGAAACCGCACGGGCACGAAGCTCCCGACGGTCTTGTCGGCCAGCAGCAGGCCGTACTCCCAGACGACCCGCTCGTCCAGCTTGCTCTCGCCACTGAAGCGCTCCCGGAACGTGTACGGCACCTCGACGACGCGCAGCGGTCGCCCGGCCGTGGCCAGGATGTCCAGCAAGATCTTGAACCCTAGCCCGCTCAGGCCACGCACCGTCGACTCCAAGACCTGCCGTCTGAGCATGAAAAACCCGCTCATGGGGTCCGAAATCGACTCCCTCAGGACGGCGCGGCTGGCCTTCGTGGCCAGCCAGCTGAGGATCTTGCGCGAGCGGTCCCAGTCGCCCGTGCCGCCGCCGGCGGCATAGCGGGTCGCCACCACCAGGTCGGCGTTGCGTTCCTCGATCGCGGCGAGCATCGTCGGGAGGATGGTCTCGTCGTGTTGAAGGTCGGCGTCCATCACGGCGATCACGGGCGCCGAGGCGGCCATCATCCCTTCGATGCACGCCGAGGAGAGACCACGCCGTCCGATGCGTTGCAGGCACCGCACCCGAGGGTCGATGCGGGCGATGTCGCGCACATGGCGTGCAGTCGAGTCGGAAGAGTCGTCGTCGACGAAGATCACTTCCCATCCGTCGCGGCCGAGGACCAGCTGGAGCCGCCGGAGTAGCTCTCCCACGTTCCCCGACTCGTTGAACGTGGGCACGACGAGCGAGAGCCGCAGCGGTGTCACATCCATGAGGTGGGCGTAGATGGGGCAAAGACGCAGGTGACGGAAAGTCCGTTCTCAGCCCCTCCGTCTCCCGTGCGATCCGCCCTCCGGGACCGGCCAGTTCTCATGTTCCCCCCCCCCGATACCGTGCGGACAACCGGCGTGTCAAGGACGGCTACCGGCCAACGCGGAGCGTTGGACCGGGTGACGGGCCCGCTCAAGCGACGAGAGAGCAGGGCTCAGCGAAGGCGGTGTCCGGTGTGTGAGCTCAGACGCCGTTCGCCCAGGCGCGGCTGGTGTTCAGCGCCGGCGCGAGCAGCGGCGCTCGACCCGCCGGTCCGCCCGGCCACAGCGGCCATGATCGCGGAAATCGCGTCGGGGTCTTCAACCGTCGCGATCAGCCGCAGGCGCCCATCGCAGCGTGGACACGCCAGCACATCGATGTCGAACGCGCGCCGCATCAGGTCGGCCACGCCCAGCGGCGACAGGCCGGCCCCGTCATCGGCTCATCACTCGCCCCGGCGGACGCGCTCGCTGCCATTGGCACCTCGATTGCCACCCGGAGGCTTACCCGAAGTACGGCTTCCGCTCCTCCCGCGCCACCCCCCGGGATCGCGTGCGGGAGTCTTCACCGTTAAGAACCCGCGATTCTCTTGAACAAGCAATACCCGGACTGAGAAACCTTCAACATGACCCAATTCCCCCGTGTTCTTTGCTCAAACTCGCCCCTGATTGAATCAGGGAAAATGGCGTAGCGGCAATGTCCCAGAATGTCCGGCGTTAGCTCCTTGAGCTTCTTCTCGACGAGCTCCTCAGTGCCGCCCAAGATGAGCTCTCCCCGCGTCCAGGTCACGGGATGCTCAATCAGGAGTACGCATTCCCTCCGCGAGGGATGCTCTTCAAAGATGGCTGACTCGAGCGCTGACGTATCGGACCTGCTGTAAAGAACCTCGCGAGCCCGGGTGATCCGGTAAGAACAAAACGTCAGAACCACAATCCCGATTACGACCACGAATGCGAAAGACTTCCTTTGCGAAACGTTCCAGTTCCAGCTTTCAGGTGTGTTTGAAAAGCCGCGAGATAAAAAACAGGCCAACAGAACGTAAAACCCTGGAAAGATCGGGAGAAGAAACCGAGTTTCCTTATGCCCAATCAAACTATGACCGATGAACATCGCCAACATGGGGAGATAGATATAGAGGTCTTGGGCGTGGAATAACCCTCTCACTCGTTCACGCCGCTTTACCCTCAAAATGAGCGCTAAAATCAAAGCCATTCCGAGAGCGACGAATATTCCACTCCCCAGATTCTCCCACGTTCTCGGAAAATAATCATACCAAGGAGAAATCCCACTCATCTCTGCCGCCTCGAGAGCCCATCGCTTTTGCCGGATCAGGACATGGAACGGCTGTCCCCAGGTGACCCAATCCAAGATTCCCGATAAGAGGACGAACAACACGTAGCCTAGACACAAAGCGGCCAAAAGCTTCCAAGACCGTATGATCAAGAACGACGCGACAAACAGCCCTGCCCCCGCCAGAATGAGCTGTGTCCTGATCGGGAACAAGACCCCTGCAAGCATCCCAGCCAGGAGGCAGGTTCCAAATCGCTTTCGTTCAGAAAGCTCAATGTACTTGGGCAGAATCAGCCACAAAACGAGCGTGCCAAGCACATCGCTCAGGGTAGCGACACTCCACAAGATCATCGCGGACGAAAACACGCACGCAGCGAGCGCAACCCACCTTGCCCAGGGGCGAACTCCCAAGCGTTTCATGAGCTGATTGAGAGAAATAAACAGGATGCAACTGAGCGCTCCAAGCCATGCGCGGCAGGCTTGGATCAGTGCCGTACCACCCAACACTCCCAACTGTTTACAGGCCCACAGCACCGGCATAAAAAAAGCCGGAACAACCCAGGAGCGATATCCTACTTGCCACTCCCAAGTCTTGAAACCGTGACCGAAAACAACCCAACCTGCAGGCTCTAGCGTCTGGAAGTGCTCATCGGGCCAGATCATGTCGAGTCGGTCGATGCCTGCCCACAGCCTGAGAGCCAGAGCTGCACAGAAGAGTAAACTCCACGCTAATCGAGAGGCCCCCACCACAAGCCCTCTACTCTTCTTGGGCTCCAATCGCAGGAGCTACTTAGTGTGCGAGCTTCCATGGCAGGTAATCCCAATACCAATGCGGCATGGAGAATCCGTAAGTCACCGGGCTGAGATAGAGAAACCCGATGAGGATCAGGGCGATCATCCAGAAAAAGTTCTTCTTTGTATATGCGTCTGCAGTCGCCCCCACGAAGAGCTGGGCATACGTGAGAGGGGTAAGGAAATGGTAAAGAAACAGAACACGGCTCATCACCGCCAGCGGGACGTACGAAAGCATAACCGCAAACAGAGCGATCTTACTCAGATCCGGTTCAAACCCATTTTTCTTGAAGCATTCTTTGCCGACGTTCCAGACAAACAGGAACGTCACGCCCCACCAGACTGCGGGATTTCCCAAAAAGTAGAGGGATCTCCCAGGTGCGTGCCAGTAAAAAATAGGCTTGGTCATGAAAAGCCAGCTCCAGGCGAGGCTCGCGTCGGGATGCGAAGTGGTCAGCGAAGCACTGTACCGGAACATGTGCCTGTGCAGCTCGAATAAATCCGTCCAAAAATTCCCGCTATTTCTGTAAAACGCGTCACCAAAGCCGGGATTGGGGAGAAGCCAGAAATGAATCCACCAGCCAACCAGGTAAACGGCAAGCGCCGTGAGAGAAACCGTTGCCGCCTGGAATAGAAACTCCTTGAGTGGGGTTGCTGTTTTCGACCAGTAAACGATCAGAACGAAGAAGAAGACAGCCGGGGCGGTGATTCCCATGAATTGGAACCCGACCGCAAATCCACAGGCAATCCCGCAGGCGGATAAAAAAAGGATCTTTTTTGCCCCCTCCGTTTCCTGGATTTTCAGGGAAAAGTAAAGAGAGGAAACCAGAGCAAGCAGAAGCATCGGATAGAGTCCCATCACCCGCGATTGCAAAACGAGAGCATTGTCAAGTGCCGAACACAGCGAAAAAAGGAAAGCAGTCTCGAGGCTTATCCCAAAGTGGAGAGAAATCAAAAAGAGAACGAGAGGGACAAGGGAACCGGCCAGAGCAGGCAGAATCCGAATCGTGAGCGCGGACACATGAGTGAGAGGAGTCCCGATTCTCTCAAAGCTCTGTTCCCCGTTATATCCCGTGATCTTTAACAGGGCGGCCACGAGGAGTTTCCCATGGGGGGGATGGACATCAAAGAGATTGCTTCCCGTGTGGGTGTAGGCCGTCACGAACTTTCCCCAGTGGACCTCGTCGAGAATGAGTTCGTTGGGCGAGTCCAAAAACGCAAGACGGACCGAAAGGCTGATGCAGAGCAATAACGTCGCCCATAACCATCGCTTTGTCCTCGGCACATTCACTCCGCGAGGGCCTTCCGCAGCCTCTTGCCGCCGTCCATCACGCAGTGCGCCCGCCCGTCGATCCGCAGTCCGCGCGCACCAGCAAGTCCGGGAGGAGCTGCGTACAGATCGCTGCGTCCTCCGCTGACCCCACACAGAGGCCCAACGGCGCCGCCCTGGGCTCGCCGGCCGGCGGGCCTCCGGGCTCCGGGCATACCCGCGCGTCGAGGCGTCGAGCTGTAGTCGCTCCATCCCCCGTCGTGAGGGGACCCCGTTCTCGAAACGTCGCGATCGACGGCGTCGTCGCTTCCTGTCCGTCGGTACTCCCGTACGCGCGAGCACGCGCAGCCGAGGCCCGCTGAAGATCAACTCCCGGGGCGTCGTCACCCAGTGATGATGCGTCCGCGCGGAAGGGGTTCCCCTTCGGCCCGGCCAAGGCCGTCGCTACCCAATCCTCAAATTCAACAGAGACCGGGACATCCCCGGGGAGGTGCTTGAGCTAGAGGCAAGCACTCCCCAGGGACTCCCCCCTTTGCCGCCAGCTGGACGAGCCGCTACCGGCAGCAATCCTACACCCTGTCGTTGAGCCTATCTTTTCGGTGCTGAGAGTGGCGTCGTCGTTTATGGCGTCGGCGTCGGCGTCGGCGTTACCGTCGGCGTCGGCGTCGGCGTCGGTCCACAGGTGAAGTCGGACAGCACGAGCCTCCCTGGCAGGTTCGTAGACGCGCTGAGCAGCGTGCAACTGCCATCAGTGAGGACCTCGAAGTGTATGGTACCTGGTGTTACGTGGCTCGGGATGCTAGTCGTCACTGACCCGCAACTGAAATTCGCGGTGAGGGTACCCGTAGTAGCGCCTTGAACTTGGTTGTTGACGAAGTGCCAGAAGCCGGCCCCATCGCACGTCTGGCCGTTTGCATTGGACAAGTTCGCGGCTAAAGCCTCGCCAGTCGTGGAGGATATCCGACCGCCGCTTAACGAGACACCGAACCCTGCGACGAGCACCAAGCTGAAAATCACGCACCATTTCCTCAGCTTCATAGCGATTCCTCCTTCGAGTTGTGTTCGCAGCGTCTTCTGTAAGCCTCCCCATGACGGCCACGCCGTCGGCTGGATTTGGTGATCATGGTTAGGGTCCACGAATCCGCACGGCGCCTCACCTCCTTCCCAGCACGGCGCCTCACCTCCTTCCCACGAGAAATTGCGATTGCTGCCTATCTCTCGGCGGGAACTGGCCCAACGATTTGGTCGGCGGTCCCTCCTAGCTTCCCCTCGATACCTGCCGCCGGAGCTTCGTAAGGTCGAGCGCTGGCGCGGTGCCCCGAAACTCTCCTTGGCTGTATTGTCCGTGCGCCGCCTGCTGCGACTGACCGAGTTCGTCGCTATCCTGCGTTAGCGCGAGAGTTTGAGACCGCGCGAGACCATTCGCAATAGCAAACTGCTCTAGTGGCAAGGTAGCTGACACCCCTACGGGTTGTTGGAAGTCACCGCAGTTCACGGAGGCCGTACCGGCGGGCGGGGCGGTAAGCTGGGTTCCGCAGTGACGGGCGGCAGTGTCCCGCTTGTTGTGGAAAAGATATGACGCTCATCCGGCTGCCCAGCTAGGACGCGCCAGAGAACGCGTGTTCGACCTCGGAATCGGTGGCGGGCATGAGCTCAGACCGGGCCAGAATGTTCTGACGGCCGGAGTGCGTGATCAACTCGTCCTCATCGCCTCGCCCGAGGATGCATAGGCTCGGCGTCGGGAGATCTCTCCCGACTCGCTGGCCGATCAGCCGCCGCGATGGCTGGGCTCGGCGTGGCGTTTGTTTCGGTCCATGCCGTACGAGGAGAAGTCGCCGCCAGGCGGCTCCACGTCCTGCGGCTCTGCGAGTTCGCGGCCCTTCAGGACCTGTAGCGAGCCGGACCTCATTCGCCAGATCGATCCGGGAGGCCATCGCAGGGGAGAGCCGCAAGGACATTATCGAACGGCTCTGGAAAGGCCGCCAGGAGCGGGTACGGCGTGGTTTCGGAGCGCGCGTCCAGCGCTGCCGGTGGTGCCTAACCTCCCGGCGTCGCGACAGAAGGCCGAGAAATCGGATGCCCGCGGGCGGACCAGCCCGCGAAGCCCTCGGCAAGCACGGCGTGGTTGCGGAAACCGAGCCTGAACAACACCGCGTAGACCGCGGCGACCTCCTCCAGGGGGCAGTGGCAATAGAGAAGAACGCGGCGCGTGCGGGGGATCTCCCGCACACGTTCCTCGAAGCTGGCGAGCGGCAGCGACACTGCGCCGGGGATATGCCCCGCGGCGAACTCGGCCGGCGTCCGAAGGTCCACCAAGTGAACCGCCTCGCCACGCTCCACCAGCCGCGCGAGGTGGTCCATGGCGACCAGCGGAACCGAAGGCCCGCTCGCGCCGTGACCGGCGACCGCGGAGGACGCGGTGACGAACACGAGCGCGAGCGCGGCCCACGGTGCGAGCGTCATCAGCGGAACCTGGCCTTGCACGTCTTGCTGGCCGTCATCGTCA
>Ga0075418_10005708_pt1 | contig 14080 bp, 8 predicted proteins | sample SoiMetdeltSBSDD2_FD_81776 | JGI IMG/M metagenome (GOLD analysis project Ga0075418, IMG submission 81776) | Bulk soil microbial communities from a Populus tree surrounding site in Tennessee, USA - Soil MetaG P. deltoides SBSDD2 | ecosystem: Environmental > Terrestrial > Soil > Tree plantation...
AGTGCGGGTGGCGGCGGCGCCGCCGGGGCGGGCGCAGCGTTGCGCACCACCACTGGCGGCGGCGGGGCGGGCAGAACCTTCAGCCGCGCCGTCGCGATCGGCGCAGGTGCCGCTTCCACCCATAGCGGTCGAGGTCGCGCGGCGGCCGATGAATTCGGTTGTGCGACATTGCTTTTGTGAGGGTGTGCGGCACAGGCTCTGGGGAAAGCGCTTCACCTACGGAGTGCTTTCCAGTTTGCGGATCTTGAGACGTCGTAATCCCAAGTTTCCCCTGCCAGATAGGCACCTCCGTGCATTTACCCGCACACAATAACGATCACCCGTGAACGATGCGGGCTAACGAGCGTGTTGTAGTGACGGTTGATCGCGTCACGGGACAGGCGCGTCGGACGGGGCCCCTTTAGTCACGCGAATAACGTCTACTAACAGCTCAACGACAAACCTCGTCGGCGTACCGTGGACTCTGCCAACGTGGCGCCATCGAGCCGGTGGTGTCGCAGAAGTGGCAAACCGGACAGGGAGTCCGCCTGCTGAGTCACAGCGGCCGGTGCCGATCGCCGGGCCGTTGTAGCCCAGGCGTTTCGATCATGGAGGACTGACCCGGAATGTCTTTAATACATGGCTGGCTGCCGGTGACGGTGCAGGTGATCACCGCGGTGGTGCTGGTGGTGGCGATCGGCTGGCGATCTCGCCGGTGGCGCATGATCTCGGTTCCCGTGGGGCTTTTCGTCGGCGTTGCTCTGACCGGAGCGGTGAGCTGGTTCATCGCGGATCAAGGGTTGGCCGACCATCAATCGCCGCTGGGTCTGTGGGTGTGGATCACGTTGACCGGGCTGGCCGCGGTGGTGGTCGTGCTGGGATGGCGCGACGTCCACTGGTGGCGCCGCGGTGTCTCCGTCCTGGCGGTTCCCCTATGCGTGCTGTGCACGGCGCTGACTGTGAATATGTGGGTGGGTTACTTCCCCACGGTCGGTTCGGCATGGGACGGAATGACCGGTGCGCCGCTGCCCGGGCAGACCGACCGTGCCACGGTCGCCGCGCTGCAGCAACAGCACAGGGCGCCGGATTGGAAAACCATCGTGTCCGTGAGAATCCCCGATCATGCATCGGGATTCAAACACCGTGACGAGCTCGTCCTGCTGCCGCCGGCGTGGTATGCCAGCTCGCCACCGCCACCGTTGCCGGTGGTGATGATGATCGGGGGTGAGTTTGGGAATCCGGCCGCATGGCTCTACGCCGGCGATGCCCAAAGCACGATCGTCGACTTCGCGTCGGCGCACGGCGGCAATGCGCCGGTGCTGGTGTTCCCCGATTCCAGCGGGACCTTCAGCAATGACACCGAGTGCGTGAACGGTGTACGCGGCAACGCCGCGGATCACCTCACCAAAGACGTTGTGCCGTACATCATTTCCAATTTCGGGGTTAGCCGGGACCCGGCCAACTGGGGTATCGTCGGCTGGTCGGCGGGGGGGACCTGCGCGGTGACACTGAGCGTGATGCATCCGGAGCTGTTCCGCGCGTTTGTTGACATCGACGGCCAGCTGGGTCCCACTGCGGGCACCAAGCAGCAGACTATTGCCCGGCTGTTCGGCGGCGACGCCGATGCCTGGGCGGCTTTCGATCCTCGGACCGTGATTGCCAAACATGGTGCATACAGCGGAATGTCGGGCTGGTTCGCGGTCTCGGTTGACACTCCCACGGTGTACCGCGCGCCGACGGACGCCGGTCCGCTTCCCGCAGACGACACGGATCCGAAACCCGAGGACCATGCCGCCATCGCCAATAGTCTGTGCCAATCGGCCAGCAGTCACGGCATCGAGTGCGCGGTGGTGTCCAACCCTGGTAAGCACGACTTCCCAGCAGCGGCGTCGGCGTTCGCTGCGGCGTTGCCCTGGCTCGCCGGAAAGCTCGGAACACCCGGGGTGCCCCCGATCGCAATGCCGGGCGCCCCCCGGCCCCGGTGATGTGACGTCTCGGTCAAGTCGCACAACACCATTGAGCCTCCCCGCGGTTTGACATTTGTATCGCGCAGCTGTGATTACCGCGGCTCGCGACGCGGCAGTTGCGGTGGCCATGATCCTGGAGCCGGGGGTGGTCGTCGACGAGGTTGAGGATCTCCACCTCGGGACCACGCCTCCGCCGGTCGGTGCTGGCCTGAGTCGTCGGTTTCCAACCTGTCATCGCGGACCGGGCGCCCGGCGAGTTGTTCACGCTTGCCGAACAGATACGGGTACGCAATTCCGGCGATCGCAGCGCCGATGAGCGGTGCGAGCCAGAACACCCAGAGCTGCGCCGGGGCGCCGTTACCGTTGAAGAACGCGACGCCCATCGACCGCGCCGGGTTGACCGACGTGTTGGAGATGGGGAGGGAGACCAGGTGGATCGCCGTGAGGGTTAGGCCGATCGCCAGCCCGGCAAATCCCTTGGGCGCCCGGTCATCGGTGGATCCCAGGATGACAAGCAGGAACACAAGAGTCAGGACGATCTCGGTGACGATCACTGCCGTCAGTGAGTAGCCGCCAGGAGAGTGCGCGCCGAATCCGTTGGCCGCCATGTTGCCGGTCGGGGTGAAGCCTTGCTTGCCATTGGCGATGAGGTAGATCACCAGGCCGGCGAGTAAACCGCCGATCACCTGAACAGTCCAGTAGGCCGGCAGAGTCTTCCACTCCACCCGTTTCGCAAGCGCCGCGCCCAGCGTGACCGCGGGATTGAAATGCCCGCCGGAGATCGTGCCGAACGCGTAGACACCCGTGAGTACGGTCAGACCGAAGGCGATAGCCACTCCGAGTAGACCTATCCCGACCGAAACACCCTCGGGGAGGAACACCGATGTGGCGAACACCGCGCTGCCGCAGCCGCCCAAGACCAACCAGAAGGTGCCGAGCATTTCCGCTGCCAGTCGATGAAACATGGTTGGAGCAGTCATGTGCCGCCGCCTTCGCCGTTGATTTGGTGTGCCTTGGCTTGAGCGTGGCACAAAAGCTCGTCACAATCCCAGGCCCCTTCCAGGGCCCCGGTGGGGCGCCTGAACGGAGCAAACCCTGAGCAGCACCGCACCCCCGGCGGACACGCCCAGGGGTGGGAATTGTGTGATGGCGGGTGGGGAACGAAATGACGGACTATCCCTCAAACCTGGCTATTGCGTGACCGCTGACAATAAGATATTGACGCGCGGGGAATCGGTGCAGACGCGCTGGCGCGGCTGCGTAGTGGCTCACTGCGCACGACCGGTTGACAAGACTGCGCGACTAGATCTGGACACGGTGGCCGTTAAACCTGCGGCTCCGCCGCAGGGGCCGAGACCGCAGAACAATGCTTCACTGCATGACGCGGTGCGGGCGCATTGGCGTGAGGTGGTTCGCCGCGTACGACCCGTTGACAACACTGCGCGACTGGATCTCGATCTTGACAACACTGCGCGAGTAGATCCCGAGACGGCGGCCATCAAGCCTCCGGCTCCGCCGCGGCGGCCGAGACCCCAGAACGATGCTTCACTGCATGACGCGGTGCGGGCGCATTGGCGTGAGGTCGTTTGCCGCGTACGACCGGTTGACAACACTGCGCGACTCGATCTGGACGCTGACAAACCTGCGCGACTAGATCTGGATGCTGTCAACACCGCGGGACTAGATCCGGACACGGTGGCCGTTAAGCCTTCGGCTCCGCCGCGGCGGCCGGGACAGCAGAACGATGCTGAACGGCGCGAAGCGGTGCGGGCGCGCGGGCCCGGCGGTGACGTGGTTCGCCGCGCACGGCCGGTTGACAGCGCTGCGCGACTTCGGAGAGGGGCCGTTAAGCCTTCGGCTCCGCCGCGGCGGCCGGGACAGCAGAACGATGCTGCACGGCGCGAAGCGGTGCGGGCGCGCGGGCCCGGCGGTGACGTGGTTCGCCGCGCACGACCGGTTGACAGCGCTGCCCCGCTTCGGAGGGGCGCCGCTACGCCATCGGTTCCGCTCTGGCGGCCGGGACAGCCGAACGAAACTGCGTTGCACGCGGTGACTGTTGGCGAGGCACAAGTTTGGGGGCTCCGCGTCAAGCGGACTGCCGTGGCGTTCGGTGCCGTTCTCCTCTTCGTCGCGTTAGTGGTCTTCAGTGGGCCCTTCGGGGGCGACCACCATTCCGCGCCGCAGCCGTCGGTGCCCTCAGCCAGCGGTGACGGGTCATCTGCCGCGACGCAGCAAGAGCAACCGGCACCGGGTGCGCATCCCGAAGGGTCATCCGGCGGCGCACTGCCACCGGCCCAAGGCGTGCAAGCGTTTTCAGGCGGCACTGAGCCGCGCGCACAGCCGATGCCGCCTTACCAGAGTGAGAATCATCCGTTGTCGTGGCCGCAGTTCCTCCTTAACGGCGTGCTGGTGATCCTGTCGCTGGGGTTGTTCACGGTCGCCAGTACGACCCTGTGGTGGATGCTGCACGCGTGGCGCAGTCCTGACGCGTTGGCAGCGACGGGTTTTCGGCGCCGAGCAGCAGGTGCACCTCGATCGTTCTCATTGCTGTTACCGGCTCGCCACGAACAGGATGTCCTCGGGGACACGATCGACGCGCTGGCTCGGCTCGACCACCCCAAGTACGAGGTGATCGTGATCATCGGTCATGACGACCCGGAGACAGAATGTGTCGCGCGTGAGGCGGCGGCACGCTACCCGCGCATCGTCAGGGTGGTCATGGACTACCACCTGCCCAAGAACAAGCCGAAGGCGCTCAACACCGCACTGCGCAAATGCCGCGGTGACATCGTCGGTGTCTTTGACGCCGAGGACGAGGTGCATCCGGGGCTGCTGCGTCTGGTCGAAGCGCGTTTCGAGGAATCCGGCGCAGATGTGGTTCAGGCGGGCGTGCAGTTGATGAACGTCCAGACGAGTTGGTGGTCGCTGCGCAACTGCCTCGAGTACTACTTCTGGTTCCGCTCCCGCCTGCATTTCCACGCGGAGAAACGGTTCATTCCGCTCGGGGGCAACACCGTGTTCACTCGCACCGAGCTGCTGCGGGAAGCGGGCGGCTGGGACCCCGACTGTCTGGCCGAGGACTGCGAGATCGGCGTGCGGCTGTCCACCCGGGGTGCGGTCGTGGCCGTCGCCTATGACCCGCAAGCGGTCACCCGGGAAGAGACCCCCGGTTCGATCCGTGCCCTCGTGAAGCAGCGCACGCGCTGGGATCAAGGTTTTCTGCAGGTGCTCCGCAAGGGGGAGTGGCGCAAGCTGCCTAGCCCCAGACAGCGCTGGTTGGCCCGCTACACCTTGGCGATGCCATTGCTGCAGGCGGCAACGGGCGTGCTGATGCCGCTGTCGCTGGCGTCGATGTTCCTGCTGAAGGTTCCGATGCCGACGGCGTTGGTGACGTTCCTGCCGCTGGCGCCGACGCTCGTCACCATGGCGGTTGAGTCTGCCGCGCTCGGTGAGTTCGGACGGGAATTCGGCATCCGAATACGTTTCCGTGATCAAGCGCGACTATTGCTGGGCACCGTTCCATACCAGCTGCTACTTGCGGCCGCCGCCGTGCGGTCGGTGTGGCGTGAGGGCCGCGGGCAAGGAGGGTGGGAGAAGACCACTCACACCAACGCCCACCGCACCACCACACCCAAGCGGCCGGTTCCGGCATGAGCCGTTCATCCCGCCTGAATCCCTCGATCCCGATACTCGGAATCCTGTTGATACTCACCGCGACACTGCGGTTGATCAACCTTACGGGGTCGCCCCAACGACTTGACGACGAAGGCACGTATATGGCCCAGGCCTACGCCGTGGTCAAATGGGGAGAACTCGCCCACTACACCTACTGGTACGACCATCCGCCGGCCGGCTGGCTGCAGTTGGCGCTGTGGACGGCGATTTCAGGTCCCGACTTCGGGGGCAACGCGGTCGCTGCCGGGAGATACCTGATGGTCATCGTCGCCGTGATCACCGCCGCTCTGCTGTGGGCTCTGGCGCGCCGAATCGAAATGTCGCGGTGGGCAAGCGCGGCCGCGGTCGCCTTCTTCGCGCTGTGTCCGTTGGCAATCTCGTTGAGCCGCATGGTATATCTGGACAATCTCGCCGTCGCGTGGGTGCTGGGCGCCCTGGTGCTTCTGTGCTCACCCCAGTACCGGCTGTCGGCGATGTTCGGCGCCGCAACATGTTTCGGCATAGCGGTGTTGACCAAAGAGACCATGCTGCTGCTCCTGCCGATGTTCGCCTGGCTGGTCTGGACCAGGACCGCACCGGCGACCCGCCGCTACGCACTCGCCGTGTTCGTCGCTCTGTTCGGCGTGGTGGTCAGCACGTACGTCTTGATGGCCGTCCTGCGTGGTGAGCTGGTCCCCGGGCCCGGACACGTCAGTCTGTGGGACGGCATCAGGTTCCAGTTGTGGGAGCGCACGACCGGCGGCGAGCTCGATGATCCCGGTTCGCTCAAACGTAATGTTGTTAACAAATGGCTCCAATTCGACCCGGGCCTGCCGTTTCTGGCCGTCCCGATCTCTCTGGCGGCACTGTTCGTCAAGCGGCTGAGGCCGTTCGCGGTCGGGTTGGTGATACTCTTCGCCACGATTCTCCGTCCCGGATACCTGCCGGGGCCGTTCATCCTGTCCGCGCTGCCGTTGACAGCGCTTCTGGCCGCGGGCACCGGCGAGGTGGCGCTGCGCTATCTGTTCCGCGCCGTTGAGCAGCGATCGGTTGGCCTGCGGCGCTTCCGTGTTCCGGCGCTCGCCGCCGGGGCGCTGATAGTGTCCATCGCCGTGTCGCTCTGGCTGCCCACCTATCACCGCTTGATGGAGTCCGACGATGACGCGCCGATGCGGCAGGCACAGCAGTGGATCCAGCGGAACGTGCCAAAGACCGACCGTCTGATCGTCGACGATGCGTTTTGGCTGGACCTGATCCGGGACGGCCGCGACCGGCGCAATGTCGTGTGGGCCTCCAAGGTGGACACCGACAAGCAGGTGCAGGGCTGGGCGCCCCACGGCTGGACCGACTACGAGTGGGTCGTGTCGACGGTGTCCTTGCGTGCCGGCATGCCGCCGAACGGTGTGTTCGCTGACGCGGTCGCGCACTCACAACCAGCGGCGACGTTCGGCTCCGGTTCGGAGCGAGTCGACGTGCTCCGTGTCGACAATGGCGCACCCACCTCGAAACCCCCGTCGCCCGCGGCGCCGGCGTTCGGAGGGCAACTCGCGGCACACCTCGCCGGTGCCACCAAGCCGGATGTACTCGCGGTCCTGCAGTCTCGGACCGTGGATCAACGCGTGCTTGCGACGCTGGCAGTGATCGCTGCGACGCAACCCGTTCAGGTCGAGGACATTTCGACTATCGAAGGAGAGGACAACACCGGAACGGCCCGACGCGATATCACGCTGAGAGGCCCGCGCGACCGGCTACAAAGTGTGGCGGCATTCTTCGAACGCCAAGTGGGCGCGTTCGCAGTGCAGTCCGTGCATCTAACCGCCACGGGACTGAGAGTTCGATTTCCGTTGCGCACCAAGGATATCGGTCTGGGCACAGTTCCGGCGCCGCTGCAGGGCGGTCCGGCCGCGCTGCGGGTGGCGGACCTGCGCCGCAGCCGACCGGCCGAGCAACTCAACCTCGTGCGCATCGACGGCACCGCGGCCGGCTCAATTGACACGAGCGACGACGCGAATCCGTCGAGCTATCGGTCGATGCCCGCGGGGACGTACGTGGTGATGACGAACCGTCCCGGCGGAGGTGACCCGGTTATACGTCAGGTGCTCACGCTCCATCCAGGGGTGACCTACACGCTCGCACTGTTCTCTGCGGCCGAATCCAGCCAGCTCGCAGTGCAACTCGCACCGGACGGCCCGCCCACCGGCCCCACGCCCGACTCCGCCGTACGCATGCTGCACGCGGCCAGTGCAGCGGGATCCGTCTACCTGGCGCTGGTAGCACCCGGCGCGGTCGAGCCGATAGTGCTGGCGAACCAAGCTGGGTACGGACTGATCACCGGGTATGCCGCGCTGCCCGCGGGGCAGTACGAAGCGGTGGTGAGTTCAAACGGCCGGGAATGGCGGTACCCCGTTGAACTCGTCGGTGGCGAGCCGGTGACTCTGCTGCTCACGGACGGGCCCGACGGTCCCGTGCTGCGGATGCTGCGGGATGTTCCGGAGGCTCCCGCTGCGCTGAACCCCCCGACGTTGACGATGCCCGCGAGCGGAAGTGCGGTGGAGAAAACCACAGGGAAAACGCATGCGACTGAACGCTCGGACGGAAGGCGGATCGCGGTTGTACTGTGCGCCGCCGCCATCATGGGCGCAGCGGTCCTGATGGCGAGGGCGCGACCGACGCGGCGGCCGGGACAGCAGAACGATGCCGCACTGCACGAGGCTGTGCGGCCGCCCCGGCGTGAGGTGCCACGTCGCGCACGACCGGTCGACGACACTGCGCGACTACCTAGGGGACTCGTTAAGCCTTCGGCTCGGCCGCGCCGGCCGAGACAGCACAACGATGTTGCACTGCACCAAGCTGTGCGGGCGCGCGGGCCCGGCGGTGAGGTGGCTCGTCGCGCACGACCGGTTAACGACACTGCGCGACTAGATCTCGATGTTGACCACACTGTGCGACTACCTATTGGCGCCGTTAACCTTTCGGCTCCGCTGCGGTGGCCGAGACCGAAAAACGCTGCTGCGCTGCACCCTGCTGTGCGGCGGCGCGGGCACGCCCGACCGGTTGACGACACTGCGCGACTAGCTCTCGATGTCGACAACACTCCGCGACTACCTACGGTGGCCGATAAGCCTTCGGTTCCGCGGGAGCCCCGATGAAGAGGCAACTGCGCACCGCGTCGGTGATTGCGCTCGTGCTGGCGTTGATGGCCGGCGCCGGCTGGTGGATCGCGAACGCCATCGATCCGCGGCTAGATGCGGCCGACATCGCCGGCCTGCGGGAGGACACGGCGCGTATCGCCGGCCAGAAGTTCCTGGACGAGTACGTCGAACCCGACGGACGGGTCGTGCGACGTGACGAGGGCGGTGACGTCGTAAGCGAGGGCCAGGCGTACGGGATGCTCATCGCTGTGGCGGTCGGTGACGAGACTCGGTTCCGGTCGATATGGAAGTGGACGAAGACTCACCTGCGCCGCGCCGACGGCCTGCTGGCCTGGCGGTGGGCCGATAACGAGGTCACCGGTGTCAACAGCGCCGCGGATGCCGATCTCGATGCGGCGCGGTCGTTGGTGTTGGCCGGCCGACGCTTCGATGCGCCGGAGCTCACCATGGACGGCAGGCGGCTGGGCGTGGCGATCCTGGAGACCGAGACCGTGGCCGTCGGCACCGCGGCCGCCCCTTCGAGCGATGTGAATCCTCCGGGTACCTGGGTGGCCGGCTCGGGGCGCACGCTGGTCGGCGGAAACTGGGCTATGACAGCGCCGTACATCGTCAACCCTGGGTACTTCAGTCCTCGCGCCGAATGGGAACTCTTCGAGGCATCGGCCGACCGGCGGTGGACGGACATCACCCGCACCCAGCGGGTCCTGGGCTGGCAGCTCATCGGGACCGGGATGCTGCCGCCCGACTGGGCCACCGTCAGTGAAGTCGGCCATGCCGTGCCCACCCGACCCGTCACCGGGGGCCCCATAACCTTCGGTCTCGACGCCGCGCGCCTGCCGGTCCGGTTCGCAGAATCCTGCGATCGAGAGGACCGAGCCCTCGCGGGTGCGATGCGCCCGATCCTCACAGCACCGGGTGAAGTTCCCGCTTTGCGCAACCTGAATGGGTCGGCCGCCAGCAGTTGGCAGCATCCCGTCGCCTTGGTCGCCGCCGCGGCCACCGAACAGGGCGCCGGCAATCCCGACGTCGCCGTCGAGCGGCTCGACGCGGCGGCGCAACTGGAGCAGCGGTCCCCGACCTATTACGGCGCCGCCTGGGTGGCGCTGGGCCGCATCATGCTGACCACGTCGCTGCTCGGCGAATGCCCGGTGGCCGGCTGAGCGTTTCGATCACCGCGATCGTCACGAATGGCGATCCGGCGCAGCCAATTCCAGCCTAATCACCGTGGTCGTCGCCGTCCCCGTGCCGGGAGCCGCCGCGGCCCCACGGCGGCTTCGGACCCGGGTACCACTGCGGGCCTAGCTGCGGGTTGTAGTAGGGGGGTGGCTGAAGAATCGGTGGGAGCCACGGGATGAGCGGCGGCGGCATCGGTGGCGGTACCACAACGGGCGGCGGAGCGACTGGCGGCGCCGCCGGGGCGGGCGCTACGTTGCGCACCACCACTCGCGGCGGCGGGGCGGGCAGAACCTTCAGTCGTGCCGTCTCGATGGGCGCAGGTGGTACCGCCGGAGCCGGCGCAGGGGCCGTCCTGGGCACTTGCTGCGGCGCGACGGGCGGCGCGGTCTGCAACGCGGTAGGCGGCGCTACAGCTTCGGGACGAAGCGTCATCTCGCCCGAGCCTTGATCCGCGGTCGGGCGGATATTGATCACTATTGCGATGGCCAGAGCCATCATTCCCGCTACGAAGATGGCGGTCAGCGAGCTGCCTACCAATAGGAACGGCTTGCTGCGGCTCGACACGGCGTCGGAGTCCGAAGCCACGTCGGCCGTGTCCACGAGTGCGTCGGCGGGGCCAAGGAACGCGGTCACGTCATCGGCCAGCGCTAGCGGGGAGTCCGTGGTGTCGTCGGGATCCAGGGAGTAGGCCAGGCCGACGGTGGACGCATCGAAGCGCGGCGCATTCGCTGCTGCCAGCGCAGCGCCGCGCGCCAACGCCACCTGGGGTTCTTCGGGGGCGATGACGGGCACCGAGACAAGGTCCTTCAAATGTGCCTTGACCGCGGTGACGTCCACGTTGGAGCCAACGACGAACATGCCCTGGGGCGTGGATTTCTCGGCCTGCAGGCTGGTGACCATTTCGGTCAGCACGGCGATCGTGTCCGCACTGTGCAGACCTTGACTCAGTACCTTCACCACGGAGCCATCGGCGGTTTCGACGACCGCCAGCGTCGCGGTGTCGCGCTCGACGAACATCAGTGCGGTCTTGTCGTAGCCCACTGCCCGGCCGACCGCCTGGGCGAGCGCCGCGGCCGCGTGCAGCTCCGAGACCAGCAGCACATCTTCGATGCCGCGGGCGATCAATGCCTCCCGCAGTGCGGCCGCTTGGGCGTGGTCGGTCCAGGTCACCCCGGTCGACACCAAATGGTGGCCGGCGGCGATCGCGCCCTCCTGGGTACCCAGGACCGCGGCGACGACGTGATCGGATGCGCTCGACGTTGCCGAGCCGTCGACGGCGGCGATGTCGAAGACGTCGCGCTCGACAATGACACCGTCGGCCTTTTCGCCCTCAACGAGTGCAATGCTGACCGTCGTGGGTGTCATCGACACGCCAAGTACGATCTCCACTGCCCCTCCAAGACATTTGCTACGCATATTCGGCTCTTGGCGGGGAGCGTGTCCCACGCAAGCTGTGAACGTACTTCCGCCCGTCGCCGCTGACCACTTCCGGTGGGTCATGTCGTCGTGGGCTCGCGCTTGCCCTCCGATAAAAAACCCTACTCGCTCAGTCGAATATTGACGCGCGATGCGGCGAGATTCTTGAGACTTTGCCGGGCTTCCACCATCGCGGTCGAGGTCATTCGGCCGCCGATGAATTCGGTTGCGCGGAAGTGCTTTTGAGTTCTTAGGTGTGTGGTTCTACCGCTTCGGTATTAGCTGGCATTTGGCATTCGGATCCGAACAGCGGGACCCCGTTTCCGAAATCCCAGAAGCGCACGGCGACGGTAGAAAGGATGGTGCTCGCCAAAGGTCCACTACGGCGCGAAACGGCTACGCGGGTGTGCGCGCGATCTGGTCGAGGTGCAGCATCCGCGTGATGACCTTGTCCAGCTCGCCGTCGTCGAAGATCTTCTTCCAGTCATCGCGGACGATGCTTTCGCGGCCATAGTCCATCGCAATCAGGCACGCATCGGAGAACGGGTTCGACCCGCGTAGCGTATTCGCCAGCGCCACCTGAACGTGCCCGAAAAGCATTGCCTTGGCAGCAGCTTCGGGCACGCCTACCGTGTGCACCGTCTCGTGCAGGGCCTCCTTGAGCAGGCCGCCGACCATGCAGGCCACCGTCTCGACCAGCGTCGGCTCCAGCACGGCGAGCTGCTTGACCGTCACCCAATGCACATCGAGCACCGGGCCGTAACTCACTCGGACCACGCCCTCGACGAGGTCGCGCTGACCAGCATTCCCGTTCTCGAACGCCGCGACGACCTCCTGCGGCGCGGCGATACCGCCGAACGTGTCGGCGTGCTCTTCCTTGGTGGTCCGCTCGAGGAACACCGAGGGGTGGCAGGGGTGCGCGACCGCGTATGCGATGTCGTCGCGCTGGTACAGCAGATTGGCGTACGCCGCCGCCGGATCCAGCGTCAGCAGGATCGCCCCCGACTTCATCGACGGCACGACAGCTGCCGACACCTTGCCCAGCACCACGTCCGGTACGGCCAGGATGACGACATCGCTCTGAGCCACCGCCTCGTCGGTACCGGTCAGCTCGCGTCCCAGACCGGCAATCAGCTCACGTCCGTGCGGCGAGCTCTCGCAGTACAGCGTCCGGTAGTCGCTCTTGGCGAGATTGTTCGAAATGCGTTGTCCCATTTTGCCTCCGGCGCCGATAACGGTGACGGTGGCTGACTGGTTGGTCATGACTTGCTCCTCAGATAGTTGACACTGTGTTGTGTCCATTGGGCTTCGAACAGGCAGGTCGTCTCGGCGTCGTCCTGCCAGGGGAGCCAGTGCTCCACGATCTGGTTGATTCCTCGCGACGCTGGGTCCACGACAGCGACCATCTCGTCGTAGTCGAGCAGTCCTTCCCCGAGCGGGCAGCCCGCGAGCGTGAAGCCGACCCAGCCGGCCTGCCGGGTGAACGCGAAGTCCTTGATGTGCATGTTCTTGACATACGGCGCGGCGCGGTCGATGACATCGTGCGGCAGCTCTAGGCCCGCGACGCAGTTCGCCGGGTCCAGGCAGATGCCCAACGCGTCGGAGCCGACGGCATCGATCACGCGAATCAGCTCGGGTGTCGGAACTTGCTCGTAGGTCTCCAAAGCGACTGTCACACCCTGGCTTTCGAACGCTGGCATCGTCTCTTTGAGCATCGACACCGAATCGCCGGTTTGCTGCAGCATCGACCGCAGCAGCGTCGCGCCGAGTTGCTTGCAGAGGTCGAGGTAGCGGTGCAGGTGCTCGGGCGCGACGCCCCTGGTGCCGAGCTCCAGCTCGATGCCGAGGTCTGCCGCGGTGTCGCGCAGATCGGCCAGTTCGGCCGCGGACAGCGATTCCACGGCCGGGTAGTCGCAGATCTGAAAGACCGTGCAGCCCAACTCATTGGTCTGCTTGAGCATGTCGTGCAGCGACAGCTTCCGCCAGAAGAACGCGTAGGTGCTCAGGCCGATCGCCATCGTGGTCCTCCCTCCGCGAGGTCGACGACCTCGTCGAGTATCGCCGCGACCGCCGACGGGTCATGAGCGAAGCGGCCGAGGAACAAACCGTCCACCCCGTCACCCAGCTGCGTCAACAGCCCGGGCTTGGCGCTGCCGCCGTAGATAACGGGACCGGACACATGTGACCGCAGCGCCCGGCACACCGCGGCGATGTAACCGGGTGATGCGGGCTCGTCCGCGCCGATCGCCCACACTGGTTCGTAGGCCACCACCATCGGGCCGGACGAATGCAGCTGCGCGACGCATTCCGCCGCGGCGGCCTCGACCGTCGAGCGGCGCTGCTCACCTACACACAGGATCGGGGTGAGTCCGTTGCGGAACGCCGCCGCTGTTTTGGCCGCGATGACCTTGTCATCTTCACCGAAGATGCGCCGCCGCTCGGCGTGCCCGATTTCGACGTAGTCACAACCGAGTTCGCGCAGTTGCGCACCGCTGACCTCTCCGGTGAAGGCCCCCTCGTCCTTCCAGAAGAGGTCCTGGCCGCCGATGCGCACTGGCGTGGAAGCGAACACAGCGCCCGCTTCGAGCAGGTAGGGGTGCGACGGCAGCACCACCAACCTCGCGTGTTCCTCGGTTACCGCCGGATGCGAGTGGGCGATGCGGGCGACCGCGCCGCACCACTCGACCGTGCGGGTGTGCCCGAAGTACATCTTCAGGCTGATGCCGATCGTCAGAG